>Ga0207707_10001216_pt1 | contig 24178 bp, 23 predicted proteins | sample KBSC83BmetaG_FD_184336 | JGI IMG/M metagenome (GOLD analysis project Ga0207707, IMG submission 184336) | Corn rhizosphere microbial communities from Kellogg Biological Station, Michigan, USA - KBS C8-3B metaG (SPAdes) (version 2) | ecosystem: Host-associated > Plants > Roots > Rhizosphere ... | reverse complement strand
CGACCATCGCCCCGTCCGGTACCCGCACTGCCACCCGCAACTGGTCGTTCCCGCTGCAGCTCGACTACAAGTTCGCGGTCAACCCGGATGGTTCCTCCTATCAAACCACCACCGTCGCCCAGGACTATTCACTGCAGGACGGCGAAGCCGGTCCGGGCGGCCACTACGCCTCCAGCCGCAAGCAGACGGACAACGCGGCCGACACCCTCAACTTCGACGCAACCGGCGCCTTCACCGGACCGGCCGGACAACAGGCGTCGCAGGGCTACACATTCACCGACTCGCGTGGCGCGTGCTACAGCCGTACGGTGAGCGCCGTCGCGGGCGCGGTCACGCAGGTGACGGACGGCGCTGCATGCCAGGCGCACGGGCGCGGGCATTGATGCGCGGTTGAGTCGCGCGACGGTCGCCGCATCGGCGGTGACCGTCGCTGCCCAAGGTAGTATGCTGGGGAGCGTTTCGATTCTCCGGATTCTGACTGCCGACGGCGCCCGCAAACTGCAAGGGCGCCTCAACCCACCGCGCGAGGATTGTCCATGTCACCGTTTCGCCGAGTCCATTTCATTGCCACCGCCTTCGTGATCGGCGTTGCCGGTGCCTGCATGGCCCCGTCCGCGATCGCCAGCTCGCCGGTCAACGTGACCTTCCAGCCCGACACCCATTGGGTCCAGGAAGTGGACACCCTCGACCGCTACAACTATTACAACGATTACTCGGTTGCCATCGAGCCCGGCAAGATCCTGCAGATCAACCTGATCACGCGCGACCCCAACATCTTCTTCAAGATCAGGAACGCAACCAGCGACACGCAATTAGTCGACACCTACCAGACGGGCGCCACCACTTGGTCCGCGCCCGCCGGGACGGCGGCGGCGACCTACACGATCCACGTTTACGTCCAGCCCGACGCGATGCAACGCGATGAAAAACCGAAATACGCGCTGCAGATCGGCCAATACGGCCAAGCGGACATGCAGGTCGAAGCCACCGCGGTGACCTTCGAAGCCAACAACCCGTGGGCGCAGGAAGTGGGGACGCTGGATGCGCAAGGTTCGGCGCGCGATTACCAGGTCACGATGACGGCGGGCCAGACAATCGCGGTGAACCTGATCACCCAGAACGCGAACGTGCACTTCAAGGTCGAAGCGAACGGCCAGAAGCTGGTTGACAGTGCCGACACGCATACCGCGACATGGTCTGCCCCGGTGACTGCGGCGGGTACCTACACCGTCAACGTGTATGCCGATCCGTCCGCACTGCCGCCCGGCACGCGCGCGGGCTATGCCCTGCAAATCGGGCATTACGCGCAGAACGAAACGCAGGCGACACCTGCGGGAACGGCGGCAGCGCCAGCTTCGACAGCGGCTCCGGCAACCCCAGCGATTCCGGTATCCGCGGCAACTCCGGCGACGGCGGGCACAAGCGGCAACTGACGCACCGTCGCATCCCATCTCGACGCGCGCGACCGTGCCTTTCAGCACAGTCGCGCGCAAGCGTGCATCGTTAAGCTCGCACGCTTTCCGTGGGGAACCTGCCGATGCAAAAGTCTTTCCTCGCGATGGCATTCGCCGTCGCCAGCCTGCTCGCGTGCACCGCCGCACCCGCGGCCCGCGCTGACGCCACGGCCAGCAAGCATGCTGACAACAGCGCGCCAGAATCCGAGCGGCCGGCACTTCCCTCCAAAGCGCACAAGGCGCAGAGCGTCAGCGTCGATGGCCACACGCTGAAGTACACCGTCACGGTCGGCTGGCTGCCGGTGCGCGACGACAAGGGCAAGACCATCGCGCAAGTCGTCTACACGGCTTACACGGTGCCCGGCAAGAACCGGCCGGTGACGTTCGCCTTCAACGGCGGACCCGGCGCTTCGTCGGTGTTCCTGAATTTCGGCGCGATTGGCCCGAAGATCGTCAAGTTCGGCGTCGAAGGCGACACGCCTTCGGAACCGGCGCGCCTGCACGACAACCCGAATACATGGTTGCCCTTCACCGACCTGGTCTTCATCGATCCTGTCGGCACCGGTTACAGCCGTTCGCTGGAAGACGACAAGCAATCGACCAAGGATTTCTATTCCACCGATGCGGACATCCATTACCTGTCGCGCGTGGTGTACGACTGGCTGGTGAAGAACGGCCGCATGGAATCGCCGAAGTACATTACCGGCGAAAGCTACGGCGGCTTCCGCGGGCCGCGCATCACCTTCTATCTGCAGACGCGGCTGGGCGTGGCGATGAACGGCATGGTGCTGCTGTCACCGTACCTCGACCCGCTGGCCTGGAGCGACGAGTTCACCTCGCCGATGGCGTGGATGACCACCCTGCCCTCGATCGCCGCCGCGCACCTGGAGCGCGAAGGCAAGCTCAGCGCCGAGAACATGGCGCCGATCATCGCGTACACGCGCGGCGCATACGCGGAAGCGCTGATGAAGGGCCGCAGCGATCCCGCCGCTTACGATGCAATGATCAGGAAGGTCACCGAACTCACCGGGCTCGATCCGACCTTCGTGAAGAACTCCGGCGGGCGCCTTGAAACGCAGGCCTATCTGCGCGAGGTCTATCGCTCGGAAGGCAAGCTCGGCAGCCGCTACGACTCCAACTTCACCGCGTGGGATCCGTTCCCGTACGCGCCGCACCAGCGCAGCGGCGATCCGATCTTGAACGGCATCATCGCACCGACCACCACCGCGATGGTGCATTTCGTCACGCAGACGGTCGGCTGGAAATACGACGGCCGTTACAACACGCTGAGCTATGACGTCAGCCGCCTGTGGCACGACGACGACGACGCGAACGACGGTTCGGTGAAACAACTGCGCGAAGCCGTGGCGACCGACCCCAACCTGCGCGTGCTGATCGCGCACGGCTGGGATGACCTGTCGTGCCCGTTCATGGTGTCCGTGCTGGCAGTGGACCAGATGCCGGCGATGGGCGATCCCACGCGCGTGCAGGTGAAGGAATATCCCGGCGGCCACATGTTCTACGCGCGCCCCGCGAGCGACGCGATGTTCGTGAAGGATGTGCGGGCGATCTTCGACAAGAGCTGACCCATCGCCATGAACCGGACGCGACGCATCAATATGTCATTCCCGCGTATCGCGCTCGCCGCGATGCTGCTGGGCGCGATGTCGATCGGCGGTGCATGGGCGGCGGATGCTCCACCCGCGCACTACCGCGTGATCGGCTACGCGACGGGCTGGAACCCGGTGCAGGACAAGGACGTGCACAAGATCGACACGCTGATCTTCGCCTTCGCGAAAGTGGAAGCAGGACGCGTTATATTGAGCAAGGCGGCTGCAGAAAAACTGCAGCCCATGATCGCCCTCAAGGCACGCGACCCGAAGTTGAAGGTGGACATCTCCGTCGGCGGCTGGGCTGTCGGCGGGTTTTCGGAAGCGGCGAGCACGGCCGCGGGTCGCAAATTGTTCGCGGACAGCGCCGCGCGGATGCTCGTCGCCTACGGTGCCGACGGACTCGACATCGACTGGGAATATCCGGGTCACAACGAATCCGGCATCGCGTCCAGCCCGGATGACCGGCGCAACTTCACGTTGCTGCTGAAAGCGGTGCGCGCGAGCCTCGATGCAATCGGTGTCGAACACCATCGCCACTACACGTTGAGCGTCGCGGTCGCTGACGGCGCCTTCGTCAGCGGTGTCGATCTCGCGGCGGTGAATCGCTACGTCGACTGGTTCAACATGATGACGTACGACTTCTGCAATTCGATGACGCCGGACACCTGCCACCACACCGGCTTGCATGCCTCGAAACTCGCACTCGCCGATGTACGCACCACCGGCCGCGCGGTGCAGCAGTTTCTCACGGCCGGCGTGCCTGCCGGAAAATTGGTGATCGGCGCAGCCTTCTACGCGCGCGTATTCGGCGGCGTCGATCCCGCGCACGACGGCTTGTACCAGCCTTACAGGAAATTCGTCGGTGAAATCCCGTGGCCGAAACTCAAGGCGGATTTCATCGGCAAGCAGGGCTTCGTGCGCCACTGGGATGCGCAGGCGGACGCGGCGTGGCTGTGGAACGCCCAAACGCACACCTTCGTTACCTATGACGATCCCGAGTCGATCGCCGCCAAGGCTGCCTTCGTGAAGGCGAAGCATCTCGGCGGCATCATGTACTGGGAACAGAGCCTCGATCCCACGGACGAGTTGCTCGACGCGATCCATCGCGGGTTGCAATAAGAGCTCCTCGGGTTTCCAATTGGCGCTTTGCACTCGCGGGCGGGTCAACGCTCCGACGTTTTGGCGATCCTGCTGGCCGCTCGATGTTCGACGTCATGCTCAATGATCCGATACAACGCCGCGGTGAAGCGCACCGCGTCGCGTGCCGCCAAGTGCGACCACTCGGGTAGCCAGAGGCCCTGCAATTCCGGATGATCCTGGAAGTGCACGCCGGGCGCACCGGTTTTTGCCAGCAGCACGTCCCAGGTTTTCGCGCGCGGGAAGACCTTGTCTTCGAAGGCCAGATAACCGCCGGCGCTGGGCGTGCGCACGAAGATCACTTCCACGTTGCGCTTGCGCAGTTTGGCGACCGCCACCGCCGCGCGTTCGATCTGTTCGCCCATGGTCTTTTGCAACTCCGCCGGGCTGGGCATGCCGGGACCCGGTTCAAAATGCTGCGCCCAGATGCTCTGCGCCAGCGCGCGGTAATTGGCATCTTTTTCCAGTTTGTCCCAGATGTGGCTGGCTCGATCCGGCGCTGTCACTACCATCAGCTTGCGTACGTCCTTGCGCGGATGCATGCCGGGCCGCACCGGCCACCAGTCCTGCCGCTCGAGCACCGTGGGCAACGCGTAATCCGGGTCGTCGAAGGCCAGGAACGGCTCGACGAAATGCATCGAGAGCCATTGGCCCACGCGTTGCGAAGGCGACTGCTTGCGGGTGTACTTCAACACGCCGCCGCGATAGGCGAAACCGCTGAAGAAAATATCCGGCGCCACGCCGACCAGCAGACGCCCGTTTTGGAAATTCGAATCGTCGGCCAGATCCTCCAGCGCGAACATCGGCGAGGTGCCTTCCAGTGCAAGCTGAATCGGACGCTTTCCGGAAAGCTGCTGCCACACCGGCAATTGCAGATCGAACAGCATCCGCGAAGAACCTATCAGCACGGTCGCGCCATTGCCTTCGCCATGATTGATGCGGCGGCGCTGGATGGCCCAAAGCGCATCGCTGTTGGTAATGCTGGGCTCGACGCCGAACGCGCGCCAATGCCATTCCCACGCGCCCAGCATCAGCAACGTCATGATCAGCGCGGCCAGCATGATCGCGCCCCACCGACGATCGGGAATGTCACGCTCCGGCACCGGTTGCGCGATGCCGGGGCGGTCGGCAGCCGTCAGGCGCAGGCCGGGCCGCAGCGCGATGCGCGCCTCGGCGCTCGCCGAGCGCTCGACCACCAGATCAGAATTGGCTGATTCAAAACTGGAAGTAGATAAAGGCATTGCCGTTGCCTTGCGTCGCGACGATCGCGAACGCCATGATTGCCCAGGTACACGACAGCACCGCGGCTGGTGCGCGCGCCAACACCGATTCCAGCGTGCGGTTGCGCATCAGCCAGTGCGTGATCACCAGTCCGGTGATGATCGCGGCCACCACCACCAACGATTCGGTGGTGAGCAGTGGCACTGCCTTCACGTTGCCGCCGAACATGCCGCACAACACTGTCCATGCGCGCGAGAAGGTTTTGGCGCGGAAAAACACCCAGGTGACATTCACCAGCGCATAGGTGATCAGGCCAAACGCCAGCAACGCCCATACATTCGGTCGGAATCCCGCGAAGCGTTTTCGCAGCCAGCGTTCGACGGCCAAATACATGCCATGCAATCCGCCCCACGCAACGAAGGTCCAGCTGGCGCCGTGCCACAAGCCGCCGAGCAGCATGGTGCCCATCAACGCGGCGTAGGTGCGGCGAGGGCCGTGGCGATTGCCGCCCAGCGGGATGTAGAGGTAATCGCGCAGCCACGACGACAGCGTGATGTGCCAGCGCCGCCAGAAGTCGGAGAACCCGATCGCGGCATACGGAAAACGGAAGTTGTCCGGCATCGCGAACCCGAGGCACATCGCCACGCCGATCGCGATCGTGGAATAGCCCGCGAAGTCGCAGAAGATCTGGCCACTGAAAGCCAGCGTGCCCATCCACGCATCCAGCGCACCAGGAATCTTGTCCGTGTCGTAAACGGTTTCCGCGGCATGCGCGAGGAATCCGTCCGCCAGCACGACCTTGTTGAACATGCCGATGGTCATCAGCGCAAGGCCGAAATACAGTTGCTGCCGGCTCGCCCGGCGCGGCTGCTCGAACTGCGTCACCAGTTCGGTCGGCCGCATGATCGGGCCGGCGACAAGGTGCGGGAAGAACGTCACGAACAGCGCGTAGTCGAGGAAATTGCGCGCCGGCAGCGCACGCCGCAGATACACATCGAGCGTGTAGGACATCGTCGCGAACGTGTAGAACGAGATGCCTACCGGCAGCACGATGTCGGGCGCGGGTGCGTGGTACGTCACGCCGAACGAGGCCAGCAGCGCGGTGAAGTTCGCCAGCAGGAAGCCGCCGTACTTGAAGTAGCCGAGCATGCCGAGGTTGGCGACTACCGACAGCAACATCCATGCACGGCGCGCGACCGGTTTTTGTGCTTTCACCAAACCCTGTGCGGCGTACCAATCCACCACCGTCGAGATCCACAGCAGGATCACGAACGGCGGATTCCACGCGGAATAAAACAGGTAACTCGCAACCAGCAGGTTGATCTTGCGGGTCTTCCATGCGAGCGGGAGCGAATGGATCGCCAGCACGACCGCGAAGAACGCGATGAACGTGAGCGAGTTGAAGACCACGACCGGGCTCCCCGCCCGGGCGCGAGACGCAGACCCCAGGGCGGCGGGAGTATGTCACAACCGGCGCGGCGCGCCAGTGCCGGGCCAACCTGGCCGTTGCGGCCCGGAATTCCCGGGCGCGCAGCGGGGTTGCGCGCCCGGGAAGAGATCAGACGATCACTTCGCCGGCTTGCGGAACCGGTAGATGAACTGGCTGGTGTGACCTCGGATCGACTTGTCGAACACCTTGATGTCCAACGGGTCTTTCGGGTTGATCAGCGCGTCGCTGGAACCATCGAACACGAAGCCGGCTGATTCGACTTCCTGCTTCACTATTGCCGGATCGATCCGGTGCAGCGTGTTGGTATCGCTGGTGCCGGAACCGGCCGGCGCGATGTGGTCGATCACGATGAACACGCCGCCGGGTTTCAGCGCGTCGTAAACCTCCTTGTCGAACTTCTTCATGTCCACCGGCCCCATGAACGGGTCGTGGTAGTCGTGGTAATTCTGCGAGGTGAACACGATGTCCACCTTTTGCGGCACGCTGAACTGCGCCGCCGGCTGCGTGAGCAGGCTGACATTCGTGTACGTGTCTTTCGCGAGGCCTTGCCAGTTTGCGAAGCTCTTGGCCGAGTACTTGGCCATCTCGCTGGGCCACACCTGATAGACGTGACCACTCGGGCCGACGATTCGGCTGAAAACGCGCGTCCAGTAACCTGAGCCGGGCACCAGATCCACCACCTTGTCGCCGGGCTTGACACCCGCGAACGCCATCACGTCCGCAATCTTGCGGCGGGCGTCGTCCTTCTTGTCCGCGGCGCGCGCGGGATCATTGATCGCCTTCGTGACGTAGGCGGGAATCTTCATGGCGCCGGAGCCGGATACCGCGGGCGCGGAAGACTGCGCGACCGCAGCCAGGGGCAGAACCAGTGCGGCAAGCAAGGTGAAACCCAAGGTTCGCATGACGTATTCCTCGTGGGCGGGCTTTCCATTGTGCTCCCAAAACGCCGATTGCGCGCAAGACGGCTTGTTGCGTCAGGACGACGGCGCCGGGTTCGAGGCCTCCCTGCCGCGGCGCCCGAGCAGCCAATCCAGCGCCTGCGCCTCGGTTTCGAACACGTTGTTGACAAAGCCGGCGTTCATGCCGGCGATCACGCCGTAGCGATCGGGTTCAATGAACTCCGGCCTCGCGACCATGGCAACGCGCACGCTGCCCCGGCCCACCTTCGCCCACTCGCCCATCAACCAATAGCGCGTGTCCACGCCCGGGGGTTCGACACCGGTGATCGCGGTGATGTCGACCAGCAGCTTGTCGAGCCCGGATTCTTTGGTGCGAATGATCGCGTCGGCAATCTGGTGCACGCCATCTTCCAGCACCTGTCCGCCGGTCAACCGGAACCGCGCCACCTCTCCGATCACCTCAAACAACGCTTCGCCCGTCGCGGGCTCCGTGGGCAGGTTGCGATCGCCCTCGCGGCCGGACAGCCACTCCAACGCACGCTCGCGGGTCTCGAACAAATTGCTGATGAAGCCCTGGTTCATGCCGAATGCGATGCCGAAGCGGTCTTCGGACATGAACTCGCGGCGCGTGACCAGTGCCAGCCGCACCGCACCCCTGCCCGCCTTGGCCCATTCACCCATCAACCAGAAGCGCATTTCCACCGAAGGCGGTTCGACGCCCGTAACGCTGGTGATGTCCACCAGCAACTTGCCCACGCCACACGCCTTGGTGCGCAGGATCGCGTCGGTAATCTGATGTACGCCGCCCACGAAATCGTGCTCGCCGCTGACGTAAAAACAGGCGATGTCTCCGACCACTTCGAACGAAGACTGACCCATGGGACACCCAACGACAACGCGTGGGACGCGGCGCGGATGGTAGCACCGGAAAGCCGCCTGCAACCGTGCCGCTCGGCCTTGCAAAAAACGGGGTCAGTTCGCCACCACGAAGCGATTGCGGCCGGCCAGTTTGGCACGATAGAGTGCCGCATCGGCATCCTTGACCCACTCGCGCGTGCTGTTGGTCGTGGTCGGGCTGCGCGCGAGTCCGATGCTCAGGGTGCAGCGCAAGCCGGGCGCCCGTTCGAACAACGAGCAGGCTACGCCCGAGCGGATCCGTTCCGCCACCGTCGCGGCCGCATGCATGTCGATGCCACACAGCACCACGGCGAATTCGTCCCCGCCATAACGTCCCGCCAGATCGCCCTCGCGCAAGCTGCCGCGGATGATCACGCCGACCTGGCGGATCACCTCGTCGCCTGCCGTGTGGCCATGCTGGTCGTTGATATGCTTGAACTGATCGATGTCGATCACCAGCATCACCGCGTCTTCGCAACAGTGGCGCAGCATCACCGCGGTGACCGCATCCTCCCAGTGCTTGCGATTCAACAAGCCGCTCAAGCTGTCGATGCTGCTCATCCGCAGCAACTGGCGATTCTGCAAGCGTACCCGCCGCGCCAGACCGCGCATGATCGCACCCAGCGTCATCGGGAAGACCACCAGCAGCGGCAGCGACGCCAGCAATTCGACGGTATCGGTTGCCGGCGCGAACGAAAGACCGTTCGCCACCGCAGCCACGCTGCAGGCCACTGCCTGGATCACCAGCCCGCGCAGCAGCAACCAACGCCCGTCGATCGCGATCAGCGTGATCGCGAACATCGTCGCCAACAGTATGCTCGGCAGCAGGCTGAACTGCATCAACGCGATCCAGACGCCACCCATCGCCGCGTCGCAAATGAAGAAGCGCTGGTCGAGCGCAACCGGCTCACTGCTTCGGCGCAGGACCAGCCACGCGACATGCGGCCATGCCAGCGCGTACACCGCCAGCATCACCCATACCGACGCCGGCACACCGCGCCGGTACAACACCGTCGCCACCATCAATCCGCCCAGCGTGAGGCCCAGCGTGCGCAAACCATGCGAACGCCGCACGCCGCGACGGGAATCGTCGGCCGTGATGGCATTGGTGGCTGGCAATACGTCGAAGGACATTTTCGCAAAGGTTCCGGTGGCTCAGCCAGCACTGAGCAAGGGCGATGCCATGCATGGCCCTGCAAGCGCACAAACCGGACATCCTCGCGACAACGTGTGATGCAGTACACACGCGGAAACACATGTTCACGCGGCAAAACGACTGTGTCGTCAGGCCTTCAGGCGCCAGCCCGTGCGGAAGATCCACCACACGCCTGCAAGGCACAACGCGAGGAAGGCGAGCGTCGCGGCCACGCTGATGCCGACGTTGACGTCAGCGAGCCCGTAAAAGCTCCAACGGAATCCGGAGATCAAATACACCACGGGATTGAACAACGTCACCTTCTGCCAGAACGGCGGCAGCATGTGGATCGAATAGAAACTGCCGCCGAGGAACGTCAGCGGCGTGATGATCATCAGCGGCACGACCTGCAACTTCTCGAAGTTGTCCGCCCAGATGCCGATGATGAAACCGAACAGGCTGAAGGTCACCGTGGTCATCACCAGGAACAGCACCATCACCGCGGGGTGCGCGATCGAATACGGCACGAACAATCGCGCGGTGCCGAGAATGATCAGCCCCACGACGATGGCCTTGGTCGCCGCCGCGCCGACGTAACCGGTGATGATTTCGAGGTAAGACAATGGTGCCGAATGCACCTCGTAGATCGTGCCGACGAATTTCGGGAAATAGATGCCGAACGAAGCGTTCGACACGCTCTGCATCAGCAACGACAACATCACCAGCCCTGGGATGATGAAGGCCGCGTAGGGGACGCCTTCCACGCTGGTGATGCGCGAACCGATCGCCGAACCGAACACCACGAAGTACAGCGACGTGGACACCACCGGCGAGAGCACGCTCTGCATCAGCGTGCGCGCGGTACGCGCCATCTCGAACTTGTAGATCGCACGGATGCCATGCAAATTCATGCGTCCTCCTTGACCAGTTCCACGAAAATCTGCTCCAGCGTGTCCTGGCGCGTGCTCAAATCCTTGAAGCCGATACCCGCCGTCGCAAGATCACGCAGCAACGCGGTGATGCCGGTGCGCTCGCTCTGGGTGTCATAGGTATAGGTGATTTCATCGCGCTTGCCGTTGAGTTCCAGTCCGTATGCGGACAACGCTTGCGGCAAATCGGAAAGCGGTTCATGCAATTGCAGCCGCAACTGCTTCTTGGCAAGCTTCTGCATCAACGCGGTCTTTTCCTCGACCACGATCAACTCGCCCTTGTTGATCACGCCGACCCGGTCGGCCATGTCCTCGGCTTCTTCGATGTAATGCGTCGTGAGAATGATCGTCACGCCTGATTCGCGCAACCGCCGCACCATCGCCCACATGTCGCGGCGCAATTCCACGTCCACGCCCGCGGTCGGTTCGTCGAGGAACAGCACCGTCGGCTGGTGCGACAGCGCCTTGGCGATCATCACGCGGCGCTTCATGCCACCTGACAGCATCAGGATCTTGGCGTCGCGCTTGTCCCACAGCGACAAGTCCTTCAGCAACTGTTCGAGATAGGCGTCGTCCGGCGCCTTGCCGAACAGGCCGCGGCTGAAGCGCACGGTGTTCCACACTGTTTCGAAGGCATCGGTCTTCAACTCCTGCGGCACCAGCCCGATGATCGTGCGGGTCTTGCGCCAGTCGCGGATGATGTCGTGGCCGCCCACCATCACGCTGCCGCTGCCGGGATTGACGATGCCGCAGATGATGCTGATCAGCGTGGTCTTGCCCGCGCCGTTCGGCCCGAGCAGCGCGAAGATTTCGCCACGACGCACCGTGAGGTCGATGCCCTTCAGCGCCTTGAAGCCGCCTTCGTAAGTCTTGTCGAGTCCGCGCACCTCGATCACCGGATCGGTGGTCGCGTTACGCGTGGTGAAGTCGGTTTGCATGGGTGCAGCCATAAAATGAACCGGCGGGTAGTGTATTTACGACACGCGCCGCGGCACAACCCACGGGGGCGATCGCACCGCTCAATCCGATTGGCGTCGTATGTGAACAAAGAATTGCCGTCATTCCGGATCGCCTCGCCACCTTTGGCCGTCGTCCCGGCGCAGGCCGGGACCCAGTCCGGCATGCGCGCGGAGCGCACAAAACCGAGGATTAAGGTGTGCTTCGCACGACATGTTCACTGGATCCCGGCCTGCGCCGGGATGGCGGAAAGTGAAGTTCCGAAAGGGTTGGGATATTGAGTCTGACGCCCGGTAGATGGCCGCAATTTCCAATCAGCCACGGCTTTCTGCGTGCCAGTCCAGATTATTCCGGACAGCAGTGGGCGTTCGCCGGAATGACGACAACAAATGGATCAAACCATCGCTCAATGCGTCGTAGCGCGCGAATAAACGCGCCCGTTCTTCACTACGAAATCGATCCTGGTGGTGTTGTGGATGTCACGCGAGGGATCGGCATCCAGCACCACCAGATCGGCCAGCTTGCCGGGCGTCACCGTGCCGCGTTTCGCGGACTGGCCAAGCGCAGCGGCGCCGCCCCGGGTGGCAGCTTCGATGGCCTGCAAAGGCGTGAAGCCGGCGCGCTCGACCAGCAGCGCCATCTCCTGATGCACCGAAGGCATTTGACCGAGGTCCGGGCCGTCCTTGCCGTAAGGGAAGCCCGCATCATCGGTGCCGGCGTCGATCAGCACGCCGCACTGGTGCGCCAACCGCGTCACCGCGTAGCTCCACGGCATGATGCCTGCGCCCACGCTTTGCGGATGGTGGTCCGCCTCATTCTTGAACACCAACAGGGTCGCGTCGAGCACCGTGCCGCGCTTTTTCATCGCATCGAACAGCGCAAGAATTTGCGGCGCGTCCGATTTGATGTGCTCGAAATCGCCCATCGCGCGCATCTTGTAATCGTCCGGCACGTTGGGCGTCGCTTCCCACACCAGATAAGGGCTGTGCGAAAGCGTATCCACGCCGGCGTCCACGAGGTCACTCGGCCTGGCCGGAAACACCGTCGCGTGCGCCCACACGCGCAGGCCCTGCCGGTGCGCTTCCGGGATGATCGCGGCGACCAGCGCGGCGGGCAGGTTCGCGTACAACTTGATGCCCGTCGCGCCGGTGCCCTTGGCTTCGGCAACGGCAAGCGGAATATCCGTCTTTGCGGTGATTGCCTGCATCCATGGCGCGAAGCCCAGCGGCTCGCCCTTCGACGCATCCTGCGCACGCAAATCTTCCTTGAAGAAGCTCGGTCCCGCCATCAGCGCGACGTAGAAAATGTCGGGCGACGCGAACGCATCCGAGTTGGCCTGTTCGGCGAGAAATTGCAGCAGGCGGTCGTCGCCGGCCATGTCGCGGATGCCAGTCACGCCGCCCAGCAACAACGCGTGCAGGAATGTCTGGTAATGCGCGATGTCGGGCTCGGCATCGGTAATGTGCACGTGCGCGTCGATCAGGCCCGGAATCACGTACTTCCCACTCAGGTCGCGCACCTCCGCGCCTTTCGGCACGGGCTGGCTGCCGCCCGGATACACCGCCGCGATGTGCTTGCCCTCGATCTCGATCGTCATGTCGCACCGGACTGGCGAGCCGGTGCCATCGATCAGGCCGACATGCGTCAGAAGCAACGGTTTCGGCGCGGCCGCCAGCACCGGCAGCGCGAACAGGCACAACACCAGCGGCAGGATGCGTTTCATGGAGCGGCCCCCGAATGATCCCGCCAAGGATAAACGGAACGCCGCCCGACCGGCATTCTGCTTTGCGCAACCTCAAGGTTGCGTATTTCGCTCGACAGTCCTAACATGCAACTCGTTGGTTGCATGACAGCAATGCCGACGGAGACTGCCATGAACGCGAACACCGACCGCATCGAAAAACAGGTTCTGCTGAAGGCTCCGCGCCACCGTGTGTGGCGCGCGCTCAGTGAAGCCGAACAATTCGGAACCTGGTTCGGCGTTCGCTTCGACGGCCCGTTCGTCGAGGGCAAGCGCCTGACCGGCACGATCGCGCCCACCCAAGTCGATGACGAAGTCGCCACGATGCAGGCACCCTACGAGGGCACGCCGTTCGAGTGGACGGTCGAGAAGATCGAGCCGATGGAGCGCATCGTGTTCCGGTGGCATCCGTTCGGCATCGACAAGACCATCGACTATTCACGCGAGCCGATGACACTGATCGTGTTCGAACTGCACGACGCACCCGAAGGTATCCTGCTGACCGTCACCGAATCCGGCTTCGACAAGCTGCCTCCGGAACGCCGTGCCAAGGCGTTTGCGGCCAACGAAGGCGGCTGGACGCACCAGATGGAACTGATCCGGAAATACCTTGCCCGGCAGTGACGGCAACCGATGCGCAAGTCACGCACGCCAACCGCCCTGCAGAAAACCGCACCCGTGTTCGCCGCATTGGGCGACCCGACGCGCCTGCGCCTGATCGCCGTGTTGTGCGCGGACGGCGCGCTGTCGATCGTGCAACTGACCGCGGGCACCGCGATCACCCGCCAGGCCATCACCAAGCATCTGGAAGTATTGGCAGACGCCGGGCTGGTATGGGACATTCGCCAAGGCCGCGAACGGTTGTGGGAACTGGAACCTTCCCGCATCGACGAAGCACGCCGGTCACTGGATGCGATTGCCGTGCAATGGGATCAGACGTTGCAGCGGCTGAAAGCGTTCGTGGAACGATGAATCGGAAAGTTCTCGGATTTTTTGTTCGTCATCCCGGAATGACAAAAAGAATGGCGACCGCCATCAACGCAACTGGCTGTCCTTGCTGCCCCTCCGGTTGTAGCCGCTGAACGTCGCTTCCTCGCGGTCGCGTTCGGCCTGGCAGTTCACGCACAGCCGCACGCCCGGCACGGCCTTGCGCCGTGCCACGGGAATGGGTGCATCGCATTCCTCGCAATGGCTCAGGCCCGGACCCTTGTGCTGCTTGCTGCGCGCACGCGCCACCGCGTCGGCGACCGTCGCGTCGATCTGATCCTGCACCGCGTCGTCGTTGACAAAACCCTTGGCCATGCCGACAACGTAAGGCCGACGGCCCCACCTTGCAACCCGGCGCGCGCGCCTGTTCAGGCGGGCGGCGTCGCCTGCGCCTGCACGCAATTGCGCCCGCGCGCCTTCGCCGCATACATCGCGGCATCGGCGGCCGCGACCAACGCATCCGGCGCTGCCTGCGCATCACGCGGACACGCCGCGCCCACGCCGATGCTGACGGTGACGCAGTCTCCGGCGGGCGAATCGGGATGCGGCAACGCCAGCGCCTCGACGTGGCCGCGCAACATCTCTGCCACGCGCATCGCTTCGACCATTCCGCAGCGGGGCAGCAGGATCACGATCTCCTCGCCGCCGTAACGCGCGGCCAGGTCGCTGCCGTCGCGCACGTGCGCCGCGCAAAGCTGGGCCAATTCGCGCAGGCATTCGTCGCCCTGCAAGTGTCCGCGGCGATCGTTCAAGGCCTTGAAACAATCCACGTCCACCATCAGCAACGCCAGCGATTCGCCATCGCTGGCATGCCGCCGCCATTCCTCGGCCATGCGTGCATCGAAGCAGCGGCGGTTGGCGATGCCGGTGAGGCCATCGCGCATCGACAAGTCGCGAAGCTTGCGGTTCGCCGCCTCGAGCTCGCGCAACAGCCGCGCCACGTGAATGGCACCCGCGACCTGTTCTGCGATCGCGTCGAACACCACGCGCACTTCCGCCGTGAAGAAATCCCCGCGCGTGCTTTCCAGGTTCAGCACGCCGTGCATGCGCCCCTGGTGCCGGATCGGCACCAGGTATTCCGAACTCACGTCGTGGTTGCCGGGCACGTAATCCGGATCGTTGCGCAGGTCCGTGATCAACTGGCGCTCGCCGGTGCGGGCACAGCGGCCCGCCGCGCCGATCGTCACTGGCCAAGGCATGCCGCCAGGAAATTCCAGCTCGATGCGGCCCGACCAGACTTCCTGGACGAAATGCGTGCGCTCCTCGTTGAGCAGGATGATGCTGGCGATGGTTACCGGCAGCCGCCGGGTGATGCAATCGACGATCGCGCGCAGCACCGCTTCCAGCGTGTCGCCCTGCAGCGCCTCGTGCGACACTTGCGCCAGGATTTCCGTCAGCATGGCGCGGCGGCCGAACGCGTCGCGTTCGTCCCACAATGGATGCTGGCTGCGGATGTCGGCCGTCTGAGCCATGGGCTGCGCCATCACGATCCCCTCGCCCCGCCAGTGTATCGGCGACGGCGGGTACGGTGTCGATTCCGGCCCGCCCCAATCGTCGCAGGCATAAGCACAACCACCGGAGCGCCCCATGCAACTCTACGGTCATCCGTTTTCCTCGTACACCCAAAAGGCGCTGATTGCGCTGTACGAAAACGATACCCCGTTCGAATTTCTGAGCCTGTCGCCGGACGACCCCGATATCTACGCCGAGTTCGCGCGGCGCTGGCCGATACGGAAATTCCCGTTGCTGGTGGACGGCGATCGACAGGTGATGGAAGCCACCAGCATCATCGAATACCTCGACGTGCAGCATCCGGGGCCGTCGCGATTGATCCCGGCCGATGCCGACGCCGCCGTCGAAGTCCGCATGCTGGATCGCTTCTTCGACAACTACATCAATGGGCCGCAGCAGCGGATCGTCTACAACGCGTTGCGGCCGGAAGCCAACCGCGATCCTTATGGCGCCGACCAGGCGCGCAGCGCACTCGAGACGGCCTACGCGTGGCTCGATCAACGCATGGCCGGACGCGAGTGGGCCGCGGGCGACGCCTTCAGCCTAGCCGACTGCGCCGCCGCGCCGTCACTGTTTTACGCCGACTGGACGCACCGCATCGATGAGAAATTCCGCAACGTACACGCCTACCGCGCACGGCTTCTGAAGCACCCGTCGTTTGCGCGCTGCGTGGAAGGTGGCCGCCCCTATCGCCACTTGTTCCCGCTGGGTGCGCCGGATCGCGATTGAACGCCAAAGCCGGCACAATCGAGCAACACGATCCATCGAACACGGGAAACCAGCCATGACTGAAAAGAAGACCACCAGGACCGGCAAGTCGTCCGCGGGATTCACGGCCGACGAACGCGCCGCAATGAAAGAACGCGCACGCGAATTGAAAAACGCCAAGCGCGGCGCCGATGGCGAGAAGGACGTGCTGGCGGCCATCGCCAAAACGCCGGAGCCCGAGCGCAAGCTGTGCGAACGGCTGCACAAGGTGATCCGCGGTGCCGCGCCGGATCTCTTGCCGAAAACCTGGTACGGCATGCCCGCTTACGCCAATGCGGACGAAAAAGTCGTCGTCTTCTTCAAGCCCGCTTCCAAGTTCAAGGATCGCTACCTCACCCTCGGCTTCAACGACAGCGCCAAGCTCGACGACGGCGCGATGTGGGCGACGTCGTATGCGCTGACCAAACTGACCGCCGCCGAAGAAAAACGCATCCGCGAGCTGGTAAATAAAGCCGCGGGCTAGTGCGCTGCCCCAGCAATACATCCGCCATTCCGGACGTCCCCCGGAGTGGGCCGCAGGCGGCATCGGAGTGCCCTTGTAGGTTGGTGCTTCCCCCGGATCTGATCCGGGGGAAGCCCAACGAGCGTCACGGCCCCCACCCGGCTCGACGGCCTGTTGGGCTTCTCCCGGAACGAGTCCGGGATCAGCCCAACCTGCAGAAACTTCATGGTGTTGCGAAAGTCACTGGGTCCCGGCTCTCGCCGGAATGACGAGCAGAATCAGAGCTTGCCTTGTGCCGCGCTGAAGACCGCCAACTGAGCGTCGAAAGCGCGTTTGTACGCGGGCCGCGCTTCGCCGCGCGCGACATAGGCGGCAAGGGTCGGAAATTCGCCCAGAATGCCCGATGGGCTCAACCGCAGCAGTACCGCGACCATCATCAGGTCGCCGGCGCTGAACGCGCCGTCGAGCCAGTCGGCATCGCCAAGCCGTGCGGAAAGCTGTTCCAGCCGGTGGCGGATGCGCTCCTTGACGAGCGGCAGACGCTCCCCGACCCAGGGCTTGTCGCCCTCCAGTATCTTGACGGTTACAAGTTCGAGGATCGGCGGTTCGACCGTGTTGACCGCGGCGAACATCCATGCGACCGCGCGCGCGCGGGCATTCGCATCGTCCGGCAACAGGCCGGCATGATGCTCCGCAATGTGCAGCACGATCGCGCCCGACTCGAACAGGGCGAGATCGCCTTCTTCATAAGTCGGAATCTGCCCGAAGGGGTGCAGCGCAAGATGCGCGGGTTGCTTCATCGCCTCGAACGAAACCAGCCGAACGTCATAAGGCTGGTCGACTTCTTCCAGCGCCCAGCGCACGCGCATGTCGCGCGCCAGTCCCTTGCCGCGGTCGGGCGATTGTTCGAATGCCGTGATAGTTGGCGTCATGGGAATGCTCCGGGTGGCAGCCACCTCAAGAAGTCGGCTCGCACGCCGGATCGAGCTGCCGCACCTCGCATTCGACTTCCCACTCGTCACCGTGCACGTCGAGGAAACGCTTCGTCAGTTGCAGGGCGTGTTCCATCGAATCGGCCTTCAGCAGCGCGTAACCGCCGATCACTTCCTTGGATTCGGTGAACGGCCCGTCCGAAACCGTTTGCTTGCCGTGGGACAAACGCACGCGTTTGCCTTCGGAGGTCGGCCGCAGGCCAGCAGTATCCAGCAAAGTGCCGTCCGCGGTCATCTCGGTGATCAGTTGACCCATGTCGGCCATCAGCTTTTCGCTGGGCTTCTGGCCAGTGTTCTCGCGGACCCGAATCAGGGAAAGAAATCGCATCGTCGTATCTCCTCGTGGATGGGCGGAGGCGCGGCCGGCGGATGCTGGCAGCATCGCGCTCCTGATAAGGCGACGAACGAGGGACACCCGAATCGACAACCGCCCGCACTATCTTCTGCTCGTCATTCCGGCGTAGGCCGGAATCCATTTTGCTTTCACGCCAGAATCAAAATGGACCCCGGCCTTCGCCGGGATGACGGCGTTATTGGAGTAGCTCAGCCTGTTTTCGGTGACTCAATGCGACGATGAGCGCTGCTGCGCTTTGAATGCTTTCCGGATTGCGGGATCAAGCGCCTCGATCTGTCGCTTGGGTTGCAAGAACGCACGCTGCCCTTCCGGCAACTGACAGTTGCGGGAAACAGCGTCCGCGCCCTCGGAAGTCGTGGCGGTCACGTCCTGCACGTTGACCACGACGGCCAAGGTGTCGCCCAGCGGATCAAGTACATCGCACACCCGATCGACCATGGCCATGTTGCGATACGCGGCTCCGCCGACCATCACGAGCAGATTGTTGTGGTCCATCCAGACGACCGAGCGCACGCCGGCCAAAGGCCGTACTGCTGCACGGGCCGCTTCGTGATCGATGGGACGCGCCGGGTCCGGGATGCGGGCATCGTGCAGAATGTCCTTGGTCATGCCCTGCACGTTCTGCGCGGCTGCCTTCTGGTTCCCCATCAATGCTGCGGCACGCGCCGCAGCCACGTGCTTTGCGGCTGAAACCGGCGTGACACGCTGATCCTGTCGCGCCTGTTCATGGGCTGAAGCACTGTCCGTCTGAGATTGGCAACCTGCGACCGCACACCCCAAAGTGAGCGCGACCAACACGCGCACGCTCACTTCAACCAGATTGAAATTTCTCATGCACACCCCCTCACACCTTGATCATTTCGCACGGACCACTGACTTGCGGCGCCCCGTGCGTTTGGGCTTTGCGGCAGGCAGCAACGAAGTCAGCGCCTGATAACGCTCGAACAGGAAGGCGACGCGTTCGGCGTCGCTGGCAAGTTTGGGTGGTTTGCGGCCGGCGGCCTTTTCGGCGGCGATGTAGGCGGCATCGACGGCTCGATCGAGCGCCTGATGCGCTTTCACCAGCGCGGGCGGCATCGACAACGGATCGTAGAGGTCGGCCAGCGTGGCGCCGGGAAATTCTGCGCGCGCATCCAGCACGCCTTGCGCCGCGGCTTCGATGGCGGCGCGGTGTTTGTTTTCCGCGACGGCGCTCGTATTCCCCTGCTCGTCATTCCGGCGAAGGCCGGAATCCATTTTTGCTTTCACCCCAGAATCAAGATGGACCCCGGCCTGCGCCGGGGTGACGATGTTGGAGGGCGCGGCGTCATCGGGTAATTCGGGCCATGGGAAATTGTTGTAGACGATGCCGGCGGAATAGCGGTAATCGCTCTTCAAGCGTCCACCGACGTTGCGCAACCAAGCCATGTGCATCGTGGACGTCATGATGCCGAATTGAAAGATGTCCGCCTCAGGCAACATCAAACAAGCATTCGAAGCGACTGCGTCACGCACGATTCCCATTGGAACAAATGGGCGGTTCTCTGAACTCGACTTCGGGATCAGCAAGAATTCCGAAGATATCGTTGTCTCGCGAAACTGCCACGGGCGACTCGCAAATGCCTGTGACGACCGGCTGTTGAGCCGAAATTCCCGTACACGCTCAACGCGCTCAAGCACCGCAGGGAGCCTGCGCAGCGAAGCCGGATCAATGTCGGAGAGCCACAGGCAGAAAAGCTTGGTGTCGTTGATGAAGCTGTGTCCTGAGTACCAGCGCTTCAGCCAACGCGCTGCCTCCGGCTCGCGCCGAATCAGCTCGGCCACTTCTTCGCCATCGAGTACCAGATGGCCGTTATCCAGTGGAGTGATTCCCTCTATCAGCTTCGGGACGTCGCAGATTGCGCGTGAGCGGTTTGGGAGAAGGACATTCGGTGCGTCCACCAAGTAGGCGTTTATCTCCCCTGCCTGATGAAACTCAGGCTCCGCCTTTGGATCGGCGTATGAAAACAGCGATTTGACGGACCTTCCGACACAGGAAAACCCCACAATCACCACATGGACCGCGGCCCTGCCGCGAGCTTCATTGGTCCACTTGAACGTTCTGTGCGCAAAGCCGATGTATACGCCCAGCGCAAACATCTCTGACCAAAGCACACCGACCTGCTCACCTTGAGTGATCGAATTGGTCGACACAAAAGCGCACTGAATATTTGTTCCAACAATGTATTTTGCGGCCAGCAGATACCAACAAGCCACGTAATCAAGGACGCCAGCCCCTTTCGCATTTGAGAAGATCCTGAGCAATTCCGCTTTCTGGTCGCTGCTCTGCTCCTTCTTTCCCACGAACGGCGGATTACCCAGGATGTAACTCAAACTTTCGCGCGGTACCACGTCGTTCCAGTCGATCCGCAGTGCGTTGCCGTTGACGATGGTGGGCGCCTTCACCAGCGGCAGGCGCGCGAAGTATTCGCCGAACTGCTCGGCCACCTGCAGGTTCATCTGGTGGTCCATCAGCCACAGCGCGACCTGTGCGATCTGCGCGGGAAATTCCTCGATCTCGATGCCGTAGAACTGGTCCACGTCGACCGCTACGTGTTCGGCGACGCGGGTCAGCACCGATTGCTGCTGCGCGAACTGGCGGTGCAGCACTTCCAGCTCCAGCATGCGGATTTCGCGGTAGGCAATGACCAGGAAGTTGCCGCAGCCGCAAGCCGGGTCGAGGAAACGCAGGTTGGAAAGCTTGACGTGGAAGCTTTTCAGCTTGGCGTCGTGGTTGCCGATCTTGTCGAGTTCCGCCTTCAGTTCATCGAGGAACAACGGGCCGATCAATTTCAATATGTTCTTTTCGCTGGTGTAGTGTGCGCCGAGGTTGCGGCGCGCCTTCGCATCCATCACCGACTGGAACATCGAGCCGAAGATGGCCGGGCTGATGCGGCTCCAGTCGAGCGCGGACGCGTCCAGCAGCAGGGCACGCATCTTCGCGTCGAACGCGGCCAGCGGCAGTTGTTCCGAAAACAACTTGCCGTTGACGTAAGGCAATTCGGCGAGCTGTTCGTCCAGCGTGCGCTGGCGTTTGTCGCGCGGCGTGTCGAGCGTCTGGAACAGTTGCGCCAGCCACGGGCCGAGGTCGCTGCCGTCTTCCCGCGTGCGTTGGCTGATCAATTCGTGGAAGGCGCTGCGCGGGAAGATGCCGGTGTCTTCCGCGAACAGGCAGAACAGCAGGCGCACCAGCAACACTTCCAGCCCGTGCCCGGCGTAACCCGCGGCCTTGAGCGCGTCGTGCAGGCGGCCCATGCGTTCGGCGGCTTCGATGTTGACCGGGTCTTCGTCCTTGAAGCTGCGCGCCTGATAGCCGGCGATGAAGCCGAACGCGCGCACGTGTTTGTGCAAATCCTTCAGTGCGAACTCGACGGGCTCGCCATCACCTTCGAGATCGTAGAGACGAAAACGTGCGAAGTCGGAAACCAGCAGGTAGCGCGGCAATTCGGCGTCGGTGAGGCCGTGGAAGTAATCGCGCGCCTGCGCGTGGGCGCGGTCGAGATCGTGGCCGCGCGACTTGTGTTCGACCAGGAGCACCTGTTTCCACAAGAGATCGATGTAACCGTCGCGGCCGTCGATCTTCTTGACCTTCTTTTCGAAGTTGGCGACCTTGCGGCGCGGTACGCCGAATACATCGAAGAAGCCGTTCCAGAAGGATTGCGCCTCGGCGTCTTCGGACGCCTCGTCGGCCCACTCGCGCGAAAAGCGCAAGGCGCGATCCTTGATTTCGTTCCAGCTCAGCGGCATCGGCATCCCCTGGTGAAGGGCGAGGATACGACAGATGCCAAGCCGGGGCCCGCTTTCCGCTGATCCGCGCCCGGCAAGCCCACACTTTCCCTTGTCGTCATTCCGGGACGCCCGCGCAATTTGCGGGCGGAACCCGGAATGACGAAGGAGGGATCGAGGCGCCGTCGCTCACCTGCTCAGGGATTACCAGAGAAGCAATCCACAATTCCATGTACGGGCGGGATTTTTTATTCAGTTTTCGGTTCCCATCCGGCGCGATTGGGCGTACGCTCGACCTCCCCTGATCCGAACGGAGCGCCGCCATGGCCCTGTGGAAAGAACCCGTCAAGTCCCCCTCGTCCACGTTGCAGGATCCACCCGACCTGGCGCGGTTCGACATGCCGGAGCCAGTTGAACCGGCGGCACCGGCCAAACCGGTTTCCACGAACACGGCGCCTGCCCCGGCGCGCTCCGCCGCCGAGTCGCTCATCTCGCCCGATCTTGTCATCGAAGGCAAGATCGAAGGTGCCGGGCACGTCCGCATCGCCGGTCGCTTCAAGGGCGACATCAGCGTGCGCGGCGACTTGACCATCGAGAACGGCGCCAAGGTCAACGGCAGCGTGCGCGCGGAACGCGTGACGGTGGCCGGTGAACTGACCGGCAACATCGAGAACGCCCAACACGTCGAACTGCTGCAGACCGGCGCATTGACCGGCGACGTCAAATCCAAAACCTTCAGCGTCGCCAAGGGATCGCGCATGCGCGGCAACGCCGAGTTCGGTTGGGAAGACGACAAGGCCGGTGTGACCGACATCCACAAGAACAACGGCAACGGCTTGGCCAAATGACCCCGCTCGGTGCGGGCACGGCGGGCGCGACGCGCACGTGCCCGCATTGCCGCGAGACCATTCTGGAAAGCGCTGCGATATGCCCCGCCTGCAACCACAAGTTGCGCTACGGCGGGCCAGCCGGTGACTTGGCGGCGCCCGCCGCGCTGACGCCGCTGAAAGTGGAAGGCAGCTTCCGCAATCCCGACAGTGGCGCGTGGGAATATTCGATGGTGCTGGTCATCCGCAACGAACGCGGCGAGGAAATCGCGCGGCGCCTGGTCGGCGTCGGCGCGATGCAACCCGGCGAGCAACGCTCGTTCTCGCTCAGCGTCGAAATGAATCCGGGTGGAAAGTCGCGCACGCGACATTAGGAAAGCTCTGCTTTTGCTCGTCATCCCGGAATCGCGAAGCGATATCCGGACTGCGGAGGCAGGATGCCGGAGCGAACATCGGCGCAGCCGATGGCCCGGGGGGCAAGCCGCAGGATGCGGCGCGTTTGCCAGCGACTTTGGATTTCGGTGCACCGCACGAAAGTCACTGGGTCCCGGCCTTCGCCGGGATGACGAATTATGGGGTCGTCCAGAGATTCCCTCGTGCCGTGTCACCGCAGACGGTTTTCAGACACGCGCGGTTTGCAATCCGAAGGTGCCTGCAATACGGTTGCGGGTCAGCGTCGACAGGCCTGCGCCATTGCGCAGGCGACAGGGGTTTCCGGTCCAGTGCCACGCGCTGCCGTGTCCGGCCGCGACGCATCCCTCCCTCGACACCAAGGAGCAGCATGCGAGCGCAGCGCTATCACATCCGTTTTCCTTCCGACAATCTCACCCGCGCCAGCCAGAGCGAGGCCTACTTCACGATCACGGAAGACGGCAAGAATCACCGCATTGCCTTTCATGACTACGCCGACATCTACGACCACCCCGGCCTGTACGAGCAGCTGTTCTATCAGCGCCTGAAGTGCACCTCGCCTGCCAAACTCACCGACCTTTTGCGCGACGCGGCCAGCAAGGCCGGCGATGACCCCACCCAGATGCGCGTGCTGGATGTCGGCGCGGGCAACGGCATGGTCGGAGAACTGCTGGTGCAGCACGGCGCCGCGCGCGTGGTCGGCATCG
>Ga0207707_10001215_pt1 | contig 24196 bp, 19 predicted proteins | sample KBSC83BmetaG_FD_184336 | JGI IMG/M metagenome (GOLD analysis project Ga0207707, IMG submission 184336) | Corn rhizosphere microbial communities from Kellogg Biological Station, Michigan, USA - KBS C8-3B metaG (SPAdes) (version 2) | ecosystem: Host-associated > Plants > Roots > Rhizosphere ... | reverse complement strand
TGGAACGCACGGCGTTTTCCTACACCTCGATCAAGGACTACGTAACCCCGGAGCAGCTCGCCGACCAGATCCTGTTCATGTGCAGCCCGCGCGGCAAAACAATTTCCGGGCAGGCGATCTCGATCTGCGGCGATACCCAGATGCTGGGATAGATGGCGCACGGTTAAGCCAAAATAGCGTAGAAGCATCGAATGATTCCGTGGCTGCAGATTGATACCGCGCGCGTGCCTGGCGCAGACGCCGAACTTCGTCTGATGCGACGAGGTGCCGAGTTTTCGATGATGCTGGGCCAGAACGAACTGATGAACAGTCGCCTCAGCGGATCCGAGGAGGCGCTTGCCACACTCGCCTGCAGAAGAATCGAAGCGGTCAAGCGCCCAAACCTGTTGATCGGCGGATTGGGCATGGGGTTCACGCTGCGCGCCGCGCTTGCGGTGCTGGGACCCGACGCGCGGATCACGGTGGCCGAGCTCGTGCCTGCCGTCATCGCGTGGGCGCGAGGCCCAATGGCCAGCATCTTCGCCGAGAGCCTTGACGATCCGCGCGCCAGCATTTTGAGCGGGGACGTCATTGAGGTGATTCAATCTCACGCTTCCGCATTCGATGCGATCCTGCTCGATGTCGACAATGGCCCGGAGGGGCTGATTCGCAAAGCCAACGATGCGCTCTACAATCCGAAGGGATTGAAAGCGGTCCGCCGGGCGCTGCGGCCGGGGGGCGTTCTCGCGGTTTGGTCGTCGGGGCCACATCCATTATTTTCAAAACGGCTTGGCGACGCCGGCTTCGCGGTCGACGAGGTCGCCGTGCGCGCCACCACAAAGCGCCGCGGTGCGCGCCATATCATCTGGTTTGCGACAAAACCTTAGGCGCTAGTGCAGCCGATCCAGCCGAAGCCGCTGCCGCTCGTCGGTAAGACGCCAGGCCGCGAGATAGGACGCGGCCAATGCCGACAGGCCGCTGCCGCCGGACAACAGGAACATCAGCAGGATCTGGTATTTGACGGCCTCCAGCGGATCGAGGCCAGCGAGAATCTGTCCCGTCATGATGCCTGGCAAGGTCACGATGCCCGCGGCCGACATTTGATTGATGATGGGCAGCAGTCCGCGCCGGATGGCTTCGCGCACCAGCGGCGCGATCGCTTCACGATAGCTTTCACCAAGCGATAGCCGGGCTTCTATTGCGTGCCGCTCGCGCCGGACCGAGCCGAGAAAGCTGTCCAGCGCCAGGCTGGCCGAATTCAAGACGTTGCCGAGAATAATGCCTGCCAGCGGGATCGCATAATGGGGGTCGAACCAGGGCTGCGGCCGGATCGCGGTTGTCAACGCAAGGATCGAGGTGATGAAGGTGGCAAAGCCGACGCTGACAAATCCGATGACGAGGTTTGAATGGCGCTTGAACCGGCGTTCCGGCCGGGCTGCCACCTCGCGCGCGGCAACCAGCACCATGACCAGAATAAGCAGCAGCGTTGCCGCCGGGTTGTTCAGGGAAAAAATGAAACGGAGCACATAGCCGATGGCGACAAGCTGAACGACCATTCTTGCCGCGGCGATGGCGATTTGCCGGTGCAGCCGAAGCCTGAGCCAAATCGAAAGCACCGCATCGAGGATGATCAACGAGGCGGCAATCGAGATGTCCAGCGGGGTCAGCAGGATCGGGTTCATGGCGCTTCCAGATGTCCCGCTGCCATTCGATAGCGCTGGTTGCCTAGGCGTTCGGCCTAGTTTGGATCGTGGGTCACCAGCAGGATGGATGTCCCCGTTGCCATTCGCTCCCGAAGCAGCGCCTCGACCCGAACCACTGACTCCTCATCCAGCGGGCCGGTCGGTTCGTCCAGAAGCAACACGGGTGGAGACGGCAGCAGGGCCCTGACCAGCGACAGGCGTTGCTTCTCTCCGGTGGACAGCCGCACGATCGACGCGTCGAGGAGATCGGCGTGAAGTCCAAGGCGGGCTGCCAGGGCTGCGACCTCGCTTCGGCTGTTGACGGCGAAGTGTTCTATCACCGTGTCGGCCCACCAGCCGGATTCCGCCGATACGTAAGCTGCCCGTTTTCGCCAATCCGGGGCGGGAAGGGAGGCGCGCTCGATCCCGTGCAGCCAGACCCTGCCCTGGTTGGGATCGAGGTCGGCAATCATGCGAAGAAACAGACTCTTGCCGGACCCCGACGGACCGGTGATGGCGACGCAGGCGCCGGTGCCGAGGTTCAGCTCGAACGGGCCGGCGAACTCACTGCGAAGCTCTTTCACAAGCAGTGCCGTTTCCATCGATTTCCTTGTCTTCAGTGGGCCTGCTCGTGACACAGAGTTTCCCGCCACCAATCAAGACTATCCCAATCCTAGACGACGCGCCTTGTGTCGTCCGCTGGCATTTCCCTGATATCGAAGAGACTCCTTCGGATCGTTTTATGAGATTTCTCACTCGCCGCGCGATGGCAAAGTGGTAGTCTTTGGGATAGCACAAGGTCTGCGCCCATGGATCACATGCAAAGACGAGGATTCATCACGCTCGCTGGCGGGGCAGTTCTGTGGCCGCTCGCCGCGCGGGCGCAGCGGCCCTTCAGAATAGGGCTGCTCAATACAGGTGCCAGCACTTTTTTCATCGCGCCTTTCATAGGGAAGCTGAAAGAACTTGGTTATCTGGAAGGTAAAAACGTCGTCATAGAGCGCAAATTCGCGGAAGGAAACGCCGAGCGCCTGAGGGAATTTGCGGCAGATTTGGTGCGGGAGCATGTGGACGTCATCGTGACGATCGGGACGCCTGCCGGCTTTGCAGCCAAGCGAGCCACCAGCACGATCCCGATCGTTCTCGGAGCCATTAGCGACCCGGTCGGAGTTGGTCTTGTCGCGAGTCTGGCCCGGCCTGGCGGCAACGCAACCGGCAACTCGCTAATGGCGCCTGAACTGAGCGCCAAACGTCTCGAAATACTCCGCACGCTGGCGCCTGGAATTTCCCGCTTTGCGATCCTGTGGGATTCGTCGAATCCCGGCATGGCGGAACGCGTTCGTGAAACGGAAATCGCCGCCGATCAGTCGCATGTGCTGCTGCACACCGTCGGGCCGAGGAATCTTGAAGAGCTCGAGGCGGCGTTCACCGAACTACTCGATCAGCGGCCTGAAGCCCTGCTGGTTACAACCGAAGCCTTCACGCGGCAGCATCTCGCCCGTATTCTCGATTTTGCGAACCGAAACAAAATTCCGGCTATGTTTGAGGACAGCTCATACGTTGAGGCGGGCGGACTCATGTCCTATGGGCCCAACTACGAAGAAGTTTTCCGGACAGCGGCTGTCTTTGTCGCCAAGATCCTGAAAGGCGCCAAACCAGCTGATTTGCCGATCGAGCAGCCAACGAAATTCCAGCTGGTCATCAACCTCAAGGCGGCGAAGGCGCTCGCGATCGAAATTCCGCCTACCCTGCTTACGATGGCCGACCGGGTGATCGAATGACTCCTTCTGCTGGCCGCATAGCGCCGGCGTGACGTACGCCGGTACGCGTTTGGGCAAAATGTGCGTTTATGAATACTGGCCCCGATGCGCACCCGCACCTTCACAAAATCCGTGAACTCTTGTTGCCCCAGTAGCGGTCGCGCAACAGCCGCTTGTAGAGTTTTCCGGTCGGCAGCCGCGGCAGTTCCGCCTCGAAGTCGATCGAACGCGGCACCTTCTGGCGCGACAGCGATTGGCTGCAGAACAGGATCAATTCCTCCGCGAGCGCCTGGCACGGTTCAATCCCCGGCATCGGCTGCACCACCGCTTTCACTTCCTCGCCGAGATCGGCGTTGGGCACACCGAATACGGCGGCATCCGCGATCTTGGGATGGGTGATCAAGAGATTCTCGCATTCCTGCGGATAGATATTGACGCCTCCCGAGATGATCATGAAGGTCGCGCGATCGGTCAGATAGAGATAGCCGTCGCTGTCGACATAACCGACGTCGCCGACGGTGCTCATGCTGCCATCCGGCGAGCGCGCCTCTTTTGTCTTGTTCGGGTCGTTGAAATATTCAAACGGGGTGGCGGTCTTGAACCAGACCGTGCCGGGCGTGCCGACCGGGCACGGCTGCATGTTTTCATCGAGAATGTGGAGGTCGCCGAGCAGCACCTTGCCGACGGTGCCGCGGTGGGCAAGCCATTCCGCGCTGTTGCATGCAGTAAAGCCCAGACCTTCGGTGGCGCCGTAATATTCGTGGATGATCGGTCCCCACCATTCGATCATCTCTTCCTTCACCGCCGCTGGACAGGGCGCCGCGGCGTGGATCGCAATTTCGAGCGATGAAAGATCGTAGCGTTTTCGCGCAGCCTCCGGCAGCTTCAGCATGCGCGAGAACATCGTCGGCACCAGTTGGCTGTGGGTGATGCCCCATCTCTCGATCAGCTCGAGATAGCGCTCCGGATCGAAGCTCTCCATGATGATGGCGGTGCCGCCCTCGCGGATGGTGAGGTTGACGGCGGCCTGCGGCGCCGAGTGATACAGCGGCGCCGGCGACAGATAGATCATGCCTTCGCGGTACTGCCAAAGATTCCGCAGGAAATCGAAGATCGGCAGCTGCTGGGTCGGCGGTTGTTCGGGAAGCGGCCGCAGAATGCCCTTCGGCCGGCCGGTGGTGCCCGACGAATAGAGCATCGCGGTGCCGACGCATTCGTCGGCGACCGGCGTCCTGGGCAGCCCGCTGGTGGCTTCCTGCAGGCCGACAATGCGCTCGCTTTCTCCGGCCCCATCGGCCACGATGCAGAGTTCGACCTTGGGGCACGCCTTGAGTGCCTCGCGGGCAACGTCGAGTTTCGCCATGGATGTAATGAGAATGCGGGACTCGCTGTTGCCGACGATGTAGGCAAGCTCGCTCGCGGTCAGGTACGAATTCACGCAAGTGAAATACAGTCCGGACCTCTCGCCGGCGCCGCAGGCCTCCAGGTAACGGCTGTTGTTCTCCATGAAGATCGCATAGTGATCGAGCCGCTTGAGCCCGCGATTGCGAAACAGATGCGCCAGGCGATTGCTGCGCGCCTCTAACTCGGCATAGGTCACGGTCTCGCCGGTACCAGCCATGATGAAGGCGGGCTGCAGCGGGCGGAGGCGAGCATGCTTGCCGGTGTACATTGTGTCTCCAACGCTCCTATGCGGCCAGCAGAAGAATTTCGCGCAGCTGCGCCGGGCCATCGATCTGGCGCGGGTTACGTGGAATCCATGGCGTCGCCATGGCCTGCTGCGCGATCGCCTCGAAATGTTCCGGGCCTATTCTGACGTCCTGCAAGCTGCGCGGCATCCCGAGACCGCGGATGAAGCCGTCCAGCACGTCGGCGGCATCCTTGCCGGGTTGTCCCATCGCCTCGGACACCAGCGCCTGCCGTTGCGCGTTGGCGGGTTTGTTCCAGCGCATCACCGAGGGCAGCATCACACAGGAGGTAAATCCGTGCGGCACGTCGAACACGGCGCCGAGCACATAGCCGATGCCGTGGCTTGCTCCCATCGGGACGCCCGCGGACAACGGGCCCATCGAGAGCCAGGTGCCGATCTGGCAATCCATCCGCGCGTCGAGATCGCCGGGGTTTTCCTTCACGCGCGGCAGCGCCTGCGCCAGCATCGAAAGTCCCTTCAGCGCCTGCGCGTCGGCGTAAGGATGGGCCTCGCGCGAGCACAGGCCTTCGACGCAATGGTCGACCGCGCGGATGCCGGTCGAAAGCCACAGCCATTGCGGCGTGTGCACGGTGACGGCGGGATCGAGGATTGCGGCTGATGGCATCACCCGTTCATGGCGCAGCATTTCCTTCACTTTGGTGCGCGCGTTGGTGACCCCGGCGATGGCGCTGAACTCGCCTCCCGCAATCGTCGTCGGCACGCTGATCTGGCGCACCGATGGCGCCGTCATCGGGGGCGCGACGCCCTTGATCGCCCGGATCGTATCGATGCCCTCGACGCTACGAACGTTGTTGGCGAGGCAAAGCTGCACCGCCTTGGCGCCATCGGTGATCGAACCCCCACCTACCGTGACGATGAGATCGGCATTGGCGGCGCGGGCTTGTTCAGCGGCGGCAATCACGGCCTCGCGGGGGGTGTGCGGCGGCATTGCATCGAAGGTCGCCACGCAACGGGACCCAAGGGCTTTGCGAATTTTCTCGATCTCGTCGCTCTCGCGGTTGAGCGTGCCGCTGACCATCAAAAACGCGCGGGCAGCACGCAGCCGGTCCATTTGCTCGACGACCGCCTCGGCGGCGGGCGTTCCGAAAACCACCTCGTCCATGGCGCCGAACACGACACGCCCCTTGTGCACGCGATTGTCCTCCCCGGAGGTTTTGGTTTCGCTATAGCCTCAAAATCAATTTAGCGGAGTAGCCGGGAGAAGGGGAACCATAAAATGGGGTTGGTCCTCTACGGCCGCCATGCATCGCCCCGGAATGACAGCGATCGTCAGACCGTGCCCCATCGTTTCGCGGCGCGCTGCGTTGTGTTGACGGCCTCCTCGTCAACGATGCGTCTCCACAGCGCCCTGACTATGTCCTTCATGACAAGCGCGTCTTCCCAGCGGTCCGACAATTCGGCCCCGTCAGGCCCGGTGATGGCGTAGGGCGGCGGGCCGAGTTCGCACAGGAACGTCAGCACGGCATCTGGCTTCGCGCGTTTCCGCCAGGAGCGGATGGCATATTCCCACCAGCCCATGAACAATTCGACCCAGCCCTGGTGCTGCGGAAAGCTGAGCGAGATCTGCACCTGTTCGCGGCTGGCGATCCGGCCGTGAATGCCCCAGCTGTTATCCAGGATGCGATGGATCAGTGCGTGATTGACTTCGTCCACCGGCCAGGCGAATTCGCGGCCCACCAGATAATGCGAAACATCCGCCGTCAGCCGCAGGTCTGGAAAACAATCCAATAGTTGCAGTGTGAAGAGCAGGTCCGTGGTCATGCGGTCCCGGTGGGTTTCCACATGCACGGCAACGCCGGCCGCATCGGCCAGCCTTCGCCATCCCTCAAGCAGCGGAATGCAGTCTTCGATCCGATGCGGCCGCACGTTCGGCTGCAGGTTGACGTGGTCGGCGCCGAGCCGCGCCACCAGTTCCAGTACCGGCTTCAGATCGTCAACACTGGTCGGATAGCATTGTGCCTGCCAAATCATTCCGTGCGCGCGCAGGAAATCGGTCACCTCCATAGCGAAGGCCGGATCGATGAACCGGACGCCGGCGCCGTCGAAGCCGGCATCACGGATCATGGCGAGCTGGGTCTGCAGCGGCCACTCCGCCTCATCGGCCCGCCGCCGCTCCATCGCCCAGAGCGACTGCAGGATGCGGAGTTGCTGCGCCATAGCTTAGGCTTGCAGTGGCAGTGCCGCCGCGTGCATCGCGCCGTCAGAAGTGTTGTCGACCGTAATGCTCTCCTCATACGTCTCGGGACCGCACCAGATGGCAAACGCGGTCATCACCGCCAATGCGGCCGCGTAGCATGCCACCGGCCACCAGGTTCCCGACCATGCCACCAGAGCCGCGGCCACGAACGGTGCCGGACCGCCAGCCAGCAGCGAACCCAGTTCGCGGGCAAAAGCGAAGCCGGCGAAGCGCCGCTGCGGTGGAAACAGCTCAGCGAAATAAGCGGCCTGCGGACCGAACATCGCCGCCGTCACCACGGCCCGTGCGCCGATGAAGGCGAGCGCGATCCATATCCACTCCTTGGTTCCGACCAGCCAGAAGAACGCGAAAGCCCAGGCCACGCCTGCCAACGCGCCGAACATATAGACAGGGCGTCGTCCGATGCGGTCGGAGAGCGCGGCAAAGCCCATAATGGTAAAGAGTTCAATGACGAAGGCGAGCATCAGCGCGCTCAGCGCCTCAGCCTTCGGCACGCCCAGCGTGTTGATGACATAACTCAGGCCGAACACCGGAAACAAATAGCCAAGTCCGTTTTCGGCGAGCCGTGCGCCAAGCACCACCATGAAGTTTCGCGGATGCCGGCGTAGCGCTTCCATCGCCGGGTTACGCTCGATCTTGCCGCGCGCGACCACCGCTTCGGTGAACACCGGCGTTTCCGCGACCCGCAGACGAACGAAGATGCCGACGAGAATGAGCAGGAAGCTTGCCAGGAACGGCAGGCGCCAGCCCCACGACATCAGGTCTTCGCGTGGCAGAAGGGTGACGAGTGCGAAGGCGCCGGCCGCGAGCAAATTGCCGACCGATACGCCGAGCGGCGCAAAACTGCCCCAGAAGCCGCGATGGCGCGCCGGTGCATTCTCGACCAGGAAGATCACCGCCCCGCCATATTCGGCGCCTGCTCCCAATCCTTGCACGACGCGCATGGCGACCAGCAGCGCCGGCGCCCAATAGCCAATCTGGGCGTAGGTCGGCAACAAACCGATCGCGGTGGTGCCGATGCCGATCATCAATAGCGTCGCCACCAGCACGGGTTTGCGTCCGAACCGGTCGCCCATGATGCCGAATAGGACGCCGCCCAGCGGCCGCACCACGAAGCCGACGCCGAAGGTCAGAAACGCCAGCAACGTGCCGACCACGGGATCGCTCTTGGGAAAGAAAAGATCTCCGAACACCAGCGCGGCGGCGGTGCCATACAGGAAGAAGTCGTACCATTCGAGCGCCGACCCGACGCTGGCTGCAAGGATCACGCGTAAGCGCGAGCGAGTGGCGCTATCGGCTGTCATCTCCGTCATGGTTTCCCCCGTTTTGCATTTTTCTCATTTGTTTTTGTCTATCGTAGTGAGCGTCGGTTGGTCGTCGGCACCCGTGCATCGCACGGGCGCGTTGGCAAGATCACGCCGCGCGGGTGAAGTACGACTTCTTGGCCGCGGACTGCGTTTCGTAAATCGATCCCTGCCGCTTGGCAGGGGGCAGCGGAATGCGCACGGGAACGTTGGTCATCCGCGGCGCCACCACCGGATCGCCCGATAGCAAGCGGCTGTTGAACTCGTCGAAATCCTTCACCCCCATCAGCGGCCAGGCGTCGCTCGCCGCGACCTCGTACAGCAAGAGATTGCGCGGGCGGTCCGAAGTGTTCATGGCCGAGCCGTGCAACGCGCGAACGTGGTGGAACGACATGCTGCCGGCCCGTCCCATGCAGGGCACCGCGCGTTCGATCTCGCTCTTGATGAGGTCGGGATCGATCAGGCCGGCAAAGCAGCCGTCCTCGCCGTGATGGCTCCAGACTTCGCGGTTATGCGTGCCGGGGGTGACCAGCATCGGTCCGTTGCTGAGGTCACAATCGTCCAGCAGCACGCCGATGGCGAGCACGTCGTCGTTGGTGTGCGGATAGAAGGCCCAGTCCTGATGCCATTCCACCGGCGAGCCGTATTGCGCCGACTTCATGTTGAGCTTGGAGCCGTGTAGCCTTAAGGCGGGCCCGATCAATTTCTTCAGGATGTCGAGTACGGCTTCGCTGCGGACGATGTCGTTGAACAGCGCGTGCACCTTGTGCGGCGTCTTGATCCGGCGCACGCGCGGATTTTCCGCGGTATGGCCCGGTTCGAGATCATAGACATCGGTGTGTTCGAGGGTTTTGGCCGACCCCGCCACCAGGTCCGCGATCACCGAGCGCACCTGGGCAAGGGTGGTCGCGTCCAGCACGTCGGGCACGACGATCACGCCGTCGCGCTTGTAGGTCTGCACGTCCTTCTCAGAAATCATCCCACTTATCTCCTGGTTGCGCTATCATACCAAATGTTAGCGCTGTCATATGGCTTATACAAGCCGGCATCGTGCATTCCTGACCTGTATTGGCTAAATTCACACCGATGAGCACCCCGCAACCTGACGAGCCGCATTCCGCCCCAACGCTTTCCGCCGTGGCCAAGCTGGCACGCGTATCGTCAATCACCGTCAGCCGCGTGGTGCGCCTGCCCAATCTCGTGGCGCCCGAGACCCGGAGCCGGGTTGAGGCCGCGATGCGGGAATTGGGCTATGTGCCGAACCAGGTGGCCGGCGCGCTGGCCAGCGCCCGCACCAGCTCGGTCGGCGTGCTGGTACCGACGATCGCGAATTCGATCTTCGCCGATACGGTCCAGGGCCTGTCCGACGAACTGGAGCCGCTCGGCTACGCCGTGATTTTGGCGCAGTCGCGGTATGACGCCGCGCGCGAAGATCATATGCTGGCGGCGCTGCTGTCCCGGCGTCCGGAAGCGCTGATCATGGTGGGATCGCCGGCGACGGACGACGGCGCGCGGCTGTTGCGCCGCGCGGGCATTCCGATTGTGGAGACCTGGGAACTTCCGGCCGAACCGATCGACGCCGTCGCCGGATTTGACAATTACGCGGTCGGCGTTGCGGTCGCGCGGCATCTGATCGCGCAAGGCCGCGCGAGCCTCGCATTCATCGGCGGCGATGATCCCCGCGCCACGCGGCGCTGGCATGGATTCAATGACACCGCACAGGCTGCCGGCGTGAAAGCGCCGCGCCGGTTGGTCCTGGACCGCAACGCCTCGGGCAGCGTGGCCGCGCTGGCAAAATTGCCTGGCGTGGACGCGGTGTTTGCGGCCAATGATGCGCATGCCATCGGCTTTTTGTCCGGACTGCGCACTGCCGGACTATTGCGGAACGGTCCGGCCGCGGAGCAGCCGGTCGCGGTCATTGGTCTCGGCGATCTGGAAATGGGCCGGCTGATCTCGCCGAGCCTGAGCACCGTCCGCGTTCACGGCGACGCCATCGGTCGCACCGCCGCAAAGCTGATGCTGACGCGCAGCGGACTGCGCCACGTCGATCTCGGTTTTGAACTGGTTCTGCGCGACAGTGGCTGACTAGCTTTCGAGCACCCCCGCGATCTCGGCAATCGCCGCCTGCCGCTCCGAAAATATAATTTCCGCCGCTTCGCGTTCCCAATCGCCGTGGCGGGGCTCAAGCGGATCTTGCGCGCTCAGGCGATGTTCGAGGACAAACCGCGCATAGAGTGCCCGGCGCGCGTCCGCCCCGGGCTGGGCTGCTTCCCACGCCATGAGGATGGAGCTCGCGACATGATAGAGGCCACTTGCCGCTTGCCGCGCGCTCGCTTCCAGGTGCTGCTCGGCGGCCACGCGCTCGGCGAAAACCAGCGTCCGGTCCAGCGCAAGGCGCAGGCGATCCCGGAAAGACTCAGGTATGAGCGTGGCTTCATCAAGCAATTTCTTGAGGTAGGCCTCCAGCGTGCGGTGGGCGCGGCTCTTGCCAACCGCGCGCGTCACGATATCGAGCGCATTGATATTGCTGGTGCCTTCCCAGAGCACGCCGATATGGGCGTCACGGACCAGCCGCGCCTGCACCCATTCCTCGATGTAGCCGTTGCCGCCGCGGACTTCCATGGCGCCGGTCGCCACCGGAATATTGTCGCGGCAGGCGCGGAATTTTAATAGCGGCGTGAGGATGCGCAGCAGGCTTTCGGCTTCCCTGGAACCGGCATTGGCGCGGTCCATCGCGCTTGCGGTAAACAGAAACATCGACAGCGACTGTTCTGTCGGCACCGCGATCTTGAGAAGCTGGCGGCGGAGCAGGGGATATTCGATGATGGTCTTGCCGAAGGCCACGCGCGTCCGCGCGCAAACAAAAGCCTCGTTGAGGCAGCGCCGCATCATCGCGCTCGCGCGCACGCCGTGTGAAAGCCGCGACAGGTTGACCTGCTCCATCATCTGCTTGAAGCCGCGATCGGCATCGCCGACCAGATAGGCGACGGCCCCCTCCAGCACAATCTCGCCGCTTGCCATCGATCGCGTCCCCAATTTGTCCTTGAGGCGCACGATGCGGTAGGCGTTGCGGCGGCCGTCCTTCAGCCGGCGCGGCAGGGCAAACAATGCGAGCCCTTTGGTGCCGCCAGGTGCGCCTTCCGGGCGCGCCAGCAAGAGCGCGACATCGGCGTCGGCGTGCGAGCAGAACCATTTGTCGCCATAGAGCCGCCACGCGCCATCTTCGCAGCGCGCCGTGGTTTCGATCGCGCCGACGTCGGAGCCACCGGCGCGCTCGGTCATGAACTGCGTGCCCTTCCACAGCGTCGCGACGTCGTCGGACAGCATCTTCGGCAAAAGGTAATCCTTCAGCTCGGCGCTGGCGAATTTTCTGACAAGATGGATCGAGGTGTCGGTCACGCTGATCGGGCACATCAGTCCGAACTCGGCCTGCACGAACAGGTACTGCAGCGCATATTTGGCGACCGCGGGCAGCGGGCGATCCATTCCCAAGGTGCCGGCGCGATGGCTCATGGCGTGAAACTGGAAATCGCCGAACGCGATTTTCTCCATTTCGCGGTAGGACGCATGGTAGTCGATCCAGTCCTCGTCACGGCCAAAGCGATCCCGCGCATTCAAGACCGGCGGGTGCTTGTCGGCGGCCCTGGCCAGTTCGTCGAGCCGCCCGCCCGCCAGAACACCCAGGCGATCGAAATGAGGCTCGAGCCGCCGAAAATCATCCGGCTCCAGGTACAGTTGGAGAAGATCGCGCAGGCCGCGATCTACAGCGTAGAAATTCTGCCCGGCGCAATCCGGCGCGATGTGACCGGGGCCGCGATCGAGATCCTGCGCTGCGGTCTTGTCGAAAGACTTTTCAGAGTGGGGCGCGTGCATCTCTGACCTCGTGTTACGGATCGTTCGATCGGCCTGCGACGCGCGGTCGGCGACGAAACGCGCGCTAACCGCTCAATAACGCCTTCTAGCAAATTATTCCAATAATATCGGGCAGTCCGGTTATGTTCCGAAGCCGGCGCGCCCGATGCACAACGATTTTGCTTGATCCCGGCCGGTTCTTGAACAGACTGGTGACCAATCTCATCTTGATCCTGCCGCGGATGATCTCGGCGGCCGCCTCGATCGATCGCGGCAGAGTGCGGAGGAGGTGGAATTGGGCGCGACTGAGAAATCGGAGCGTTTGGCTCAAACACGAATTTTCGGCTTTTATTCACTCGGCGGCCTAGGGCCGCTGATGGTTCTGCTCGCGGTCACCTTATCCGGTTGCGGCGACAAGCCGCCGGCGCAGGCGGCAGCCGGTCCACCGCCGGTCACGGTCGCACAGCCCACCAAACGTACCGTCACCGATTGGGATGAATTCACCGGACGGTTCGAGGCGGTGGAAGAGGTTCAGGTTCGCGCCCGGGTCGGCGGATTTGTCAACAGCGTCGAGTTCCGCGACGGCGCGATCGTCCGTGCCGGCGATCTGCTTTACGTCATCGATTCCCGTCCGTTCGAGGCGGTCGCGGAGCAGGCGGACGGCCAGCTCTCGGATGCGCGCGCCAAGGCGGAACTGGCCAAGCGCGAACTCGACCGCGCGCTGACTTTGGTCCAGACCAGTGCCGTCTCCGAATCCATCGTCGACCAGCGCCGCCAGACCTTGCAGGCGGCGCACGCCGCGGAGATGCAGGCGGAAGGCGCGCTGAAGGCGGCCAATCTCAATATCGAATTCACCCACGTTCTCGCGCCGATGGCCGGCCGCGTCAGCCGCCATCTGGTCAGCGTCGGCAATCTCGTCCAGGGCAGCGAGGGCAATGCCACGCTGCTCACCTCGATCGTCACGCTCGATCCGATCTACATCTATTTCGATGTGGATGAAGCGACCTACCTGAAGAACAACAAGCTTTGGTTCGAGGGCCGCCGGCCGAGTTCGCGCGACACCCCGAACCCGGTCCAGGTCACGCTGACCGGCGAGACAAAGCCATCGCATGACGGCAAGATGGACTTTCTCGACAATCGCCTCGATGTCTCCACCGGCACGTTGCGCAGCCGCGCGGTCATCCCTAACAAGGATTTTTCAATCCTGCCCGGACAATTCGGCCGCGTGCGGCTGATTGGCAGTTCGCCCTATGATGCGTTGCTGCTGCCGGACACCGCGATCGCCACCGACCAGTCTCGCAAGATCGTTTTTGTCGTGAAAGACGACGACACCGTTGAGGCCAAGCCCGTGACCTTGGGGCCGCTCGACGAAGGCTTGCGCGTCATTCGCGATGGGCTGAAGGCGGAAGACCGCGTCATCGTCGACGGTATCCAGCGCGCCCGCGTCGGCGCAAAAGTGACGCCGCATACCGCGCCGGCCGGTGGCAAGTCATGAATCTCGGCCGGCTTTCCATCAACCAGCCCATTTTGGCGATGGTGCTGTCGATCGTGCTGCTGATCGTCGGCGCGATCGCCTACACTACGCTGCCGGTCTCGGAATATCCGCAAGTGGTGCCGCCGACCGTCGTCGTCACCACGCAATATCCCGGCGCCACCGCGCAGACGGTTTCCGATACGGTTGCAGCTCCAATCGAGCAGGAGATCAACGGCGTCGAGGACATGCTGTATCTCTACAGCCAGGCGACCTCGAACGGCAATCTCACCATCACGGTCACCTTCAAGCTCGGCACCGATCTCGACAAGGCGCAGGTGCTGGTGCAGAACCGCGTCGCCATCGCGCAGCCGCGATTGCCGGAAGAGGTGCAGCGCAACGGCGTCGTCACCCGCAAGAACAGCCCCGACATATTGATGGTCGTTTTCATGCTGTCGCCGGACGACAGTTTCGACCAGCTCTATATCAGCAACTATGCGCTGCTGCAGGTGCGGGACGAGCTGCTTCGCCTCGACGGGATTGGCGACATCCAGATGTTCGGCGCCCGTGACTACTCGATGCGGCTGTGGCTTGATCCGGACCGGATCGCAACGCTTGGCTTGACCTCCGCCGAGGTGGTGGCCGCGATCCGCGCGCAAAACCTGCAGATCACCGGCGGGCAGATCGGGGAGCCGCCGATCGCCGACCGCGCGTTCCAGCCCAATCTCACCTTCACCGGGCGCCTGAAGGATCAAAAGCAATTCGAGGACATCGTGGTCAGGGCCGGCGCCGATGGCCGCACGGTGCGGCTGCGCGATGTGGCGCGAGTCGAACTGGGTGCCTTGTCTTATTCTACCAACAGTTTTCTGCTGCGGAAATCAGCGGTCGCGCTGCTGGTGACCCAGCGGCCCGGCTCGAACGCGCTGGCGACCGCGAAAAGCATTTCCGACACGATGGTGAAGCTGAAGGCCAGTTTTCCAAAGGGCCTCGATTACAACATCGGCTACAATCCTACCGAATTCATCGCGCAATCCGTCCACGAGCTGATCAAGACGATCTACGAGGCGATGCTGCTCGTCGTCATCGTCGTGCTGGTGTTCTTGCAGGGCTGGCGGCCGGCGATCATTCCCATCATCGCCATTCCTGTATCTCTGGTCGGCACCTTTGCCGCGATGGCGGCGCTCGGATTCTCGATCAACAACCTGACCCTGTTCGGCCTGGTGCTCGCGGTCGGGATCGTGGTCGACGATGCGATCGTGGTGGTGGAGAACGTCGAGCGGCATCTTCGCGACGGCATGAGCCGGCGCGACGCGGCGTTGAAAACCATGGAGGAGGTCGGCGGCGCGCTGGTCTCGATCGCGCTGGTGCTGTGCGCGGTGTTTGTGCCGACCGCATTTCTCGGCGGCATCTCCGGTCAGTTTTTCCAGCAATTCGCCGTCACCATCGCGGTGGCCACGGCCATTTCCTGTTTCTGCTCGCTGACCCTGTCGCCGGCGCTGGCCTCGCAGATCCTGCAGCCGCATGAGGACAAGCGGCCACCGGCAAGCTGGAATTTCATCGCGCGCGGCTGGGACAAATTCACCGGCTATTTCAACCGCGGTTTTGACTGGCTGTCGCACGGCTACGCCAGGGCGGCCGACTTCGTGATCCGGCATTCGGCGGTGATGCTGCTGCTGTATGTGGCGCTGATCGGCAGCGCCGGTTGGCTGATCGTCGCGACGCCGCAAGGTTTTATTCCCGCGCAGGACCGCGGCTACGTCATCATATCGGCGCAGTTGCCGGGCGCGGCGTCGCTGGCGCGCACCACCGATATCGTCCGTCAGATCGAGAAAACGGCGCTGGATACGCCGGGCGTCATTCGCGTTGCAGCATTCGCCGGCTTCTCGGGCGCGACCCGAACGCAGGCGGGCAATGCTGCGGCTCTCTTCCCGGTGTTCGAGGAGCCGGAAGTACGCCTGAAGAAGGGGCTGACCGCGGCAGTGATCACAGGCGAGTTGCGCAAGCGACTGTCTGCGATTCAGGCGGCATTCATCATCGTCATTCCACCGCCGCCGGTGCCGGGCATCGGCACCGGTGGCGGTTTCACGATGCGCGTCCAGGATCGCCAGGGACGCGGCCCCGAACTGTTGGCAGCCGCCAACGACGAACTTATCGCCGCGGCGCGCAAGGCGCCCGGACTGACGCAGGTGTTCTCGCCCTTCACTGCAAACACGCCGCAGCTCTTCGTCGATATCGATCGGGTCAAGGCGCAGAAACTCGGCGTGCCGATTGCGAACGTCAACGAAACCATCCAGACCTATTTCGGCTCGACCTACGTCAACGACTTCAACCTGTTCGGCCGCACCTACCACGTCACCGCACAGGCCGACCTGCCGTTTCGGAAGGAGAGCTCCGATCTGGCGCGGCTGCGTACCCGCAATGCCGCAGGCGACATGGTGATGCTCGGCAGCGTGGTGGATTTCCGCGACGTTTCCGGCCCCGACCGCGTCGCGCGCTACAATTTGTATCCGGCGGCAGAACTGCAGGGCGAAGCGCTGCCGGGCACGAGTTCGGCAACCGCGATCGACACCATGAAGAAACTCGCCGCGGAGACGCTGCCGAGCGGTTTCTCCTACGAATGGACCGACCTGTCCTATCAGCAGGTCACCGGCGGCAATTCAGGTCTCTATGTATTTCCGATCTGCGTGCTGTTCGTGTTCCTGGTGCTGGCTGCGCAATATGGCAGCTGGAGCTTGCCGTTCGCGGTGATCCTGATCGTGCCGATGTGCCTGCTGGCTGCGACCATCGGCGTGCGGATCATGGGACAGGACGTCAACATCCTGACCCAGATCGGTTTTGTGGTTCTCGTCGGCCTTGCCGCCAAGAACGCTATTCTGATCGTCGAATTTGCCCGCGACATCGAGCTGGAAGGCCGCGAGCGTCTTGAAGCCGTCATCGAGGCCTGCCGCTTGAGGCTGCGCCCGATCCTGATGACGTCGTTTGCGTTCATTCTCGGTGTGCTGCCGCTGGTGGTTTCATCCGGTTCGGGATCGGAAATGCGGCAGGCGGTCGGCGTCGCCGTGTTCTTCGGCATGCTCGGCGTGACCCTGTTCGGGCTGATCTTCACGCCGATCTTCTACATGATCGTCCGCAACCTGGCCGATCGGCGGTACGGTAGGAAGCCGGCTCCAGCCGGATAGCAGGCAACGATCGTCGATTGCTTGGCCCGAGGACATCAATACTATTGGCTTATCTGAAATATATGGGCGGCTGCAGGGTTATAAAATATCATGCTCGGACCAGAAATTTGTGGGAGGCAAATATGAAATCGGGATTGTTGTCGGCTGCCGTGGCGGCATGCGGTCTTTTGCTTGCCGTTCCGGCGTCGGCACAGGGTGTCAAGATCGGCATCCTCAACGATCAGTCGGGCGTCTACGCGGATTACGGCGGCAAATACTCCTTCGAAGCGGCCAAGATGGCGATTGAGGATTTTGGCGGCAACGTGCTCGGCCAGAAGATCGAGATCGTCTCCGCCGATCATCAGAACAAGCCCGATCTTGCCACCAGCATCGCGCGGCGCTGGTATGAGGTCGAAGGCGTCGACATGATCACCGAGCTGACGACGTCTTCGGTCGCGCTCGCCATTCACGATCTGTCGAAGCAGATGAAGAAGATCGACATCGTCGTCGGTGCGGCAACCTCGCGCCTGACCGGCGACGCCTGCCAGCCCTACGGTTTCCACTGGGCATACGACACCCATGCGCTCGCGGTCGGCACGGGCGGCGCGCTGGTCGAAGCCGGCGGCGATACCTGGTTCTTCTTGACCGCCGACTACGCCTTCGGCTACGCGCTGGAAAAAGACACCGGCGATCTGGTCAAGGAAAAGGGCGGCAAGGTGCTGGGGTCGGTCCGCATTCCCCTGAACTCGTCGGACTTCTCGTCATTCCTGCTGCAGGCGCAAAGCTCGAAGGCGAAAATCATCGGGCTCGCCAATGCCGGGCTCGATACTACCAACTCGATCAAGCAGGCCGCGGAATTCGGCATCGTTGCAGGCGGCCAGAAGCTGGCCGGTCTGCTGCTGACGCTGGCCGAAGTGCATGGCCTCGGGCTGCAGGCTGCGCAGGGTCTGGTGCTGACGGAAGGATTCTATTGGGACCACGACGACAAAACCCGCGAGTTCTCGAATCGCTTTTTCAAGCGAACCGGCCATATGCCCAACATGATTCATGCCGGCACCTATTCGGCGACGCTGCAATATCTGAAGGCGGTAAAAGCAGCCGGCACCAAGGACACCGAGGCTGTCGCCAAGAAACTGAAGGAGCTGCCGGTCGACGATATGTTCGCGAAAGGCGGCAAGGTGCTGGAAAACGGCCGCATGGTGCACGACCTCTATCTGTTCGAGGTCAAGAAGCCGTCGGAGTCCAAGAAGCCCTGGGATTACTACAAGCAGCTCGCCGTGGTGCCGGGCGACAAGGCGTTCCCGTCGGCCAAGGACTCTGGCTGCCCGCTGACGAAGTGAGCGCAAGCTCATCGTGTCCCGGACGCGGTGCAGCGTCACTTCGACGGTGCACCGCCGAGCCGGGATCGCTGTGGACGACCTCGCAAGCTTTATCGCTCCAGATATCTGGCCGGCGGAAATTCGCGCGAATAAACCGGGTTGGCTAGAAAGGCTTGCTTGCCGTAAGTCCAGAATTGACTGACATCCGGGTAGGTCTTGAATACCGAGTTGACGAGCCGGCCATCCTTTCGGGTAACCTTCCGCAAGTAGACGTTGCCCACGACATTGCCAAGATCGTCAAATTTGACGGGCCCCCGCACTGTGTCGACATTGACCGACCGAAGCGCGGCCATCAACGCAGGCTTGTCTTCCACGTTGCCATTGACGGCCTTGACCGCAGCTTCCAGCACCTCCCCGTTGACATAAGTGCTCGCGGCGTAAAATCCCGGATCGTACTTAAACTCTTTGCGAAAAGCCGGCGCAAAGGTCTGGTTCGGCTTCGCGTCCAGTTCCGCCGAATACCAGCACGTGGTGATGATATTAAGCGCTTCGTCACCCATGTTGCGCAGCACCGCTTCGTCCAGCGCAGTCATTCCGCCAATGACCTGCATCTTATCTTTTTGTCCGTATTCCACGAATTGGCGGAGAAAGCGGAAACCATTCGAACCGGCGAGGCCCAAAAAGATGGCGTCTGCATTCTTCAGCTGTCCGACATAGCTGCCGTAATCGGGCACTGTAAGCGGCGGAAACAGCTTTTGGATGATCTGGCCGCCATTGTCCTCGAAGACGCGCTGAAAACCGGCACACATCTCCTGGCCATAGGCGATATCGTCGGCAATGGTAATCATCTTCTTATATTTTAGCTCTTTCGCAGCATATTCGCCCAGGGGATGGGCGCATTGCGAAGACGTGGATGTCGCACGAACGAACCACGGGTTTGCGTTTCGTTGAGTCATGTCTTCCGCTGCGGCGACCGAGAGCGTTGGAATTTTGGCCTGACGAATATAGTCGTCGATCGCCAACGCCTCGAAAGCCGCAAGCGGCCCGATCAGACAATGGACATTGTTCTTTTCCACCATCTCCTGAGCCTTGGTCCGAGCCGTGGCGGGGACGCCCGCGGTATCCGCTGTCACCAACTCGACCTTTCGACCCGACATCGTGTAGTCGCGCTCTTTCAGGAACATATTGAGCGCGAGCTCCATGTCGATGCCGCCGGAAGCCAGCGGTCCGGTCTTGACCGTCAACAGGCCGATACGGATCGGGCCTTCGGCCGCACGCGCGCGATAAGGCGCAACGACGCTCGAGAGGCCGATTCCCGCAACCCCTGTTACAAATCCACGACGTGAAATTCTCATGATGTTTCTCCCTCTCGTGTTCGTACTGCGATCCGACCGGCCGGTCATTGTGATTTATTTTAGCGGCTTGGCACAATTGGAACCAGGACGTGGCTAAAACCCTTTCTGTCGATATGCAGCGTGGTCGTTCCCGCGAACAGCCGGTGCGGTCGATCGCGGGGCTCATCGTGCAGAAAGGGTCCGCATCCCAGCAACTCGTTCTTGAAATTGGAGAGTTTAGCGCCCGTCGTTGACTGCCACTCATAGTCCTTTCCACGAATACTCAACGCGATACGATACCCTTTTGGGACGACGATCGATGTCGGCCATATTTCAATGGCGAGATCGACGGGGATGCCCGGCTGCAACTGCTGCACCTCGTCATGGCTGTGGTAAGGACGGTACGGTCGAGACAAGGTTTCATCGAGCTTGCGGTGGGAGGCGCGTAGCCAACCCTGTGCCACGGGCGTGTGCGGGTCAATCGCGCCTACAAAAGTCACCTCGCGCAGGTCCGAGCTGAAGACCCGGAAGACAACAAAGATATCGGCGTCCTCGGTATTGGAAGAAATTCGCAAGTTCGCCGCCAGCGGTCCTGTGATCTCGGTGTCCTCCGTCAACGGCCTGGACATGAAAGTCACTCCGTCGCCCATCGCTGCAAAGCTGATCTCCGCGTCCTCGGCGGGCGGCTGAGGGGAAAGGGTGTGATCCCTGGGGTCGAGGTAGAACCTGGTCCAAACCGTAGAGGCCAGCGGCCAGTCGGTTTCGTGCCGCTCGACGAAGCGATCGATGTGGCGGACCTGCAGTTGAACTTTCGGCTGTTGAGCCCAATCGTTCGCGTCGCCTTTGAGGTAGAAATCGAAGAATCTTTTCTGCAGTTCGCGCCCGTAATCGGTGTAAAAATGCGTCCAGTGCGCCAGGCCGTGGCACTCCAGCCACTTCTCCTTTGACGCGGCCCGAATATACCCTTCAAAATTTCCCCGCGGGTGCAATCCCTGGCCACCCCAGTTTGCCGCCGACAAAAACGGCACCGTAACTTTGTCCCAGTCGGGCGAACGCGCCTTATGGTAATCGTCGTCGAGGGGATGAGCGAGAATGTCGTCCCCGAAACTCGACCGGTTACGCGCCAATTCATCGTCTGACATTGTTTCGTCGCCGCAAACCAATGCGCCGGTAACCATGCTGCGAGGCCCTCTTTCCCCCAAACCAAACTGTACGGTCTTCACCTGCATGTCGTACCAGTTTGCCCAGAACGTCGAAAGAATGCCGCCATGGTGGGTCATGTCGCGATACCAGTCAGCCGCACCTTCCCAGATACACATGGCCTTCAGATGCCGCGGTTGCAGGGAAGCCACCTGCCACTGGTTGATTGCGTAATAGGAGATGCCATTCAGCCCGATTTTCCCGTTCGACCAGGTCTGAACGCCGGCCCATTCGATGCAGTCATAAAGGTCGCGCGTCTCGCGGGGAGAAAAATGATCGACATGTCCGGGCGATCGTCCGGTCCCGCGCGAGTCAACCCGCACGCAGACATAACCATGAGGTACCCATTTTTCCGGGTCGACCACTTCCCAGTTCTGGTATTTGTTGGTTGAGCCGTACGCAACGTCAGGGTGGTTTGCGATCATGCTCTGCCAGGCACTCGGGTAGCCCTTCTGAAAAGCGAGTCCTTTTGCGTAAGGACCATATGTCAGCAGAACCGGCCATTTGCCTTCCGCCTTCGGCCGGAATACGTCTGCTCGCAGCGCCGCGCCGTCGTCCATGACAATCTCGACGTCCCACTCGATGAGCATGTTGTCCTGCTCTACCGGCTCAGCCATTTGCTTGCCCTTCTTTTTACGTGCCGTGTCAGCGACTGCTAGCCTCTCCGCACGCTCGCACCGCCGTCCACCGGCAACGTCACGCCGGTGATGAAGTTGGCCTCGTCGGAAGCCAGGAACAGCGCTGCGTTGGCGACGTCCCAGCCGGTGCCCATCTTCTTTCGCAGTGGCACCTTGGCGTCGCGTTCGGCCTCGACCTCGGCGCGACTTTTGTTGAATTCGCGGGCGCGGGTGTCGACCGCCATCGGCGTGTTCATCAGGCCGGGCAGGATGACGTTGGCGCGGATGCCGTACTGGGCGTTCTGGTAGGCAAGTTGCTCGGTGAAGGCGACCATCGCCGCCTTGGTCGCCTTGTAGGCGACGTAGGGATAGGTGGTGATGACGGCCATCGAAGCGATGTTGATGATGGCGCCGCTGTTCTGCGCGCGCATGATCGGGATCACGTGCTTGGCAGCGAAAATACAGCTCTTGAGGTTGATCGCCACACAGCGATCGAGCGCCTCCTCGGTGATATCGAGCAGTTCGGCGTCGCCGCCGGCCAGGCTGACGCCCACATTGTTGTGCAGGATGTCGATGCGGCCCCAGCGTGCCTGCGCCTCGGCCACCATCGCCTTGATCTCGGCATCCCGGGTGACGTCGGCCTCGAAAGCCACCGCCGTGCCGCCGTTGGCGCCGATCATGTCGACGGTGTCCTGGGCCGATGTGAGATTGTGATCCACGCACAGCACCTTGGCGCCTTCGCGCGCGAAGGTCAGCGCCGTGGCCCGGCCGTTGCCGATGCCTTCGCCGGGGCTCTGGCCGGCGCCGACGACGATGGCGATGCGATCTTTCAGACGCATGTCATTTCACTCCCGGAATTGGGTACTGCATCAACACCTCTTTGTAAGTGGGCTCGTTGTCTATTTTCATGGTGGCGAGCACGCGCACCACGGCGCAGTAGAACGCAATGGTGAGCACGAGGTCGGTCATATGCTCGTCGCTGAGCTCCTGCTTGATCGCGGCGAAGGTAGCATCCGACATCGCCAGCTCGCGCACCATCTCGCGGGCGCCTTTCAGGATCGCGCTGGCCAGCGGCTCGAGCGCAGACGGCTTGCCCTCGGTCTCCGCCATCATGTTGCGGATATCCTCGTCGGTGACGCCGAATTCCTTGCCGATCTTGACGTGATGAGTGAATTCGTACTCCGACCTCTCCAACCAGCCCACCTGAAGGATAGCGAGTTCACGCAGGCGCGGATCGAGCTTGCTCTTGAAGCGGATGTAGCCGCCGATGCCGCTGAAGGCGCGCGCCATGTCGGGCGAGTTGACCAGGAGCTTGTGCAGGTTGGTGTTGCGCTTGAGCATGTCGCGATATTCGGGGGCGACCTGATCGGCCTCGAGATAGGGCAGGCGGGCCATTTCGTTGGTTCTCCCTGACGTCATTTCGCTTTCGTCATTGCCATGACGCGTGAGTTTCATCCATGAATAAGGCGCCAGACGATCGCGCCAAGCGCGCCCAGCCAGAGCAGGGTGGCGGCGCCAGCCTGAATGCCAAAGCCGCGCCCGCGTTTATTGGCGGCCTGCGAATAGCCGGTCATGTAAAGGAAGCGGCCAGCGATCCAGACCAGGCCAAGCACGGCCGCGATAGGATCGCTGATGTAGATCGCAAACAGCCAGAGCGAGGGCAGGAAAATCGGCATCCATTCCAGCGTGTTCATCTGCACACGAAACACCCGCTCGAAGTCGGGATTGCCTGACATGGCCGGCGCCTTGATGCCGAATGCAGCTCGGGCCTTCGCCACCTGAGTGCTAGTGAAGAAGTAAAACAGGATGGCCAGGCAGGTGACGAGGGCCGTGAAATGAAACATCGCGAGGATCCCCTTTAGGAACATTGGCCGCGGCCTTAATACCCGGTCATTTCAAGATATCCTACTCCCGTGTGGCTGCCCCTAAAACTGATCGGTCCCTCCCAATAGGGAAAGCTCGTTCCCATCCAGCTCTTCGCATTCAGTGGCGTGGTTTCGATTCTGAGGCCGTGCGCAGGAATAACGATGCTCCACCCGGTCGGCACCTTGCGGCCTTCTACGTCGGTCAGAACTGTCGGCGTCATGCTATTGGCGGTCGACGCGATTTCGCTGGAACGGACGTCCGGCTCGATCCAGTTGCCGAAAAGATCGTTGTGGCCATCTTTCTGACGCAGCCGATACAACATCAGTTTTTCGCCGGAGGCGAGATGCAGCGACAGCCAGTCCCATCCGGTTTGGTCCGACGCGAGCGGCTGGCTGCTCCACTCCCGATCCATCCATGCCTGTCCGGTAACCTCAACAGGCCTATCGTCGATGGTGACGCTGCCCGTCGCCTTGAAATAAGGCTGGCTGAAATAATACGAGGCCTGCCCGCGCTCCGATTTCCTGCTGTAGCCGGCATCGCCCTGCAGAACCAGCGCGCGATCGGCCTCGAGCCGCAGCGCGAAAGCGAAATTCGCACCCGATGCAGTGAGTTCAAGCGGCGCGACTGTGTCGTCGCGCATCAGGTTGAGCCCGCGCATTTGCCATGAATCGATCCAGGCGAGAAACGGTTTTGCCTCGACGCCGGCTTGTCCGACGCCGCCACGGGCGAAGGCTTCGCTGTATCGG
>Ga0207707_10001214_pt1 | contig 24237 bp, 24 predicted proteins | sample KBSC83BmetaG_FD_184336 | JGI IMG/M metagenome (GOLD analysis project Ga0207707, IMG submission 184336) | Corn rhizosphere microbial communities from Kellogg Biological Station, Michigan, USA - KBS C8-3B metaG (SPAdes) (version 2) | ecosystem: Host-associated > Plants > Roots > Rhizosphere ... | reverse complement strand
CGTCTGTGATGTCCAGAACACCCTCGTCAACTATCCCATCACCCGCTACGGCAGTGATGCCCAGAAGTCGAAGTACCTGCCGCAGCTGACGTCGGAAGTTCTCGGTGCCTACGCGTTGTCCGAATCGGGCTCAGGCTCCGATGCGTTCGGCCTCGCGACCCGCGCCGAGAAAAAAGGCGATCGCTGGCTGCTCAACGGCCAGAAGCTGTGGATCACCAACGGCGCTGAAGCGGGGATTTTCGTCGTTTTTGCCAACGCAGATCCGTCGGCCGGATACCGCGGCATCACTGCGTTCATCATCGAGCGCGACTTCAAGGGATTCAAGGTCGGCAAGAAGGAAGACAAGCTGGGCATTCGCGCGTCGAGCACCGTCGAGCTTCTGCTCGACAACTGCGAGGTGCCCGATGAAAACGTGCTCGGCCCCGTCGGTCAGGGCTACAAGATCGCGATCAATACGCTGAACGAGGGCCGCATTGGAATCGGCGCGCAGATGATCGGCGTAGCGCAGGGCGCGCTCAAGGCCGCGATCGATTACCTGCAGGAGCGCAAGCAGTTCGGCAAGCCGCTCGCCGATTTTCAGGCGATCCAGTTCCAGGTCGCCCAGGCGGCGACGGAGCTGGAGGCGGCACGTCTGATGGTCTACAACGCCGCGCGTCTCAAGGACGCGGGCAAGGACATCGCGCGCGAGGGTGCGATGGCAAAGCTGTTCTCATCGCAGGTCTGCGAGCGCGTCACCTCGTTGTGCGTCGAGCTGTTCGGCGGCTACGGCTACACCAAGGACTACCCCGTCGAAAAATTCTACCGCGACGCCAAGATCGGAACGATCTACGAGGGGACGTCCAATATGCAGTTGCAGACTATTGCGAAAGCGATACTCAAATAGGCAACTGCAAAAGAAGACTACCGGCTGGAGGCCGTGGACCACACTCCTGGAGGCCTCGGGCTAAAGCGCGTTGTTGTTCGAGCCCCAAGCCTCTAGCCGGCCCCGCCCAGGGCCGCAGGCCGGTAGTCTTCTTTTGCAGTTAAGAAGCTGTAACTCCCCGCAGAATTCCCTCCCTAACCCGCCGTGCCTTCGCCGACGCCCTCGGCTCCTCAACAAGCCTGGACTCGACCCTCGCCACAAAATGAAGCCGCGCCGAGAGTGTCTGCTGTGCCCCATTGCGCCGGATTACGACGGCCAGTGATGTCCCCTCCGGCAGGCGTGCGTAGCGGGCGCGAAATCGATCACTCCATTCGGGATCCTGGGCGTCGAACCCGCCGACCGAGATCAGATCGTCTCCGGGTTGCACGCCGGCAACCGCGGCGGCGCTGCCGGCGATCACGTCGGTAACGTGCAAGCCGCTCGAGTCCTGCAGGCTCGCGATGCCGAGCTGCGGCACCAGCGTCGTATCGCGGGCAAGCCGAAGACCCGCAAGTGGAAGGATGCGCTCATAAGGAAACGGTTCGCGGCCGTTGATGTAGCGCGCGTAAAAATCGGTCAATGATTTCCCGCGCGCCGCCTGGCTGATTGCGGCCCACCATTCATCGGACGTGAAGCCGCGACCGGTCTTGTAGGCGGCGCCGTACAAACCGCGCATCACATCGTCGAGCGAGCTGTGGTTGTCGCTCGCATCGCGAATCGTGATGTCGAGCAGCAATCCCGCCAGAGATCCCTTCGGGTAATAGATGTACTCGGTTCCATCGCGCGGATGGATCCACGTCGAGAGCGACGCGTCTTCCAGAGATGTCGGCGGCAGCGCATCGACCTGGGCGATCTTGTCGCCGGTCATCGAATAGAACTCCTTCGCGTCGACGACTCCACCGCGCACTTCGGCGAGATCGGCGTAGTAGTCGGTAATGCCCTCGCTGATCCAGAGCATCGTCGTCGGCTGCTCCGTGTCATACTGGTACGGCCAGAGATCCTGCGGCCGCAGGCGCTTGACGTTCCAGGCGTGGAAGATCTCGTGCGCGTAAAGCGACGGCAGCACGGGAGTGCCAAGCATGCCCGGACCCAGTACGTCGACGTGTGAGCTCTGATGCTCGAGTCCGCTGCCGCCGGAGTACGAGGGATCCGTGATCTGGAGGATGCTGTAGTTCCGCCACGGCACTTCACCGAAAACCTTGGCCTCGGCGGGGATGATCCGCTTCAGCGCTTCCCAGACGGCGATCCGCGGACCGCCGGTGACGCTGCCCGACGGATAGCTGGCGAACCGAATCCAGGTGCCCGAGACCTGTGCGCTGTCGAGGTCGAACTGGCCGACGAAGAACGGCATGTCGACCAGGTCGTGGTAGTTCGATGCAGCATAGCGATGCGGGCCGGCGCTCGTCATGCCGGTGGCAATCTTCCAGCCCGGCTCAGTGTTGACGGTGACCGCGGCGGGGAAATCGAATCCGCGGCCCTCCGGATATAGAAAGAGATTGGTGCCGTTGAAGAGCAGGAAATCGGGTCTCGCCCAGGTGTTGGCGTTGTCGAGACTGTCCGCGAGATAGTCGAAGTGCACAGTGATTTCCCCAACTCCGGTCGGCTGAATCCGCCATGTGTCGGCATCGACCTTGTCCCAGGCCAGCGCGTTGCCGGCCTGCTCGGCAGCGAAGTCGGTTACGGCGCGGGCGAAATTGTCGATCTCGTAGGCGCCCGGCGTCCACGCGGGCAGCGACAGCAGAACCGGTTCCGTCCCGCCGACCGTGAAATACATCGACGACATCACCTGACGCTGCTGCGCGTTGGCCCGCGTGAAGGTGACCTCGTAGCGAATGTCACTCAGTGGCGCGGAAGTCGCGACGGCTTGTGCCGCCGCGCTCAGCCAGGTCGTCGAAGCAGCGATAACGGGGACAAGAATGACGATGACAGGTTTCATTGACCGGTGATGGCCGTGAAGAAACGATCCGCGCGATCGAATGGCAGCCGGGCATAATGCAAGAGCCGTTCGCGTTAGGACTCTCCCCGGAGTGATGCTAGATTCGACGACAACTTTTTGACAACTGATGATCTCTCCTGACTCCCTCAACTTTCTCAAGAAGCTCCTCGACACCCCAGGTCCCTCCGGCTTCGAGGGCGCGCCAGCCAAGGTCTGGCGTGAGCACGCCAAACAATTTGCCACCGTCACCGGCGATGTCGCAGGCAATAGCCTCGCCGAAGTCAACGGATCAGGCAAGCCGACCATCATGCTCGCCGGCCACATCGACGAGATCGGCGTCATCGTCAACTACATCGACGACCAGGGCTACGCCTACATCCAGCCGATCGGCGGCTGGGACCCGCAGGTCCTGATCGGCCAGCGCCTCCGATTCATCGGTCAGAAAGGCGACGCGTTCGGAGTCGTCGGCAAGAAGCCGATCCACTTGATCAAACCCGACGAGCGCGACAAAGCGGCGAAGTTCACCGATCTATGGGTTGATCTTGGCGCCAAGACCAAGAAGGAAGCCGAGGCAATGGTGCTCGTAGGCGACCCCGGTGTCATCGACTCACGCGCGATGGAATTTCCGAACGGCAGACTGGTGTCCCGGTCGATTGACGACCGCATCGGCGCGTTCGTGGTGCTCGAAGCGCTGCGGCGCTACGCAGCCAAGCCGGCTGCGGCCAGGGTCGTCGCCGTCGCCACGACCCAGGAAGAGATCGGCTACCGCGGCGGCGGCGCCGGTGTCTGCGCGACCTGTATCGGCCCGCAGATGGCAATCGTGGTCGACGTCACCTTCGCGATCGACCATCCGGGCGTCGAGAAAAAGGAGTACGGCGAGGCAGCGATCGACGGCGGCCCGGTGTTGACGCGCGGATCGATCATCTCGCCGGTCGTGGTTGGACTGCTGCGCAAGACGGCGGAAGAGAAGAAAATCCCCTTCTCCCTCCACGCCGCCGGACGCGAGACCAGCACCGACGCCGATGCGATCCACATCGCTCGCGAAGGCGTGGCCACGGGGCTCGTGTCGGTGCCGAATCGGTACATGCATTCACCGAATGAGCTGGTCAGCATCCAGGATCTCGACCACGCCGCCGAGCTGATCGCTGCTACTTGCCGCGCGGTGACGTCGAGCACGGACTTCACGGCTCGCTGACACCTTCGCGTTGAATGGAAAGATCACTGAAGATTACCGGCTGATAGCAGTCGGCGGAGCAGCTCGCGGCTCCGAGCCCGGGTTGGATGAAAAGCACTGCCTCGGACGGAGCGCTCTTATCAAATTCACGCTCGGAGCTCCCAGCCGCTCCGCCGATAGCCCTCAGCTGGTACTCTTCAGTTTCATTCTCTGATCAGACCGCGCCTTGCCGAAGCCGATCCCCACGCCACGGGAAGAAGGATTCACAACCACTACCCAATCGCCTCTCTATTGGGTGAAGTACGGCCGCGCCGACGGGCCGAAGCTGGTCGTCCTGCATGGCGGGCCCGGCGCGGACCACTGCTACCTCCTGCCGCAGATGCTCCACCTCGGCGAGAAGTACGATCTGCTTTTCTACGATCAGCGGGGCGGCGGGAAATCACGCGCGGATGCGAGAATCCCGATAACCTGGCAGACCCACGTCGAGGACCTCGCCGCAGTTGTTGGGGAGTTCGGTCTCGATCCGCTTTCGATCGTCGGGTACTCGTGGGGCGCGATGTTGGCGCTACTCTACGTGATTCAGCAGAGGGGAAACCCGCATCTCCGCGCACCTGTGCGCCTGGGGCTGATCAGTCCCGCGCCGCTGACCAACGAGTACCGGCGGCAGTTCGAGGCGGAGTTCGCGCGGCGACAACGGAGTCCCGAGATTCAGAGCATGCGCGATGAGCTCGCGGCATCGGGGCTGCGCGAGCGCGATCCGCAGGCGTATCGGCAGCGCGCCTTCGAGCTCGGTGTAGCTGGTTATTTTGCAAATCCGGCGAACGCGACCGACCTGACACCGTTCCGAGTGGTGGGTCGAGTGCAGCAGTCGGTGTGGGAAAGTCTGGGCAAATTCAACCTGATCGACGATCTGAAGGACGTCCGCATCCCATCGATTATGATCGCGGGGCGTGACGATCCGATTCCACTCGCGTCTTCCAGAGAAGCGGCCAGCGCCCTCGGCACGAACCTGGTGGTTCTGGACGACTGTGGGCATGTGCCGTACGTTGAACAGCCGGCCAGACTTTTTGCGGCACTCGACCTATTTCTTGATGAGACTAATCCGACCGTACGCAGCTGAACTTCAGGCATGACATCAGACTCCGGCGTAACACAGCACGCGATCAGCTCGATCACGGTCGACGGCAAGGAATACAGAGTAGCGCTTCGTCTCGCCTATGACGGCGTCGAGTACATCGGCCGACTCTGGTTCAGCGACCCCTCGAGCGACCAGATGGGCATTCCCGACCACGGCGCAGTACCCGGCCGGACCATTGCTGAAGCGGTCGAGGTGGCCAGAAAGCTGACCCCGCAGGACCTCGAGCGCCGCTGCCACCGCGCGCTGGCCGATAAGAGGCGGTACATCCGACTTCGCCGCGCGACCGAAGAGATCATTACCAAGATCAAGTACATGAACCGGGTTGCCGTAACCATGCGGCACGGCATGCTGGACAGCGAGGGCGCCAGCCAGGAGCTGGAGCTGATCCAGAAGCAGATCGAAGAGATCGTCAAAACCCTGCCTTTCCACGCCGGGATAGAAGAGACGACCTAGCTTTCCGCCCTCATATATTGAGGGTATGGATTCGCGTTCGGCCGCGCACGTTCTGTCCCAGATCGGCGCACTCCTCCAGGTAAAAACCGACCAGAAATTCAAGGCGCGCGCGTACAAGGGCGCGGCGCGCTCTCTGATCGCGCTCGACAGCGACGACCTCGGGCCCCTGCTTCGCTCCGGTGAGCTGGCCGACACTCCAGGTATCGGTCCGGCTACGCTGTCGGTGGTACGCGAGCTCGTCGAGACCGGCGAATCGTCGTATCTGAACCGATTGCGCGAGGGAATGCCCGAAGGATTCCTGGATCTCCTCCGCGTCCCAGCTCTCAACCTCGCCAAGGTCCAGCTGATTCACGACGAGCTCGGCGTCAATTCGCTTGAGGACCTCGAGCGGGTCGCCCAGAACGGACAGCTCGCCGAGCTGCCCAAGTTCGGAAAGAAAACCGCCGACAAGATTCTCAAGGGCATCGAGACCCTGCGGCGTAACAAGCACCTGCAACGATTCCCGGCAGCGGCGATCGAGGCCCAGATGCTCCTCGCCAACGTCGTCAAGCATCCGGACATCGTTCACGCCGAAGTAGCCGGCTCGATCCGCCGGCACAGCGAAGTAGTCGCCGACATCGACATCGTCGCCGAGTGTTCGACAGACCCGGTCAAGGTCGCCGACTCATTCGCGCGATCCCCAGGCGTTCGGGAGGCGCACGGGAACTCCGAGCCCGGCTCAGTGCACATCCGATTCGTCGACGGCACCCACCTGGATATGAGCTGCGTCGGGAAGGCCGATTACGCGGTCGGGCTGTGGCGCGCCACCGGCAGCAACGCCCACGTGGACGAAATGCATCTCTTCGCGCGCGATCGCGGCTTCGAGATCGCCGGCAACTCGCTGCTGCGCAACGGCAAGCGCGTCGCAGTCGACAGCGAAGATGCTTTTTTTCACGCCCTCGGCCTCGATACGATTCCGCCCGAGCTCCGCGAAGGAATGGGCGAGATCGAAGCCGCCGCGCGGCACGGGCTCCCGAACCTTCTCGTGTACGAGGATCTTCGCGGCGCGCTCCACAATCACTCCGACTATTCCGACGGATCGGCGACCATCGAGGATATGGCGGACGCGGCGAAAGAGCGGGGCTGGGACTACATCGGCATAACCGACCACTCGGAGTCGGCGTTCTACGCCGGTGGCCTCAAGCGCGACAAGCTCCAGCGCCAGCTCGAGGAGATCGACGAGCTCAATTCGCGGATGAACGGGTTTCGCATCCTCAAGGGAATCGAGGCCGACATCATGGCCGACGGTCGCCTCGATTACGACGCGCAGATCCTGGATCAGCTCGATTTCGTAATCGGCTCGATCCACTCGCGGTTCAGCATGGATGGCGAGGCGATGACGAAGCGCGTGCTTGCCGCTCTGGATGATCCGCACCTCACCATCCTCGCGCATCCAACCGGACGGCTGTTGCTGTCGCGCGAGCCTTACGCCCTCGACGTCGAGGCAGTTCTGGAGAAAGCGGCGGAAGTTGGAGCGGCGGTCGAGCTCAACGCCGATCCCCACCGGCTCGATCTCGACTGGCGCTACTGCCGGCGGGCGAAAGAGCTGGGCGTCACCATCGAGATCGGTCCCGATGCGCACTCCACTCTCGGCCTCGACAACGTCCACTTTGGGATCGGGATGGCGCGCAAAGCCTGGCTCGAGGCGGGGGAGATTCTCAACGCGCGCAGCGCCGACGACGTGATCGCGTTTGCCAGAAGCCGGCGCCGCAAATGAGAAGGAGCACACTCAAGACCGGCAACGCCAAGCCCACCCCCCGGCGCCGCATCCCTCGCGCCGAGCTGGGCGCGTACTCGCGCGAAGTATTCAGCCGGCTCAAGACCGCGCACCCCGACGCGCACTGCGAGCTCGATCACGAGACGCCGCTACAGCTCCTCGTCGCGACGATCCTGAGCGCGCAGTGCACCGACAAGCGTGTCAACATGGTGACCCCCCTCCTGTTCAGGACGTACCCGACCGCGGCCGCGCTCGCCGATGCGCCGCCCGAGCACGTCGAAGAGATCATCAAGAGCACCGGCTTCTTCCGCAACAAAACGAAGAGCCTGATCGCGCTTGGCAAAGCGCTGGTCGAACGGCATGGAGGTGAGGTGCCGGATTCAATGGAGGCACTCGTCAAGCTGCCCGGCGTCGGGCGCAAAACCGCCAACGTCATCCTCGGCAATGCGTTTCGGAAGAACGAGGGCGTGGTGGTCGATACCCACGTCGGGCGACTCAGCGCCCGCCTGGGGTTGTCAAAGCAGAAGGATCCAGTCAAGATCGAGGAGGACCTGATGCCTCTTTTTCATCGCGATGACTGGGCGATGCTCGCCCACGTACTGATCTTTCACGGACGCCGCGTCTGCGACGCGCGCGCCCCGAAATGCGATATCTGCAACCTGAACGAGATCTGCCCCTCGAGCACCGTACCCAACCGGGAGAGAAAATGAGAATCGGAATTATTGGCGCCGGCAACATCGGCGGAACACTGACCCGCAGATTGGCCGCGGTCGGCCACGACGTTTACGTCGCGAATTCGAGGGGTCCGGAGACTCTTACCGATCTCGCCAGGGAGACGGGAGCGAAGGCCGTAATGGTGAAGGAGGCTGCGAAGCAGGGCGAAGTAGTGATCGTCACGATCCCGATGAAAGCAATTCCGAAGCTGCCGCGCGATCTGTTCGCGGGCACGCCCGAGGATTTGCCGATCATCGACACCGGCAACTATTACCCGCAGCGCGATGGGCTCATCAAGGCAATCGAAGATGGGATGGTCGAGAGCCGCTGGACGTCGGAGCAGCTGGGGCGGCCGGTGATCAAGGCGTTCAACAACATCTACGCGCAGCATTTGCTCGAGCTGGGGAAACCGCGCGGCACTCCCGGCCGGATCGCACTCCCAGTCGCCGGCGACGACGCGGCGGCAAAAAAGATCGTGATGGACCTGGTCGACGAGATTGGCTTCGACGCCGTCGACGCCGGCAATCTCGACGAATCCTGGAAGCAGCAGCCGGGAACTCCGGTTTACGCCGTTGATTTCGACGCAGCAGGCGTGCGACGCGCACTTTCCGAAACGAAGCCTGGTCGCCCCCCGCAGTTCACCGCCGCCGGCGCCCCGCCCGCGACCGCGTCACGCTCAACGGCAAGACCGACGGATGCCCCACCCCCACCCCCGTCTCGCTAACCGCTCCGCCCATCCTCAGTCCGCAACTAGCCCAATCAGCAATGCCCCATCAGCAATCAGCAATGCCCAATCAGCAATCAGCAACGCCCTCCCTTATCCGCAGTCCTTATTAGATTCCACGCTTCATCAAAACCGCCCCAATGACCAAGATTGCGACAATAGAGACCAACAAAGGAACGATGCGCGCCGAGCTGTACGAGAAGGCGGCGCCGAACACCGTGGCCAATTTCGAGAAGCTGGCGAACTCGGGATTCTACGACGGAACCAAGTTTCATCGCGTCATCAAGGATTTCGTCGTTCAGGGCGGCGATCCATACTCGAAGGATGACGCGAACCCGAAAGGTCCCGTCGGAACCGGCGGACCCGGCTACAAGATCAACTGCGAGACCCAGGGGAATCCCCACAAGCACGAGGTCGGCGCGCTATCGATGGCACACGCCGGCAAGAACACCGGCGGCAGCCAGTTCTTCATCGTGCTCAACGAGCAGAACACCCGGCATCTGAACGGCGTGCACACGGTGTTCGGCAAGGTGATCGACGGCGTGGACGTGGTGCCGAAGATCAGCCCCAACGACACGGTGAAGAAGGCGAGGGTCGAGACCGACGGGGGAGCCAAGTGATGGCGACGAAGAAGCGTACGGATTTTGGCGCCGCGATCACCGGGTTCATACTCGGCGCGGTGACGTTGTTCCTGCTGGTGACTGCGATCGTGCTGCTGACCAACGCCCATTTCCGCGGCAAGCACGCCGCGGAGGCGGTAGAGTCGAGCCACTAAGCGGTTTTGTTTGACTTGGGCGCTGGCCGCCAGTATATTACTGACCGGTCAGTAATTATTTGTTTAGCAATGCCCAAGTCCAAGCCCGCTGCACCAAAATGGCGTAGACGTCCCGAGCACCGGCCCCAGCAGATCATCGAGGCCGCGCTCGAAGTTTTCGGTGAATGCGGCCTCGCCAACGCCCGGCTCCAGGACATCGCCCACCGCGCCGGCGTCTCCAAAGGCACCATCTACCTCTACTTCCCGAACAAGGAAGAGCTCTTCCGCGAGATGATCCGGCAGACCGCCGTCGCCGCCATCGAATCCGGCGAGCGCACCATCTCCGATGGGACGCCAACCGAGCAGCTCTGCGTTGCAATGCGCGGCTACTGGAAGTTCGTCCGGTCTCCAGTCTTCGGCACCATCCACCGGCTCGTGCTCGGCGAGCTCCACCAGTTCCCCGATCTCGCACAGTTCTACGCCGACGAAGTCGTCTCCCGTGGACTCCGGCTTCTGAGCGGCATCATTAGACGCGGGGTCGAGACCGGTGAATTCCGCAATGTCGAGCCCGTCACCGCCGCCCGCATGCTCGTCGCCCTCACTGTGATGAACGGAATCTGGAGCGATCAGCGAACCGGCGTCCCGCTGCTTTGCCACAAGAAAGAGGAAGATGTTTTTCAGGAGCTGGCCCAGTTCTACTTTCATTCACTCGCCAACACCGGATCCGCGTCCGCGCAAGCCGACGGCGCACCGCTCGACGACGTCCCGTTCATTCCACTTCAACATGACTGAGATCTTCCCGCGCGCGACGCGAATCCTCGCGTCGGCTGCCTGTATTGCGCTCGCAACCATCCCCGCAGCCGCCCAGACGCCGGACTCGTCTGCGCTGCCCCTGACTTCGCCGGGCGGGGGCGTCATCCGGCTCAGTCTCGGCGACGCAGCCCGGCTTGCTGCCCGTCAAAGCGCCGTCGCCCAGGGAGCCCGCCTCCGCGCCGACGAAGCCGAGGCACGGGTGCGAGAGCGCCGCGCCGATCTGCTGCCTAATCTCAGCAGCTATGTGCAGGAGGCCGGTCGCACCTTCAATACGTCGACTCTGGGTATCGACTTCCCATCCGAGCCCGGAGTCCCGCCCCTTTTCGACCCGCGGGGCCAGGTTGAAGGTCCGGTCAACACCCTCGACGTCCGCGGCAGAGTGCAGCAGAATCTGCTCGACTTCGGCGCGATAGGGCGCGTTCGCTCCGCGAAGGCCGACGCTCGCTCCTCCAGCGCCGCCGCCGAAGCCACCGCCGAGCAGGCGGCGACAACCGCCACCAACGCCTACGTGAGAGCAATGCGCGCCGACGCCGATCTGCACGCGCGCCAAGCCGACACTCTGCTCGCCACCGAGCTGTTGAGAATCGCCGAGTCCCAGCTCCAGGCTGGCACCGGTGTCGGACTCGACGTGACTCGCGCACGAGCGCAGCTTGCCGCAACTCGCGCAGCGCTCCTCTCCTCGCGCAATGCGCGCGATCACGCGCACCTCGATCTCGTCCGCGCGCTCGCCGTGCCGGTCGGGACCGATCTGGTGCTGACCGATTCGCTATCGAATACCGCCGGCGTCGAGACCGTGCCGGACGAAGCTACTCTCGTCGCCGAGGCGCTGCGAAACCGGCCCGACCTGGTCGCCGAAGAGGAGAGCGTGCGCGCCGCAAAGCAGGCTCTCTCCGCCATCAAGGCCGAGCGCCTGCCCTCACTTGGATTGGTCGCCGATGATGGTGTGATCGGGAAAAACGGCGCCAAGCTGCTCAACACCTACACCTGGGGATTGCAGGTCTCGATACCCATCTTCGATGGCTTTCGCAGAGAGGCCCGCGTGCAGGAGCAGCAGTCGGTCGTGCGAGAGGCGGAGGTTCGCCAGCGTGATCTGGAGCAGGAGGCGCGCGCCGACGTGCGCGGCGCGCTGATCGACATTGCCGGCGCTCGCGAGCAGCTGGCCGCCGCCACCGAGAGGTTGCAGCTCGCCGAGCAGGAGCTTGCGCAGGCGCGCGACCGCTTCAATGCCGGTGTCGCGGGCAACGCGGATGTCGTGAATGCGTCGCTGGCGCTGACCTCGTCGCGGACGCTCGTCAACGACGCGGAAACGCTCTATCAGCTGGCTCGCGTTGCTCTCGCTCGCGCGACCGGAAGCGTCACTGGCTTGAGATGAGAATCAGACTTCAATAAACACCTTCTAACACACCATCAGGCACAACAGGACAGCTATGGCTACTGCAATGGAGACGGAGACCCGCGAGACAACGGTCACGCGCAACGGGACCTCGGTCGTCACCGAGCCCGCCGGCCCGTCGACGAAGAAGAAAATCATCCTTGGCGCCGTCGCGATCGTCGCGATCCTGGTTCTCATCTGGGCTTTCCAGAGGTGGAGCTACGGCCGCTCGCACGAGTCGACCGATAACGCTCAGATAGATGGCCACATCGTCCCGGTTCTCGCGAAGGTCGGCGCGTATGTGAAGACGGTCAGCGTCGATGAGAATGACCACGTCAAAGCGGGCCAGGTGCTCGTCCAGCTCGAGGACGACGACTACCGCGTTCGACTCCAGCAGGCCCAGGCCGATGTTGCCGCCGCCGAGGCTACCGCTGGTGGCAGCGGTTTCGCGGGTCAGGCCCAGGCGCAGGTACAGAGCGCCGCCGGACAGCGTGCCGCGCTCGACGCCCAGATCGGCGCCGCGCGCGCCAACGCCAACAAGGCCGACGCTGATCTCGCCCGCGCCAAGGAGCTGGCGAACAAGCAGATCATCTCCAAGCAGCAGCTCGATGCGGCGCAGGCTTCCGCCGATGTCGCGCACGCGAATCTTCTCGCCGCCGAGCGCCAGGCCCTTGCCGCGGGCGGAACGGTGAACACCGCGGAGGCCGGTGTTCGAGTCGCCAACGCGCGTACCCTCGCCGCGCGGGCCGCGCTCGACAACGCGCAGCTCCAGCTCGATTACACCCGCATCACTGCGCCCGCGTCGGGCGAGGTATCGCGGAAGCAGGTTGAAGTCGGACAGCTGGTTGCCGCGGGTCAGCCGCTCATGAGCATCGTCGCCGACACCGGCGTCTGGGTGACTGCCAACTTCAAGGAGACCCAGCTCGCCAAGATCCGCCCAGGCCAGCCGGTCGAGTTCGAGGTCGACGCGTACGGCTGCACCGGTGAGGGAAAAGTGGAGAGCGTCAGCGGCGCGACGGGAGCCAAGTTCGCGCTGCTGCCGCCCGACAATGCCACCGGCAACTTCACCAAGGTCGTTCAACGCGTGCCGGTACGCATCGCGGTGACCAAACCATGCGTCGGTAACTACCCGCTGCGGCCCGGCCTTTCCGCGGTGGTGCACGTCAACACCTCCGGCCGGTGAGCACCGCCGTACTCCGGTCTTCGGGGATAATCACATCCTCCGAAGACCGGTATGCCCACAAGTACATCATTGCCGCCACGGTAACGATGGCGGCGATGCTCGAGCTGATCGACACCTCGATCGTCAACGTGGCCATCCCGCATATGATGGGGAACCTCGGCGCGACGCTCGACGAAATCGCCTGGGTTTCGACCGCGTATATCATTGCCAACGTCATCGTGATCCCGATGTCGGGATGGCTGTCGGCGTATTTCGGGCGCAAGCGCTACTTCACCGGGTCGATCCTGCTCTTCACCGCCGCTTCGTTCTTCTGCGGCGCGTCGCATTCTCTGCTGCCCCTCATCTTCTGGCGCGTTATCCAGGGCATCGGGGGAGGAGCGCTGCTCTCCACCGCGCAGGCTACGCTCTACGAATCGTTTCCGCCGGAGGAAGCCGGCACCGGCATGGCGATCTTCGGCGTCGGCGTGATGGTGGGGCCGACGCTTGGACCTACACTCGGCGGCTGGATCACCGACAATTACAACTGGCCGTGGATCTTCTATATCAACGTCCCACTCGGAATCATCGCCGCGATTCTTACCGTCAGCTACGTGCACGATGCCGCCCACCAAGAGCGCGCTGAGAAGATCGATTACATCGGCATCATTCTCCTGACGCTCTGCGTCGGCTCGCTGCAATGGATGCTGGAGCGCGGTGAGCGCTACGACTGGTGGGATTCCCGCTTCGTCACCTTGCTCGGCGTGGTGGCGCTGGCGTCGGGGATCGCGTTGATCTGGCACGAGCTCACCACCGACGAGCCGGTGATCAATTTCAGGATCCTGAAGAGCCGGCAGCTCACCGCTGGAGTGAGCATGGGCCTGCTGCTCGGGTTCGCACTCTACGGATCGGTGTTCATACTGCCGGTCTTCCTGCAGCAGTTACTGCAGATGACGGCGTGGCAGACCGGAAAAATCATTCTGCCGGGTGCGATAGCATCTGCGGTGACGATGGCGGTCGTCGGGCGGAACGCGATGCGACTCGACGCGCGGTACACTGTGGTGGCCGGAGCGTTTCTTTTCTTCCTGTCGATGCTCAAGCTGTCGCATTTGACGTCGGCGAGCGGCGCCCACGATTTGTTCTGGCCGCTGATTCTCCGCGGAGTAGGATTGGGTCTCATCTTCGTGCCACTCACCAACGCAACGATGGCCGACTTGCGGGTGAAAGACCTCGCCCAGGGAACGGGCATGTTCAACCTTATGCGTCAGCTTGGCGGGTCGCTCGGCATCGCGGTGATGGCGACGCTGCTGGCGAGATTCGTCTCAGCGGAGAAGGCGGTGCTCATCGAGCACGTCGGCGCCAACGATCCGGAGACGCTGAGCAGGTTGGCGCTCATCACGCGTGGCTTGATCTCGCGCGGCATCAACCCGATGACCGCGCAGCAGCAGGCGCTGGCGATTCTCGACCGCCAGGTCTCGGTGCAGTCGAGCATGCTGGCGTTCTCGAAGATCTATTTGTACAGCGGGCTGGTGCTGATTTTCGGTCTGCCTTTGCTCCTGTTATTCCGGACAGGGCGGGCACGAGGCGCCATGGGCCCGGTCCACTAGGAGCGTCGACTTGGCTGCCGCGGGAGCTGACGACACCGGGACCGGGACTCCAGCCGTATCTTATGGCCAGACCCCCTATCCAACACCCTTGTCCGGCCCCCAACAGTCCAACCCAGCCATACGTATTTCTGATGAAGAACGAGAGCTCGTAAGTCTCGCCAAGCAGGGGGACGAGCGGGGATTCGCCGGACTCGTACGTCTTCACCAGCGGCGCGCTTACATAGTGGCGCGCTCGATCGTGATGACCCACGAGGATGCGGAGGATGCGGTGCAGGAAGGTTTTCTGCGTGCGCACCAGGCGCTGGATCGGTTCGACCCGGCGCAGACTTTCGGAGCATGGCTGAATCGCATCGTCGCCAACGCGGCGCTGGATCTGGCCCGGCGACGGAAGGTTCGAAATACCGAGGAGCTTTCTGAGACGATACCGGCCACCTTCCGCGATCCGGCGGAAAGTGGAGAGCTGCGGCGGCGGCTCGAGGCGGCACTGGCGCAGCTTCCGGAGCGCGCGCGTTCGGTGATAGTTCTGCATGACATCGAGGGCTTTACCCACGCGGAGATAGGCGAGATGTTGGGGATACCGGGCGGAACGGCTCGCTCGGATTTGCACCACGCGCGGCAGAAGCTGCGGGTGTTGTTGGGAAACCTGAAGGAGTAGAGATGGAAGATCGCACCAATTTGCGACTCGACGATACCGAAGGCGACGCACGGCTCACGGCAATGCTGCGTGATGTCTATGCACCGCCCGCCGAAGGCGCGTATTGGGACGGCTTGCAGTCCCGTATTCTCGCCTACGTCCGGGAGCACGAGAGCGCTGCGTTGATTCCGGTGAACTGGTGGTCGGATCTGGCGAGCTGGGCAGGGCCCGGTCTCGCAGCAGCGGCGCTGCTATTCGCCGCGGCAGGGGTGATGTGGTCTCGCCAGAAAGACGAGGATCTCCGCACGAGCTACGAAGCGGTGACCGAGCCGCTCGCGTCTGACTTCCTACCGGGTGCGGTTCAGGTCGTCACCGCCCCGCACGACGGCTCGTCGCAGCGCGAAGCGACCTTCCGCTACGTCCTCTCTCACTGAGGAATCGATGGAACGCTCCAAGGGTTACGCATTGATGTTCCTCCTCGGCGCCTTCGTCGCCGGTGGCGCGCTGGGGTTCACCGCTGACCGCGTCATGGATGCGAAGCACGGTCGCGGAGACCGGGGCTCGCGCGGTTACCGGCAGCGCATGGCCGAGGAGCTCAAGCTGACGCCGACGCAGCAAACGTCGATCGATTCGCTGATCGAGCAGCGCCACCGCCAGATCATCGCGCTCTACAAGCCGGTGCAGCCCCAACTGGACTCCATCGCGATTCTCGCGCGCGATGTCAGCGACAGCACTCATGCGCAGATCAAAAAACTTCTCGACCCCGATCAGCAGCAGAAGCTCGACCGGATGCGCGAAGCAGCGCGGAAGGATCTCGCCGAGCGGCGCGGCAGGGACTCTGCTGCGCGCGGTGGTGGCGGCGGCCGTGGCGGTCCCCCAAGTAGCAACCAGCCCTATTGAGGTCAACAAAAAAAGCGCCGGTGCTGATCAGCACCGGCGCTTTTTTTATTGCCTTTATCTAGGCGTTATCGGGGTCGGCGTCGCGTTCGCCTTTCCCGAAATTCTTCTGGACCTTGCCCTTCAGCTCTTCAGTACGGCCTTTGATGTGCTCGCTGGTGTTGTCGGTCGCATCGCCGATGTCGCCTCGGACCTGTCCCTTCATCTCTTTGGCGGTGCCTTTGACCTGGTTCTCCAACCCTCTTTCGTTTAGGTCCTTCATTTTGGGCCTCCCGGTGTGATTTCTCTTACGATTGGCCTCTAATAAAGCAAGCGCCATGCCCCACTAAGCGTCCGTTTCCTGGCTGAGGTACCGGCCTTGCAAAGGCTTCCGCGCTTGCGGAAATTCCGAGGTCGCCCAGGACACCGGGTTGACCAGAACTCCTCTATTAGGTCGCGCAAATCAGCACTAATCGCCAGGATCGTCCGACCGGCCGCCGTCTCGCAAAACTGACTCTGCTCGCGCTCGGTGTCGTTTACGGCGACATCGGAACCAGTCCGCTCTATGCACTACGCGAATGCTTCAAGCCCGAATACGGGTTGGCCGCGACCGAAATCAACGTCTACGGCGTTCTTTCCCTGATCCTCTGGTCGCTGATCGCGGTCGTCAGCATCAAATACATCGTGTTCGTGATGCGCGCCGACAACCGCGGCGAGGGCGGCATCCTGGCGCTCGTTGCGCTGGTGCTGCAACGGCTTCACCGGGACAGCGACCGGCACGCCAAGATCATCATCACCGGAATCGGGCTGATCGGCGCGGCGCTTCTGTACGGCGACGGCGTTATAACCCCAGCCATCTCGGTGTTGAGCGCGACGGAAGGACTCGGCGTGATCCAGCCATTCCTCGCCAAGTTCGCGATCCCGCTGACGGTGCTCATCATCTTCACACTCTTCTTTTTCCAGAAGAAGGGCACCTCGAAAGTGGGGTGGATCTTCGGGCCGATCACGCTGATCTGGTTCATCTCGATTGCCCTGCTCGGGGCGGCGGAGATCGGCAAAGAGGCCAGAATCCTTCAGGCAGCCAACCCCTGGTACGCACTGACGTTCTTCTTCAGCCACGGCGCGCATTCTTTCGTGGTGCTCGGCGCAGTAGTGCTGGCGGTCACGGGCGCGGAAGCGCTTTACGCCGACATGGGGCACTTCGGCAAACGGTCGATTCGCATCGCGTGGTTCGGCTGCGTTCTGCCGGCGCTCATCCTGAATTACTTCGGCCAGGGCGCGCTCATTCTTCACAATCCGGCGTCCGCCGCAAATCCGTTCTACCTGCTCGCGCCACGCGCGTTGCTCTATCCGCTGGTCGCCCTGGCGACCATGGCGGCGATCATTGCGTCGCAGGCGATGATCTCGGGCGCATTCTCGCTCACCCAACAGTGCGTCCAGCTCGGATACAGCCCGCGCGTCACAATCGTGCACACCTCGAAATCCGAAGCAGGCCAGATCTACATCCCCGAGGTCAACAACTCGCTGATGATCTTCTGCTTGCTGGTGGTACTCGGCTTCAGATCATCGACGGCCCTTGGCGCGGCATATGGCATCGCGGTGACGGGCACGTTCCTGATGACTACCTGCCTCATGTACGTGGTGGCGAGAACGTGGTGGAACTGGAACAGGCTGCGCACCCTCGCACTCGTTGGGCCGTTTCTCATCATCGACGGCGCATTCTTCGGCGCCAACGTCTTGAAGATCAAGGATGGCGGCTGGGTTCCGCTGGCAATCGCAGCGGGGATCTTCGTTCTGATGACCACCTGGAACCGCGGCCGCGACATCGTGCAGCAGTTGATGCGAAGCGGCATGCTGCCGATGGACATGCTGCTCGCCGACTTGAAGAGTCGGAAGACCGTGCGGGTGCCTGGTGTCGCGGTTTTCATGACACGCGAGCCGGAGGGCGCGCCGGTGGTGCTGCTGCATCATCTCAAGCACAACAAGGTGCTGCACGAGAAAGTCGTGCTACTGTCAGTGTTGTCGGAAGAAGTGCCGGAGATTCCGAACGATCACCGCATCACGGTGGAGTCGCTCGGTGAGGGGTTTTTCCGCATCCGAGCCCGCTACGGATTCATGGAATCCACCAAGGTGCCGAAGATTCTCGAGGAAGCCCGCTCTGCCGGACTGGAGGCGAAGCCCCTCGAGACCACCTACTACCTCGGCCGCGAACAGCTGATTCCCAGCGGTACGACCCCTCTCGCCACGTGGCGTAAAAAACTTTTCGTCTTCATGTCGAGAAACTCGCGCTCCGCCACAGCGTTCTACGGCATCCCGCCAAATAGAGTCGTTGAGTTGGGTGCGCAGATAGAGTTTTAGACCAACGGCGAAAAAACAACGGCGAAAAGAGTAAGGTGGAGGGTGCCAGGTAATAGGAGAGGAGTGAAGGAGGGGTGCGGACATTTCAGATTCTCCGCCACTTAGGCTGGGTAGTGAATTCCCCGTTTGCAGGCGCGATAGTGGCGCGGTTGGCGGAAAGGCCCCAAACGCCCGCACCCCTCCTCCCTCCTCCCAATCACCTCGCACCCTCCACCTTACTCTTTTCGCCTTTGTTTTCGCCGTTTGTTTTTTCAGTACCGACTCTCCCTCCGCAGTCGCTCGATCTCTCGCCGGTCCTTCTTCGTCGGCCGGCCCTTCTCGTAGCTCGCACCTGACGCCGCCGCCTTGACCTGAGCGGCCATCGCCTCGCGCGCTTTCATGCTTTCCGCCGTCTCCTCGTACAGCTTCGCCGCGACCGGTGCCGGCCCGCGGATCTCGGAGAGCCCGCGCACCGTCACGATGTGATGGTATGGGCCAAGGCGAATGCGCAAAGAGTCGCCGATCTGAAGCTGCTTCGCGCGCTTCGCGCGCTCGCCATTGACCTCGACCTTGCCCGTCTCGATGGCGGTCGCCGCAATTGCGCGGGTTTTAAAGAACCGCGCGGCCCATAGCCACTTGTCGAGACGGACGTGCTGAAGCTCGTCTGAAGTCATTTTGGTTGCCCGCGATGAGGCTTCGGAGTCAGAAAGGTAAGGGACATCCCTCCCCGGCAGGGAGCGTCATTGGGACAAGACGACTGGTCAACTCAACTAAAAAAGATCGAGCGGGAGTTCGAAGGACTACCGCCCGAGCCGTCGCGCGCTTTCAAGAAAATGCAAAGCGAGGAGGAGCGGCGCGCCCAGGAGCGATCGCAGCAACGCGCGGCGATGTTCAGCGGGGCGGCGCGCCTCGTCCTCGTCGCGGCCCTAGGCGTTGCGCTCGCGCTCTGGCCATACGAGCGCGAGTGCGGGTCCGGACTGTTCGGGTTCCTTGGGGTCGAGCTGATGATCGTCGTTGGAGGTGCCTGGGTCGCCTTCACTACCTGGCGATACCGACTGCCGCGAATGCACACCCTCTCACTGTTCATCATCCTCGCCGGGCTCGGCCTCTTCGCCGCTGAAGTATTGCCTAGGGTGGGGTACGCCAGCGTGGATCCGAAGCATCCACCAAGCTTTTCGTGTCCCGATACTCAGAACGCGCAGCCCCAGCCAACTGCCATGGGACTACGCGTTCAAGGCGTCGCCAGCTCACTCGAAACCCGCTGGCACTCGCGAACCGAAGAGATCGCTAAGCAATTCCAGCCGCAGAAAGCTGCGCTAGTGCGACTCGAGCGTCCCGAACTGTTGTCGCGACAAGCTCCCTGATCTCGCCGTCGTCGACATCGTTGTCGTCCAGGAAGTATTCCGCCGGCGGCGTGGATTCGAGGTGATCGCTTTCGGTTTTGTAGATCAAGGGTGCCCTGACTCTCGTCGGCGACAACGTCTTGAATCGCAGAGGCCTCGCCATCTGAATCTTGTTTGGCAGCTCTCTCAGCCGCTCGCGGAGCATCGGCTCCATGTTTCGCATCAGCGGCTCCATCCTCTCCCGCATCAGCGGCTCCATTCTCTCCCGGAACATCGGCATCTCCGGGCCGAACATCATCGCCCCGCCGCCCGGGCCATCGAATCGCATCATTCCACCCATTCCGGGCATCATCATACGATTGCCGAGTCGCATAACTTCGCTCGCTTTGCCAGCCGTGACCTGAACGTCGCGGGTGCGGCCGTTCGACCAGACGCGGAGATTCACCCTCGCCCCCGGCGTCAGCTTCTGCACTTCGCGGGTGAGCCGGTGCGCGGCGAGGCCACTGGTGTACGAATCCTCGGTATCAGCGGCGGATGTCCTTAGATCGACGCCGTTGATCGAGGTGATTCGATCGCCCTCGATGATGCCGGCTGTCTCTGCCGGCCCTTTCGGCGTGACGGCGTCGACGAAAACGCCGAGGGTGTCACGTTTGCTGCCGGTGGAGCGCACTTCGATGCCGAGCGCCGCCCGTTTTGCCATCGCCGAGTCGACGGCGTAAATCAGCCGGCGAACTCGCGTCGAATCACCCGGCCCGCGATAAACTCGGCACTCGACTCGACCACCCGGATAGGTCGTGCACGCAGAGTCTGGTTTGGCGGGCGCAACCTGTGCGCCCAGTCCAGACGCAGCGACAGCCGCCGCGCCGGAAACAAGCAGAAACGCTTTCATCTGATCTCCATATCGTGGTTCTGTGAAGTAGGACATCGATGCCACCCGCAGGGTTGCCCAACGGGTGCAAAACCCGCCTGACGGGGCGATATTGAGTGATGTCCACGACGCTCGAGCCCCGCGAGGCGCCGCCAGGAAACGGCACGATCGATGTCCACTCGTTCGAGCACCACTGGCAGGACGAAGCCGACGCCGCGTACCTGTATCGTCTGCTTGCGGCCGCCGAGCCCGATCCCAAGAAACAGGACGTATACTCGCGCCTCGCCGACGTTGAAGATCGCCACGTCGTAGTCTGGGCAGATCTCCTCAGTCAGCACGGCCATCCACCGCCGAAGTTCCGGCCAAGCGGGCGCGCGCGACTGCTGGCGGCGCTAGGTCGCTGGTTCGGTCCGGGGTTTCTCCTGCCGATGCTGCTCGAGGAAGAGGGCCGCGAGGTCAAGGCTTATCTCGACATGCACCGGGAGACGCCGCGTGGCTCGCCGGGCGGCGCCGAGGCACTGCTGCTCGCGCGCGAGTCGGCGGACCACGCGACCACCCTCGGCGAGATTGCCGGCAAGGGGGCCGAGCCGTGGCACAAGACGTCGTCGGGTGGATTTCTTCGCAACGTTGTCTATGGATTCAACGACGGTCTCACTGCCAACTTCGGGTTGGTGGCTGGAGTCATCGGCGCGTCGGCGGCGAATCCGCACCAGGCTGTAGTCGTCGCGGGCGTCGCCGGGTTGATCGCCGACGCCCTGTCGATGGGCTCGAGCGGCTACCTCGCGAGCAAGAGCGAGCGCGAGGTCTATGACTACGAGATCTCGATGGAGAAGACCGAGGTCGAGCTCATGCCCGAGATCGAGCGCGATGAGCTGGCGGTGATCTATGAAGCCAAGGGGATGGACCGCGAGTCAGCGCATTCACTTGCGACGCAGATCATGGCTGACCCCGCACTCATGTTGAAGGAGCAGGTTCAGGAAGAGCTCAAGATCGGCGAGCTCGGCATGTCACCACTGCGGGAGGGATGGCTGACGGGATTGGCAACGGCCTTTGGCGCCGCGATTCCGGTATTCCCGTTCCTGGTATGGCACGGAACGACGGCGATCGTGATCTCGTTCACGCTTTCAATGCTGTCGCACTTCCTCGTCGGCGCCGCGCGCTCGGTATTTACCGGCCGCAGCGCGTTCCGCTCCGGGCTCGACATGTTCGTCGTCGGAGTGGGTGTCGCCGCAGTCGGTTATTTCGTGGGTGGCTGGATCGGGCGGTTTATCTAGACCGAGTATTCGGCAGCGGCCGGCGGTGGAGTCGATTTGAACCGCAGCACGATCGCGCCGGCCCCGACGATCGCTACGACAATTCCGACGATCGGGCCGAGCACCGGGATGAGCCCGATCAGGGCGATGATGATGCCCCCCACCAGCGCGCTGAAGATCGCGCCGCCGCGCCCCGGCTTCGCGCGCCTGCCAAGGATTTTCTTGCCGAGCCAGAGCGCCACCGGTAGATCGCCGAGGAAGACGATCGCAAACCAGGCGGCCATCGCGATGACCGCGAGCGGAATCCCAATGAAGGTCACGGCAGCGATGATTGCGAGCGGCGGGATGAGACACGCCCATCCCAGGCCGATCAGCGCCGAGCGTACGGGGCGCTGATAGAGCATCTCGGCCGACTCCATCGCCAGACGCGGGAAGAGGGCGACGACGACGATGCCTGCGATCACGAAACCGAGCAGCCACAACAAGCCGCGGGTGGCGTCCCTGCCTTTCGGAGGCAGGGCGGTGATCGTGCCGGCGACGTGCGCAGCCTTGTCGATCTTCACTTTGTCCCGCGCAACTTTGTAGCGAAGATTGCCGGAAATCTGCGCCCGCGGCCCGAGCGTCAGTCCGCCCGCCGCCACCTCCACGTCGCGGCCAACCGGTCCGTTGATGGTGACGTTCCCGCCCGAAGCGAGCAGGCTGCCATGCACGGACCCGACGACGGTGACGTTGCCGCCGGTCATGTAAGCATTGCCGCCGATCACGCCGGCCGAATCGAGATTGACGTTGCCGCCGGCAACCGTTGCGTTGCGGTCGACGGTGCCCATGACGTGAATCTCGCCGCCGGCCGATCGCACCGATCCGTGAACGTGGCCGCCGATCTTCTGGTTTCCACCGGCGCCGAGATAGTCGCCGCCCGCCGTTCCCTCGAAGGTTGCATCGCCCCCGAACAGGATCGCGTCACCCGGGACGCTGTCCAGCGCGCGCACGAATGGCGATCCGCCCGCCATCACCACGTCATCGCCGTTTCGCATCATGCGGCCTTCGCCGCACGCTGCAATCGAAACGAGAATTGCGATTGCCGATCCTACCAAAAGCGCGGAGCGGGTGCGAGGCATTGGCGGTCCTCCGGCGGGCCACGGAAATCGTGCGCGATGCGGGAATGTTTTGCGCGAAGGCTAATCACGCAAGCAGCAATTCCCCGCTAGTAGCACTACGTGGCTCGGGCTGGTGCAGTGCCACCGGAGTTTGCTACCATCATTGATGCCTCCACGCCCATACATTCTCGCCGAGACCAACTGGAAGTCGGTGAAGGAAACCGCCTTCGAGGTCGCGATCCTCCCCTGGGGAGCCACCGAGCCACACAACTTCCATCTCCCGTACGCGACCGACAATTACGAGAGCGCCTCTGTCGCCGAGCGCGCCGCCGAATTCGCCTGGAACAAGGGCGCGAAGGTCATCGTGCTACCGAACGTTCCGTTCGGGGTGAACACCGGACAGCTCAATCTGCGGCTCACCCTCAACATGAATCCGTCGACGCAGTTCGCGCTGCTCGGTGATCTGGCGTCGGCGCTGGCGGGCCAGGGCATCAGGAAGCTCCTCATCCTGAACAGCCACGGGGGCAACGATTTCAAGCAGATGATCCGCGAGCTCCAGCCGAAGGTCGACCTGTTCATCTGCAGCATCAATTGGTGGACGTGCGTGAAGTCGGCCGATTTCTTCGACGAGCCCGGCGATCACGCCGGCGAGCTGGAGACGAGCCTGATGATGGTGATGCAGCCCGATCTGATCAGGCCGCTGTCGGAGGCGGGCGCCGGCAAGGCCAGAAAATTCCGGGTTGCCGGACTGCGCGACGGTTGGGCGTGGGCGCCGCGGCAGTGGACCAAAGTCACCGACGACACCGGCACCGGCAATCCGTTCGCGGCGACGCGGGAGAAGGGCGAGAAATTTCTGGCCGCGGTGACGGAGAGGATCGGGGGGTTTTTAGTGGAGCTGGCGGCCGCGGATCGGACAGATCTTTACGAGTAGAAGGGCTGGCCGTGCGCGTGAGTTCGGCTCGCCGTCTGAGATTATGGGTTGTGGGTTCCGGGTAGCACGGTTGCCGGTTGCGGGTGAAGAACGGTGCGAACCGTTCGTGGCGCCGGCCGTGCCAAGAACAACTGCCCCTCAGAAGTTCACCCTAACAGGTAAGCCGCGCGGTTAACCCGCAACGCTCAACCGTGCTACCCGCAACTCGCAACCAGTAAAACCTTCGAACCCCGGGAGTGCTCCCACCCATAGCAGTTTTTTCTCGGATCAGACCACGATATTCAGCAACCGCCCCGGCCGGAAAATCACCTTCCTCGGCGATCCCGCAACGAACTTCGCCACCACCGGATCCGCGAGCGCCGCGGCTAGCGCGTCCTTCTCCTCGATATCGGCCGCC
>Ga0207707_10001211_pt1 | contig 24268 bp, 20 predicted proteins | sample KBSC83BmetaG_FD_184336 | JGI IMG/M metagenome (GOLD analysis project Ga0207707, IMG submission 184336) | Corn rhizosphere microbial communities from Kellogg Biological Station, Michigan, USA - KBS C8-3B metaG (SPAdes) (version 2) | ecosystem: Host-associated > Plants > Roots > Rhizosphere ... | reverse complement strand
GGCGTCAGCACGGTGAAGTCGCCGGCCGACCTGGGTGCCACGCTCGCCGCAAAGATGAAACACTGAATCACAACGGCACAAGCGTAAAATGACAAGGCCGCGATTCGTCGCGGCCTTCGCATTTCCGGAACGCTTCCATGGCGACCTTGCGCCTCGCACTTGCCCAGTTCGATTTCCCGGTCGGCGCGGTCATGGCCAATGCCGATCATGTGCGCGCGCTGATGCGCGAGGCGCGAGCGGGGGGCGCCGACCTGCTCGTTTGTCCGGAACTCGCCTTGAGCGGCTATCCGCCGGAAGACCTGTTGCTGCGCCCGAGTTTCCTCGCCGCATGCCAGTTGGAAATGGATCGCCTGGCCGCGGAAAGCGATGGCCTTGCTGCACTGGTTGGGTTTCCGCACAGTGAAGGCGTGGTGTACAACGCGGCCGCATTATTGCGGGAGGGTCGCGTCGCGCAGGTCGCGCACAAGTGCGTGTTGCCCAACTATGGCGTGTTCGATGACAAACGCTGGTTCGAACCCGGTCATGCGGTGACCGTGACTACGCTCAATGGTGTGCGGGTCGGTCTATTGATTTGCGAGGACGTGTGGCAGCCGGAACCCGCGGCGGCGGCGGTGCGCGCGGGTGCGGAATTGATCATCGTGATCAACGCTTCGCCGTTCGACACGGTCAAGCAGGCGCAACGCGAAACATTGCTGGCCGCACGTGCGAAGGAAACGGGTTGCGCCATCGCTTACCTCAACATGGTGGGCGGACAGGACGACGTGGTGTATGACGGTGCATCGTTGCTGGTGAACGGCGACGGCTCCGTCGCCGCGCGCGCGCCGGCCTTCGTCGATGCGTTGCTGTGGGCAGAATTCGATTCTGTTTCGCGTCGGTGGACTGCTCATGATTGGCCAGTTCCCGAGGACTCCGCACCCGAAGCCACGCTGTACGCGGCGCTGGTGCGCGGCGTGCGCGACTACGCCGGAAAGAACGGTTTTGAAGGTGTGCTGCTGGGGCTTTCCGGTGGTATCGATTCCGCGTTGACGCTGGCGATCGCGGTGGACGCGTTGGGCGCGGGCAAGATCACCGCGGTAATGCTGCCGTCGCGCTACACCTCGGATCTTTCGTTGCGCGAAGCGCATGCGCAGGCGCAAACACTCGGCGTCGAGTATCTCGACGTATCGATAGCCGGCGTGGTGGATGCTGCCGCGGCGGCGCTGGCGCCCGCGTGTGGCGAACTGGCGGATCTCGCCGCGCAGAACTCGCAGGCGCGCAGCCGTGGGCTGCTGCTGATGACGCTGTCCAACCAGACTGGCAAGCTGCTGCTGACCACCGGCAACAAGAGCGAGATGGCGGTCGGCTATGCCACGCTGTATGGCGACATGTGTGGCGGCTATGCGCCGTTGAAGGATGTCTACAAGACGCAGGTGTATGCGTTGGCGCGCTGGCGAAACGGAGTGGCGGGACTCGGGACTCGGGACTCGGGACTCGGAAAACCAGGTGATGTCATTCCGCGCGCAGTGATCGAGCGCGCGCCTTCGGCGGAACTACGCGCCGACCAGACCGACCAGGATTCACTGCCGCCTTACGAGGTGCTGGACGGCATCCTGCAGCGCTGCATCGAAGGCGCCGAGTCGCAGGTCGAAATCGTCGCCGCCGGATTCGATGCCGAGGACGTCCAGCGCGTTGTGCGCATGCTGTATGTCAGCGAATTCAAGCGTCGACAGTCGGCCCCGGGGCCGCGCGTCTCGACGTGCGCGTTCGGACGCGAGCGGCGCTATCCGATCTCGAGCGCCTGGCGCTGATCAGGGCTCCACGTTGTCGTAGGTTGGGCTGAACCCGGAGCCTGCTCCGGGGAAGCCCAACATTGGCGCTGCAACGTTGGGCTTCCGCCGATGAAGCCGGCGTCAGCCCAACCTACCTACTCGAAAAGGCTTTCGCTCGCAAGCGAGCGAAATCGCTGTAAGGGTTAGTGCGCGCTGGTCAACGGAATCAACCGCCACGGCCAACTGTGGTGCTTCGGCCAGCCGTTCGGGTTGCGCAGGTAGGGATGGTCCGGATAGTTGAGCTTCAACACCTGCGTGGTCTGGTCGGCCAGCTTCTGCTGCCCGAGCAGGTGGTAGCTCTTGGCCAGCACCGCCAGCGCATCCGACGATTCCGGCGAGCGCTGGTAGTGCTCGACAATGTACTTGGCGCGGTCGGCCGAGGCGATGTAGGCCTTGCGCTGCAGGTAGTACTCGGCGACGTTCAACTCGGATCGCGCCAGCTGGTTGCGCAGGTAGATCATGCGTTGGCGCGCATCGGCGGCGTAAGGCGTATCCGGGAAGCGTGCGATCAGCGTGTTGAAATCGTCGAACGACTGCAGCACGTAACCCTGGTCGAAGCGCGACGGACTGATCTTGGCCAGCTTCTGCATGCCGGTTTCGGTGCGGTCGAAGTTGATCAGGCCGCGCAGGTAGTACGCGTAGGCGATGTGTTTCTGGGTCGGATAGGTCTTGATGAATTCGTTGATGGTCGAATACGCGTCTTCGAACTTGTCATCCTTGTACTGCGCGTAAGCCAGTTCGATCTGCGACTGCTCGTTGTAGGCGCCGTACGGAAAGCGCGAGATCAGCTTCTGGTACACCGTCTCGGCCGCGTCCCAGTTGCTGTTCTGGGACATATCGTGCGCACGCTGGTACAACTGCTCGACGGTCATGTTGTTGAGCGTGTCGCGCTTGCCGTGATGGAATAGCGAGCAGGCGCCGACAGCCAGCAGCAACGGCAGGAACAAGGCGAATTTCAACAGCGATACGGAGCGTCGGAATGGCATTGGGCAAGTCTTTGCGAATGCAGCGAATTGGATTTGGCATGATAGCGGAATCCGTCCGGGCCAACCGGCACGGGGGCTGGCATGGCTGAACGGCTGCGCGCGGAAGTTCCAGCCGACGGGGCCGGCCAGCGTTTCGACCAGATCCTGCCCGGAATGTTCCAGGGTTATTCGCGGGCGCACCTCGCCGGCGAGGTGAAGAGCGGGCGCATCCGGCTGGATGGCCGGGAAGTCCCGCCGCGCACGCTGGTTCGTGGCGGCGAGGAAGTGGAGTGGGATCGCGTCGAGACGCCCGTGCTGGGCGACCGGCCCGAGGCCATCGAACTCGACATCGTTTTCGAGGACGTCGATCTGCTGGTCATCAACAAGCCGGCGGGTCTGGTGGTGCACCCGGGCGCCGGCAATCGTGACGGCACGCTGTTGAATGCGCTGTTGCACCATGATCCAAACCTGGCGCAAGTGCCGCGCGCCGGCATCGTGCACCGCCTCGACAAGGACACCTCGGGCCTGCTGGTGGTCGCGCGCACGTTGCCCGCGCAAACCGCGCTGGCGGCGATGCTGGCTGTGCGCGATGTCCACCGCCGTTATGCCGCGGTGGTCAATGGCGTGCCGGTCGCGGGCGGGACGGTGGACGCGCCGCTGGATCGACATCCGGCCGATCGCCTGCGGCGCGCCGTGCGCGAGGGGGGTCGTCCCGCCGTCACGCATTACCGCGTGCGCGAGAAATTCCGCGCGCACGCGCTGCTGCAATGCGAACTGGAGTCCGGCCGCACCCATCAGATCCGCGTGCACATGGCGCATGCGGGTTGGCCGCTGGTCGGCGATTCGCTTTACGGAAAAGGGCTTAAGCTGCCGCGCGGCGCGACGCCTGCATTGGCCGACGCACTGCGCGGCTTCAAGCGCCAGGCGCTGCACGCCGAACATCTTGCGTTCACGCATCCGGCCACGGGCGAGGCGCTGGCATTCGATGCCGAACCGCCGCGCGATTTCCTCGACTTGCTGGATGCATTGCGCGAGGATTCGAATTCGAACGTGTTGGCTGGAAACCACGCGCCATGATTTGCTTTTCTTCGTCATTCCCGCGTAAGCGGGAACCCAGTGCCTTTGCTCGTCATCCCGGCGAAGGCCGGAATCCATTTGCCTTGAAATAAAGAATCATGCGATGCCGATAAATGTTCGCGACGGCACTTCGGACGGCCTTGATGCGTGGATCAACCCCGACTGGCCCGCACCGCCGCACGTGCACGCGATGGTTGCCACGCAGCGCGGCGCGGGGCCGGCTGTCGATCACGCGTCACTTCGCGAGGCGCTGGCGCTTCCGTCCGAGCCGTGCTGGCTGCGACAGGTCCATGGTACGTGCGTCGTCACGTTCGAACGCCCCCACACAGCGCTGCGCGCTTGGCGCTTCGCACCGCCTCCCCCGCAAGCGGGGGAAGGTGCCCGCAGGGCGGAAGGGGGCGACGCTGCGAAGGAACACCCCAACGAACCCGAAGCCGACGCGTCCTTCACGCGCACGTCCGGCGTGGTGCTGGCGATCAAGACCGCCGATTGCCTGCCGGTACTGTTCTGTGCCGAAGATGGTTCCGAAATCGCCGCGGCGCACGCCGGCTGGCGCGGCCTGTCGGCAGGTGTCTTGGAGAATACGTTGAGTGCAATGCAGGCCCCGCGCGGAAACATCATGGCGTGGCTCGGCCCCGCGATCGCTGCGCATTCCTACGAAGTCGGCAATGAAGTGCGCGAAGCATTCCTTGCGCGCGATCCCGCCGCGGCGTCGGCTTTCACCGCTACGCGCCCCGGTCACTGGTTGTGTGACCTGTACGCACTCGCACGCCAGCGCCTGCAGGCCGTTGGCGTCGCACGCATCTTCGGCGGCGGCCTCGACACCTTCACCGATCTGCGCCTGCATTCTTACCGACGCGATGGTGCGCGCAGCGGACGGATGGCTAGTTTGCTCTGGCTATTGCCGTGTAGGGATTGAAGGCGTCTAATGCCTTTCGTGTAATTTCTTGTTGGGCGTGCAATGCGCAGCAGGCTCGCGATCTGTTCACCAGCGTTGATGGTGGCCAGCCTGGTTTTGCCAGGTCCCGCGAAATCGGCCGTCGTGCCTTTACCGAGACCAGAAGTGGAGCAGGCGATTGTCGCTGCACTGCCCGTCTGGCAGGGGAGGAAGGCGCAGATCATCAAGTATCTGGATCTGACGCAGCCGTTTGCGACGGAGTCGCCATGGACACTCGTGGTGGCCCAAGACGCCAGGCCTCCGCCCGCCGATCTCGCCACGATGGGAAACACCAGCCCGATAGCTGTCTGCTTCGTCAAAGCTCTCATTTCCAGCTGTACCGAGGCCCGCGGCCATGCTGGCAACAACTGGCTCGACATGACGAATGGGCTGAGTGCCGCGTCGGAGGTTTTCGCGGGTGCCGGCAAAACAAGACCGCTGCTGATGCTGCAGACGTTGTCCGCGCATGGCGTGAACGGAAATGCCAGCATCGGAACAAAGCTGTTTCAGTACGATCGCAAGACGGATGGCTTCCGCCAGGTGTTCGTCAATGTCAATGGCGGCACCAACAACAATGCGGCGACGCGGTTCGTCGAGCACGGAGCGCTGCGGGGTGACGTGATCGTGAACTATCCGACTGACGAAGCTCCCTACGCTTACTGGGTCGAAGTCTATGCGCCGGGCAAATCGCACCGGTACGCGCGCATCCTGCGCTACCGCAGTATTACCCACTACGGCGATGGCAATCCGCTCGCCGTTGCGGACTCCGAGATGCCGGAAATCATGAAGCGGCTGGGAGTGTGGAAGCCCGGCGACGCATTGCCCGTACCGCCGCACGCACCGAACGGTTGCGGGCCACCGGTCATGCGTCATGGCGAAGAGTGGTGCAAAACCCTTCGCATAGCGTCAACGCCGCAGCAATAGCAACGGCGAGGTGTGCAGCACTTTGCGCGTTCCGGCCAAACCCAGGGCGGCCACCACTGCGGCTGCGATCACTGCTGCAACGATCAGCGGCGGCCACGGCGATGCGAACGTGTGTATGCGAAACACCGCGTGCGCCAGCCACGCGCCGCCAATCGCGGACGCCAGCAGCGCAGTCAATCCGGAAATCGCGCCAAGCAATCCGAACTCGCAGAGTGCGGCCAGGCGCAGTTGCGCGCGGCGTGCGCCGAGGGTACGCAACAGCGCGGCTTCGTGGCGGCGTTCGGCGGCGCTCATCGTCAACGCGGCGGCCAGCACCAGCGCACCTGCGAGCAGGCTGAAGGCCAGCACCCAGCGCGCGGCGGCGGTGACTTGGCCCACGATCTGGCGCGCGCGATTGAGCAATTCGTCGACGTCTATCAGCGACAGGCTGGGATTGTCGCGCGAGAACGCGGCGAGTGCACCGGCATGACCGAGCGCCAGATAAAAACTGGCGATCCAGGTGTGCGGCAACGCTTCGCCATGCGCGGGATCGAGCATCACGAAGAAGTTGACGTTGAAGCGGCTCCAGTCGACTTCGCGGATGCTGGTGAGCCGCGCATCGATGTGCTGGTCGCCCACGAGGAACGCGAGTCGGTCACCAAGCTTCAGATCGAAACGCCGCACCCATGCGACGTCCAGCGATACCTGAGCGTCGCGGGTATCCGGCGCGAACCATTGTCCTTCGATCACGCGGTTGGCCGGCGGCAGCGCGCGGCTCCACGACAGGCGCACCTGTTGCGAGGCTTCCTGGCTGACGTCCTGACCGCGGAATGGCGCGCTTTCGACGTCCACGCCGTCGATCGAAACGAGTTTGCCGACCGCGACTGGCATGTCGTTGAAGCGCGTCGCGCCGAGCTTGTCCAACGCGTCGTGCACCCCGGCACGCTGCGTCGCCTGCACGTTGACCACGAACCAGTTCGGTGTATCGGGCGGCAGATCGCGCCGCCAGTTGTCGAGCAAGGCGGGTGCGACCACCGCGAGCAGCAGCAGCGCGGTCAGGCCCAGCGAAATCGCGCAGGATTGCAAAAGACTCAAGGCCCGGCGGCGCGTCAATGCGCTGACGCCGAGGCGCAAGGCGGGATTCAGGCGCGCCGCGTAGCGGCGGATGAGCCACAGGATCACAAACGTGAGCAGCGCCGTGAACGCGGCGGCGCCGGCGAGGCAGGCCGCGAGCACGCCCGCGATTTTCCAGCTGCCGGTTTCCAGCGCGATCAGTCCGAGTGCCACCAGCACCGGCAGCGCGTACAAAAGATCGAAGCGCCGCGGCGCCAGTTTGACGTCGCGTCGGAACACCGCCGCCGGCGGTATCGACTTCAACCGCGCCAACGGTGGCAGCGCGAAACCGGCCAATACCGCGAGGCCCACGCCGGCGGCGGCAATCGCGGGGCCGAACGGCAGCGGCGCGCGCTGTGCCGAGGCGGGCAGCAAATCGTGCGCGTAAGCGAAGGCGGCGGACGCAAGCCCCAGCGCGATGCCCGCGCCGACCAATGCGGCGAGCACGGCCGGCAGCGCGAGCGTCCACGCAAGACTGCCGAACGCGAAGCGCGATGACGCACCCAGTGCGCGCAGCAGCGCGATCTCGTCGGTCTTGCGCCGCGCGTAGCGTTGCGCCGACAGCGCGACCGCGATGCCCGCCAATAATGCGGCGAGCAACGCCGCGAGGCGCAGGAACGAACCCGCGCGATCGAACGCGACGGCCAGCCGCTGCTGCACTTCTTCCGGCGTCACCATGCGGGCATCGGCAGGCAGATGCGCCTTGGCCCAGGCGCGATACGCATCCACGCCATTCACGCTGCCCGAAACAAGCAGGCGGTGCCGCGCGCGACTGCCGGTGCCGAGCAGGCCCGCGGCCGTCGCGTCGGACAGTGCCATCACGGCGCGCGGCGCCAGCGCGATCAAGTCGCCGCCGCCGGGTTGCTGCTCGATCTGGCCTGCGATCGCGAGGTCCGTGCCGCCGACCTGCACGCGATCGCCCAGCTTGAGTTGCAACGCGGCCAGCGCGCGGTGGTCCACGTAAATCGAACCCGCTGGCGGTGCGTGCGTGACCTGGCTTTGACCGCCTCGCCCAACGACGATCAATTTTCCACGCAGCGGCCACGCACCGTCGCCGGCCGTGACGGACAGCAACTGGCTCCGATCGCCGGCAAACGCGACGCTGGGAAATTCCGCGAGCGTGCTGGTGCGCAGGCCGAGCGTTTGCGCCTGTTGCGTAAAGGTTGCGGGCAGTGGCGACGCCGAATCGATGCCGAGGTCGCCGCCGATCAATTCCGCCGCGCTCATCACCACCGCACGCTGCACGCGCGCGGCCAGCGTGCCGACCGCGCCCAGCGCGACCACCGACAACAGCAGCGAGGCGATCAGCGTGCGCAGTTCCGGCAGGCGCCATTCGCGCCGCAGCGTGCGCAAAGCATGGCGCGGGCCGGTCATTCGGCGTGTCATGCCGCGTGCGCCTGCAGGCGGCCATCGATCAGGTCGTACACCCGCGCGCAGCGCGCGGACATGGCTGGGTCGTGGGTGACGACCGCCAACGTGGTGTGGTGTTCGCGATTGAGCGCGAATAATAAATCGGCGATCGCATCGCGCGAATGGTGATCGAGGTTGCCGGTGGGTTCGTCCGCGAACAGGATGCGCGGAGCGTGCACGAAGGCGCGTGCGATGGCGACGCGTTGCTGTTCGCCGCCGGACAACTGGTATGGGTAATGCGCGCCGCGTTCGCGCAGGCCCACCGAGGCCAGCGCATCACGTGCGCGCGTCGGTGCATCCGGGGTGCCGTCCAGTTCCAGCGGCAGCATCACGTTTTCCTCGGCGGTCAACGCCGGCAACAGGTGGAAGGACTGGAACACGAAGCCGACCAGCTTCAGCCGCAATCGTGCGCGCGCTTCCTCGTCCATGCTTTCCAACTCGTGGCCGTCCAGGCGCACGCTTCCCCCGCTCGGGAGGTCCAGTCCCGCCAGCAGGCCGAGCAGGGTAGTCTTGCCCGAACCCGACGCGCCTGTGATCGCGATGGTTTCCCCGGCATTCACGTCCAGGCTGACATCGTCAAGAATGTCGAGGCGGCCGGTCGGCCCTTCGACGTGCTTGCTGACGCCCTTCGCGGAAATGAGCCTGATGTTTGCCCGCCTGTCATCCATCGCGGTGTGCCTTGTGTTGTGGGTGGCGCCGCTGCCGGCGCACGCCGCGCAACGGCGCACCATCCTGCTGCTGGGCGACTCGCTCTCTGCCGCCCACAATATCGAAGTGGGTGCATCGTGGCCGGCGCTGCTGCAAAAGCGTCTGGCCGATATGCGTCCTCCGCGCACGCTGGTCAATGCCAGCATCAGCGGCGAGACCACCGCGTCCGGTCGCGCGCGGCTTCCGGCTTTGCTGGAACGTTACCAGCCCGGCATCGTGGTCCTGGAACTCGGTGGCAACGACGGCTTGCGCGGGCTGCCGCTGGCGGAGATCCGCGCCAACCTCGCGGCAATGGTTCACGAAGCGCGCGGCAGCGGCGTCCGCGTGTTGCTGCTCGGCATCGAATTGCCCTTGAACTACGGTCCGCAATATCGCACCGGACTGCGCGCGATCTATGCCGACCTCGCCCGTGAGGATCATGCGGCGCTGGTGCCGTTCCTGCTCGACGGCGTCGCCCTCGCTCCCCGGCTGATGCAGCCGGACGGCCTGCATCCGACGGCCGCGGCGCAGCCGCGGGTGCTGGCGAACGTCTGGTCGGCACTGGCACCCCTGCTGGCGACGAAGAAATAGCACGCGCAGCCCGGGATGCAGCCCGCGCAGCGGCGGAATCCGGGGATTTGGGGGCCGTGGTCCACGCGACTTGTGATCCCGGATGTCCGCTGCGCTTCATCCAGGCGACAGACGGGCGCACCCATGCGTTCGCGGGAGGGTGAACAAACACCGAACGGCTCGTCGACCCCGTCGATTTTTTCCGATTCGTTCAGCGATGCGGGCCGAGCATCTGCAAACGCTTCGCGCGACGAGGGCGCGTGCAGAAGGCATCCGTTGGATCGCACGTCCACATTTGCTGGAGGAGACCCTCATGTCGCGTTCACCTCGTTTCGTTGTACACAATCGTGTCCACCTGGCGCTGGTCATCGCCGCCGCGCTCGGAGCAGGCGCCCTCATGACGCCGCGCGCCGCGCACGCCAATGATGCCTGGGCCAATACTGCCACCCAGGCCACGCCGCTGCCGGCCAACATCATCACCCTTCCGGTCGACCCGGCGCAGCGGATCCACGTCGTGGTCGGGCTCGCGCCACGCAACAAGGCGCAACTCGACGCGCTGGTGGTGGCCGTTTCCACGCCCGGCAATCCGCAGTTCGAGCAGACGATCACGCCGGCGCAGTTCCTTGCCGACTATGCGCCTGACACAGCCAGTGTGAGCGAGGTTGAAGGCTATCTGCAGCGTTTGGGGTTCGACGACATCGAGGTGTCCGGGAACCGCCTGGGCGTGAGCGCGTACGGCAGCGCCCAGATCGTCGAGAATGCGTTCAATACGCAACTCGTGTCGTTCGATTACCAGGGCCGCAGTGTGTTCGCCAATACCGCACCGGCCCAGGTGCCCGCTTCGTTCGCCGGCATCGTTTCGGCGGTGGTTGGGCTGCAGGACTTCGGCGTGATGACGACCCCGCTGGTACTCGGCACCCCGCAGAATCCGATCACGACACCGCCGTATTCCGGTCCGCAATACCAGGTCGCCTATGATGCCGGCACCACACCGACCGGCCACAACACCACCATCGGCATCGTGACCGAAGGCGACCTCACCCAGGTGCCAAAGGATCTGCGCCAGTACGAAAAGGAGTTCAATCTACCTCAGGTCCCGTACCGGATCGTGCCGACCGGCCTGCAGACGAGCGACACCGCCGGCCTGGACGAGTGGGACCTCGACAGCCAGGCGTCCTCGGGCATTGCGCAGGACCTGAAGGAGATCGTCTTCTACAACGCCGGCTCGCTCGCGGATGCCGACCTCAGCCCCGCCTTCGAACGTATCGTCAGCGATGACCAGGTGAAGGCTGTGAACATGTCCTTCGGCGGTTGCGAGACGCTGGAGTACCTGAGCGGCGCCATGTTGCTGGACGACATCGCGTACGAGCAGGGCGCCGTGGAAGGCATCACCTTCTTCGCGGCCTCGGGAGACGGCGGCGCCTCCTGCCAGTTGATCGCCAATGCCGGCCAGCCGGTGGTGTTGAGCGCGGTCGAATATCCCGCATCGTCCGAATACGTCGTCGCCGTCGGCGGTACGTCGCTGCTCACCAATCCCGGTTACTCCTACGACACGGAAACCGCATGGGTCTCGGGCGGCGGCGGCAGCAGCGTGTGGGAATTGCCGGGCGGGTGGACCAGCGGCGTGATCCCACCGACCAACATCACGGGCGGCTTGCGTGCGGTGCCCGACATTGCCATGGTGGGCGATCCCAACATCGGCGGCGCCGATGTGGTGGTGAACGGCAGCGACGAAGGTGTGGGCGGCACCAGCCTGTCCTCGCCGCTGGCGGTGGGAAGCTGGGCGCGCATGCAGACCGCACACGGCAATTGCCTAGGCTTCGCGGCACCGGTCCTTTACGCCACGTTCGGGCAGCCGTTCGGCACCGCCGCCAGGGACTTCCACGACATCATCCTCGGCGACAATTATCTGTATCCGGCGACACCGGGTTGGGACTTCACGACCGGGCTCGGCACCTTCGACATCAGCGCGGTGAACGCGCAATTGCCGGCCTGCCGCGGGAAGTGAGCGGCAGGACGGGCAACGGGACGGGGCAATCGGGTTGCGCCTGATTGCCTCCGTCCCTTTCGAGTAGGGTGGCTACGGGTTGTCCAGTCTGGTCAGGAAGTTGCGTCGCCACGCCGCAATGTCGTGCCGCGACAAATGCTCGAACATCGCGGCCCAGCGCTCGCGGCGTTCTTCCAACGGCATGGTCAAGCCCTGTTCGATGGCTTCGACAAGGCCCTCCGGATCGTAGGGGTTCACGAGCAAGGCTTGCGGCAACTCGCCCGCCGCGCCGGCGAAGCGCGACAACACCAGCACGCCGGGATCGTCCGCAGGCTGCGCCGCGATGAATTCCTTGGCGACCAGGTTCATGCCGTCGCGCAGCGGCGTCACCAGCGCAAGGTCCGCAATGCGGTAGAAGCCGGCGAGCGTGCGCTGGGCAAAGCTGCGGTTGACATAACGGATCGGCACCCAATCGGGTTCCGCGTAGCGGCCGTTGGTGGCGCCTGCGGAGCGTTCCAACTGGGACCGCAGTTCGCGATACTCGGGTACTTCTTCGCGCGACGGCGGCGCAATCTGCAGGAACGACACCCGCGAGCGCCATTCGGGATACTCGGCCAGGAAACGCCCGAACGCGTCGAAGCGCCGCGGCAGGCCCTTGGAATAATCCAGCCGGTCCACGCCGATTGCCAAGGCGCGGCCGCTGAGGCTGGCGTGCAGGTTGCGGATTGTCGTGGTGTTGGCGGCGGCCTTCGACTTTCGAACCACCTCGGCGGTATCGATGCTGATCGGAAACGCCGCGATGCGCGTGTGCCGCTCGCCGAGCAGCACGGCATCGCCGGAACGTTCCGCGCCGAGAACGCGGAGGAAATAATGCGTCAACGCGCGCGCATCGTCGCGGTTCTGCACCCCGATCAGGTCGCATGCGCTTAGCGTGGCGATCAGGTCGGCGTGGCAAGGCAGATTGATCAACAGTTCGGGGGGCGGCAGCGGGATGTGCAGGAAAAAGCCGATGCGTGCACCGATGCCGAGCGCGCGCAGTTCCGACGCCAGTGGTATCAGGTGATAGTCATGGATCCAGATGCGGTCGTCTTCGCGCAACAGTGGCGCGAGTTTTTCCGCGAACAGCTTGTTGACCTCGCGGTAGCCCGCGTATTGCGCGCGGCTGTACTGCATCATCGTCGGCTGGAAATGCAGCAGCGGCCACAATGTGCGGTTGGCGAAGCCGAGGTAATAGGTTTCGAATTCCTCGCGCGTCAGGTCCAGCAGCGCGTAATCGATGTTGCCCGCGCGCTCGCGGTGCAACGCGCGTTCGTTCGGTGCGACGCGCTTGCCGCTCCATCCGAACCACAGGCCACCGTGCTCCTTCAGCGCCGCGCGCATCGCCGCGGCAAGGCCGCCGGCGCGGGTCTCCCTCGGCTGCGCCACGCGGTTGGAAACGACGACAAGCCGATTCAGAACGGGTCGATTCGCGGCGGGACGGCTCATACCACGTCACTCCATTTCGTGGACAGGCCGCGCGCAGCGTTGATCAGCCCGACCATCGAATACGTCTGCGGGAAGTTGCCCCACAGCTCGCCGGTTTTCGGGTTGTAGTCCTCCGAGAGCAGTCCCAACGGATTGCGGATCGCCAGCAGTTTTTCGAACAGCTTGCGCGCTTCGTCGGCGCGGCCGATCGCGATCAGCGCTTCCACATACCAGAAATTGCAGACCAGGAAGCTGGTCTCGGGCGCGCCGAAATCGTCCGGGTGCGCGTAGCGCATCAGGAAACCGTCGCGCATCAGCGTCTTGCCGACCGCGTCCACGGTCTTGACGAAGCGCGGGTCATCGGCGCTGACGAAACGCAGGCCTTCGAGCAGCAGCAAACTGGCGTCGAGCTGGTCGCTGCCGAACGATTCCACGAAGTAGCCGTCCTTGTGCACGGCACGCCGCAGGATCTTCCGCTTGATGCTGTCGGCGCGCTTGCGCCAGAACTTGACGCGATCGTCGAGCTTCAGCCATGTCGCGATGTTGGCGAGGCGATCGCAGGCGACCCAGCACATCACCGCCGAATACGTGTGGATGGACGTGCGCCCGCGCAATTCCCACAGCCCCGCATCGGGCTTGTCGTGCAGGCGCCATGCGGCGTCGCCGCAACGTTCCAGCCGCCGATACTCGACCTCGCCGGCAATCCGTACCAGCCGCTGGTCGCAGAACATTTGCGTGGCGGCCAGCACCACGCTGCCGTAGATGTCATTCTGCTGCTGCTTCCATGCCTCGTTGCCGACGCGCACCGGGCCCATGCCGCGGTAGCCGGCCAACGTGGCTTCCTCGCGCTCCGGCAGTTCATCCTGGAAATGAATGCCGTACACCGGCGCCATCTCGCCTTCTTGCTTCACCGCCAGATTGAAGATGTAGCGCACGTACTCCTCCATCGTGCGCGTGGCGCTCAAGCGGTTGAGCGCGCGCACCGACAGCGCGGCGTCGCGCGGCCAGCAATAGCGGTAATCCCAGGTGCGCACCGTGTCGGGCGCTTCGGGAATCGAAGTCGTCATCGCCGCCGCGATCGCACCCGTGCCCTCGTACTGGCACAGCTTCAGCGTGATCGCGGCGCGGATCACTGCTTCCTGCCACTCGGCCGGAATCGAGAGATAACGCGACCACTCGTGCCAATAGTCGATGGTCGAATCCAGCGCCTCGTTGTAGAAACGCGCGGCCGATTCGTGCAGGGTTTCATCGGTGCCCAGCACGATGTGCACATCGCGATCCAGCAGGAACGGCAAGCCGTCGCGCAGCATCGGCAGTTGCGTGTCGGTGGTCGCGCGCAGCACCAATGGTTCGAGCAGGTAACGCACGTGGTTGGAACCGAAGGTCATTTCCGGCTTGCGTGCGCCGTAGCCGGTCAGCGGTTTCAGCCGCAACGCGATCCGCGGCGAGCCCGACAACGGGCGCACGCGCCGCAGGATCTGCATCGGATGGAAGGTGCGGCCGTGCTGCTTGTAGCGCGGCGCGAAATCGGTGATCTCGATCTGCGATCCGTCCTTCGCGGTGAGCGTTGTGACCAGCACCGCGCTGTTGTCGGCGTAACGCTGATGGCTCGACGCCTCGCTTTCCAGCACGACGTCGAAGAAGCCCGCATCGGAAAACCGCGGCGACAGCAGCGAGCAGAACACCGGGTCGCCGTCGAACGCGGGCACGCAATGCCAGACGATGCTTCCGCGCGCGTCGATCAGCGCATTGATGGTGCCGTTGCCGATGATGCCGAGGTCGAGGCTGGCACGTCGGACCGGATCGACGGACTTGCGCTTGGGCGCGCGGCTGGCCGGCCCGCGTTGCGGCCTCGCCGGCGTTGCCCGGGACGTCTTGCCTCGCGGCCTTTTTTTGGTGGATCTTTTTGCAGCCAACGGTTGCCTCCTTCATCCGCAGGGATCGGTTATCGCGTGGCTTCGGCCAGTGCGTGCAACCACGCGCGCACCGCGGCGGGGCCGTCCAGCGCGTAACGCGCCTCGGTGGGGCGGCGCGAACCGACGATCACGCTGATGCCGCCGTTTGCGTTTACGTGGCGGAACGCGTCCTCGTCGGTCAAGTCGTCGCCCAGCATCCACGGCGTGCGTCCACGAAACGGCGCATCGTGCATCAACGCCGCCAGAGCGCGGCCCTTGTCCACGCCCGCGGGCTTCAGTTCGATCACGTGGTCGCCGCGCTGGATTGCGTAACCGTCGCCGGCTTCCCGCAGCAACGTGCGTGCGATGTGCTCGGCCGCTTCACGTGCCGCGGGTGCGTGCCGGTAGTGCAGCCCGAATGCGCGTTGCTTGTCTTCCAGCATCACGCCTTGCGTCGTTGCGACCAGGGTGGTTGCGTGAGCGCGCACCGCCGCGAACGCCGCGGCACCGCCGGTGAGGCGCTCGCTTCCGTCGGGCATTCGCAATTCCGCGCCGTGCACGCCGGCGGCGGCGCGATGGTTCCAGTCGAACAACGCATCGAGTTGTGACAGCCTGCGACCGCTCAGCAGCGCCAGTGCGCCGTCCAACCTGTCATGCAGCCGGCAAAGGTCGTCGTGCAGACGCGTGTCGACGCGTACGTCGTCGGGATGGCACGCGATGTCCAGCAAGGTGCCATCGATATCCAGGAACAGCGCCCAGCCCGTGTCGGCACCGGTTTCAGGCGGCGCAGGCAAATCCCTTGCAATGTCGGCGCTGACGGCGGACACCTCGGCTCGGCGGGAACGATACGTCGGAGTATTGTCGCGCACGCGACATGAATGCCCCATTCACGCTCATTCCGATCAGCCCGCCGAGTCATGCATCGCAGCGACCGCATCGTGCGCGCGTTGCGCCAGCGCGTGGCGATCGCCGGCGTGCAATCCCACGGTGGGAATCGGCTCGCCGATGCGCAACGTGATCGTGCCCGGCCGCACGCGAAAGCCCGACGCGGGCAGCACCGCACCGGAGCCGTCGATCGCAATCGGCACTACCGGCACGCCGGCCTGTAGTGCGACCTGGAACGCGCCGCCCTTGAATGGCCGCACTAAGCCATCGCGGCTGCGGGTGCCTTCCGGGAATGCGCACAGGTTGTCGCCGGCGCGCACCAACGACACGACCGCGTGCAGGCGCTCGACAGCTTCGCGCGCATGGCCGCGTTCGATGAACACCATGCCCATGGCGCGCGCGTACCAGCCGATGAACGGCATCTTCGCCAATTCCTGCTTGATCACGAAACGGATGGGAACGGGAAGGGCGCGGAACAACGCGCAGATGTCGATGATTGATTGGTGGTTGGCCACGAACACGTGTGGCCTGGAAAAATCCACGCGATCCAGTCCTTCCACCCGCAGCGTCGCGCCGGCGCCGATCAACAGGCCCGGCGCCCACAAGCGTGATGCCATTCTTAGCGGAATGCGCCGGTTGCCGCCGCAAAGCAGCAGCACCAGCAAGGCCAGCGTGATGCAGCCTGTCGTCCATGCGATGGTGTAGATCGATTGCAGCGTGTTCCACGCCGACCATGCCGCGCGCCGGACGGTCGATGCGTGTGGATCAAGCCTGATGACATTCACGACGGTTACCCGGTCAATTCTCCGCGCGGATGATAACGCCGGTCGGCGGCCTGAAAGTGCGGAGGGACCTCGAATCAAGCTCGTCATTCCGGCGCAGGCCGGAACCCAGTGTCTTTTCCGTTCCAGCGCATCCGAGGCACTGGATCCCCGCCTTCGCGGCGATGACGGTAATCTTGAAGCTTGCGTCCGCCGGCCGCATCTTTTCCACTTCGCATTCCCAGCAAAGGCCCGTTCCCATGCGCACGGACAAACTGACTTCCCGTTTTCAGCAGGCGCTGGCCGACGCGCAATCGATCGCGGTCGGGCGCGACAACAACATGCTGGAACCCGCGCATCTGCTGGCCGCGCTGCTCGACCAGCAGGGCGGTTCGACGGCGCCGATGCTGGCGCAGGCGGGCGTCAACGTGCCGCTGCTGCGTCAGCGGGTCGGCGAGATGCTGGAAAAGTTGCCGCGCGTGTCAGGCCAGGAAGGCAACATCAACGTTTCGAACGAGTTGAATCGCCTGCTCAACCTCACCGACAAGCTGGCCCAACAACACGGCGACCAATTCATCGCGTCCGAACTGTTCGTGCTGGCTTGCCTCGACGACAAGGGCGATGTCGGACGCGCGCTGAAAGCCGCCGGCGCGAACAAGCAGAACCTCGAAGCCGCGATCGACAAATTGCGCGGCGGTGAAAAAGTGCAATCGGAAAGCGCCGAGGACCAACGCCAGGCGCTGGAGAAATACACCATCGACATGACCGCACGCGCCGAAACCGGCAAGCTCGATCCGGTAATCGGCCGTGACGAGGAAATCCGTCGCGTGGTGCAGGTGCTTTCGCGCCGCACCAAGAACAATCCGGTGCTGATCGGCGAACCCGGCGTCGGCAAGACTGCGATCGTCGAAGGCCTCGCCCAGCGCATCGTCAAGGACGAAGTGCCCGAGGGCCTGAAGAACAAGCGCCTGCTGGCGCTGGACATGGGTGCGCTGATCGCGGGTGCAAAGTTCCGCGGCGAGTTCGAGGAACGCCTGAAAGGCGTGTTGAACGACCTTTCCAAGCAGGAAGGCCAGATCATCCTGTTCATCGATGAGTTGCACACGATGGTCGGTGCGGGCAAGGCCGAGGGCGCGATGGACGCGGGCAACATGCTGAAGCCGGCGCTGGCGCGCGGCGAGCTGCACTGCATCGGCGCGACCACGCTGGACGAATACCGCAAGTACATCGAGAAAGACGCCGCGCTGGAGCGGCGTTTCCAGAAGGTGTTCGTGGGCGAGCCGAACGTCGAGGACACCATCGCGATCCTGCGCGGGTTGAAGGAACGCTACGCGGTGCACCACGGCGTCGAGATCACCGATCCCGCGATCGTCGCGGCGGCCACGTTGTCGAATCGCTACATCAGCGACCGCCAGCTGCCCGACAAGGCCATCGACCTGATGGACGAGGCGGCGTCGCGCATCCGCATGGAAATCGACTCCAAGCCGGAGGAACTCGATCGTCTGGAGCGTCGCCTGATCCAGTTGAAGATCCAGCGCGAGATGCTGAAGAAGGAAAAGGACGCGGAATCGAAGAAGCGTCTTTCCGATCTCGAAGGCGATATCGAAAAGCTGGAGCGCGAATTCTCCGACTTGAACGAAGTCTGGAAGTCGGAGAAGGCCGCGTTGCAGGGCGACGCCAGCATCAAGGAGCAGATCGAAAAGGCACACCATGAACTGGAGGCGGCGCAACGCAGGCAGGATTACGCGCGCATGAGCGAAATCCAGTACGGCCAGTTGCCGGCGCTGGAAAAGCAACTCGCTGCCGCGCAGGCCGCCGACCAGCGCGAGTTCAAGCTGGTCAAGGACAAGGTCACCGCCGAGGAAATCGCGGAAGTGGTGTCGCGCTGGACCGGCATTCCGGTCTCGAAGATGCTGGAAGGCGAGCGCGAAAAGCTGCTGCACATGGAAGACGCGCTGCACAAGAACGTGATCGGCCAGGACGAAGCCGTGCGTGCGGTTTCGGATGCAATTCGCCGCGCGCGGGCAGGGCTTTCCGACCCTAATCGTCCGTACGGTTCGTTCCTGTTCCTCGGGCCCACCGGCGTCGGCAAGACCGAGTTGTGCAAGGCACTCGCGGGTTTCCTGTTCGACACCACCGAGGCGATGATCCGCATCGACATGTCGGAGTTCATGGAGAAGCACTCGGTCGCGCGCCTGATCGGCGCGCCGCCGGGCTACGTCGGTTACGAGGAAGGCGGCTATCTCACCGAAGCGGTGCGCCGGCGTCCGTACAGCGTGATCCTGCTGGACGAAGTCGAGAAGGCGCACCCGGACGTGTTCAACATCCTGTTGCAGGTACTGGACGACGGACGCCTCACCGATGGGCAAGGCCGCACGGTGGATTTCCGCAACACCGTCATCGTGATGACATCGAACCTGGGTTCGCAGCAGATCCAGGAGATCGCATCCTCGGGCATCGACGAGGATTCACCGGAGGCCTACACCCAGATGAAGGCCGCGGTGATGGGCGTGGTGCAGGCGCACTTCCGGCCCGAGTTCATCAACCGCCTCGACGAAATCGTGGTGTTCCATCCGCTCGACAAATCGCAGATCCGCGAGATCGCGCGCTTGCAGACGAATTACCTCGCCAAGCGTTTGCAGGAACGCCAGATCGACTTCGAGATTTCGGATGCGGCATTGGTGTTGCTCGGCAATGTCGGCTTTGATCCGGTGTACGGTGCGCGTCCGCTCAAGCGCGCGATCCAGACGCAATTGGAGAACCCGCTGGCGCAGAAAATTCTTGCCGGCGAGTTCGTCGGCGGCAACACCATCAGTGTCGATGCGGAACACGGCAAGCTTGCGTTCCACAAGCATTGAGCCGCAAACGCGCGTGGTGCCTATTCGCCTACGATCAACCGCCCCTCTTCAAGTCGCGAGAGCGGTCATTGAGGCGCGTTGATTCAAGCACGCTCGATTGGCGATGTCCGATCAGCACGCGGATGCTCGATCACCTCGTTGTCGGCTAGCATGTCACGCCAAGATGAAGCGGAGGATGATCTGACTCTTGTGTGCTGAGGGCGATCTCAGCTTGAAAAAATTGATATATATATCAAATAATGTGGCATTCAGACTGATTTTTTGATATATATATCAAATGCAGACAGTACGAGAACTTGGAGAAGCGGTAGCTGCCCGTCGGCGCTCCTTGAGCCTGAAGCAGAGGGATGTGGCCGATCGCGCCGGCATCACTCAAGAGGCGCTGTCTCGCTTCGAGAATGGCAAGCTGCCGGAGTTCGGCTCACGCAAGCTACTGGCGGTTTTGGCCGTGCTCGGCATGGAACTCCAGTTCACGGAGACGGCTGCGCGTGGTTCGCTGGATGAACTGCGGCGTGAGCGCGGGGGTGGTACGTGAGCCTCTCGGTTTATGTGCTCGGGCGTGAAGTCGCCACGTTGGATTTCATCGGTGATTTCAAGAGTTCGCTCATCTACCACGATGGCGTCGCACCCGACGACTTCGTCTCCTTGACGATGCATGTCCGGCGCGAGCCGTGGATCTGGGACGACGTTCTGCATCCCATATTTCAGATGAACCTGCCCGAAGGCTACCTGCTTCAAGTGCTTCAGGAGCAGTTCGGGCCGCACATTGGCGCCAGTCCGATGGCGCTTCTGTCCGTGATCGGCCGCAACATGATCGGTCGCCTTCAGGTGGCACCCGCAGGTGCCAACCTGCGCGAGCCGGCGAAGCCGGTCGATGTGGCAGCGCTATTGCGGGGAGACAACTCGGAAGAGGCCTTCGCCGAACTGGTCCGACAACATGCAACCAGTGGCGTTTCGGGTATCGTGCCGAAGTTCCTGGATGGAGATGTGGATCAGGCCAATTTGGGCCCGCACACGAAGGCGACACTCCTCACCCGTCGCCACATCATCAAGGGCTCGTCGAGAATGCTGCCGTTCGTGTCCTTGAACGAGCACGTGTGCATGGAGGTCGCCCGCAAGGTGATGCCCGCGGCAAGTACCGAGGTTTCACTGGACGGCCAAGCCCTGGTGGTCCAGCGCTTCGACTTGGATGAAGGCGGCAAGCCCCACTGGGGCATGGAAGACTTCTGTGCGCTGCTGGGCCTGAGGCCAGCCGCAAAATATGAGACGACCTGGGAGCGCATTGCCAAGGCAGTACGGGATCACGTGCCGGCTGCCAATCGGCAAGAGGTCTTTCGACAAATGGCAACGTTGTTGTTGCTGAGCTACGCGCTACACAACGCCGACTTCCACGCCAAGAACGTTGCCTTGCTCTACACCAGGCGCGCCGATGTCCACCTCGCGCCCGCGTACGACATGATTACCACTAGCGCGTACCCCGATTACGCCAACAACCCACCTGCCATTTCCTTCATGGGGCGCAAAACCTGGGCTCCTGGCAGAAGCCTGAAAAGCTTCATCACTGCTACTTTCGGCCTGCAGCCACGGGAGCAGGCCGAGATCATTGAACAGATCGGCGATGCCATGGCGGACACGGGCCCGGACATTCGCGCTGCGATGGTGCAGCATCCGAAGTTCAGCGAAATCGGCAAGCACATGCTTCTTGCATGGCAAGATGGCCTCGCCACGCTCCGTGACAAGCGTGCTTACGCGATGGGGGAAGTGGAGCTGGGGGCAGCATTTTCCGGCTTTTCAGATCCGAAGCCCGCAAAGGCAAGACGCGAAGTCATTGGCCGTTCTGATTTGCTCGGCAAGCGCTGATCGGCGCTCAGTGCGGACGAACGTCCATACACAATGCACGATAGTTCAATGAAGGGGCTTATTCGATGACTTTGAAAACTAAGTGCGTTCCGCAGCCATCGGTGTTCGCCTCGGATCGGCGCGCCACCGTCTTGAGCCTCGACACGTTCCTGAAGGGCCAGATTCAAGGCAAACCATTCTTCGACGAAAACTACTTCACCGTCGGCATGTCGACACTAGTGGACCGCGCGTTCCGCCAGCTTGCCGGCGAGCGATATCGCATTCAAGCAACGAACGATTGCACTCAATGCACCAGCGTTTCCCGAAAGCGGACGGCCACGACCGATTGGAGCGGCTCGCCTTCAGCCTTTCAGCTAATAGAGAGACGATAGTCCGCGGTGTTATTTCTGCCCGACGCGCACGGTCAGGCTTTGTGCAGCGGTGCCGATCGGTCCGCGGATGTCGCTCAGGACGGAAAAGGTTTCCCCCAATCCCGCTGGGCCGAAGTTGACGCGAGTATCGAGGCCGACCCATCCCGTTTCCGGTTGACGAAAAAAGTGCACGGTGAGATCGACGTTGGCGAAGAACACGCTGCCGGGGTGTTCGCGAACGACCAGTCCGTTGGCGGTATCGACCAGCTTCACGAAACCCGCGACAGGCGGATCGGTTTCTCCGTCCACGAGTGGGTAGCGCGTGCGGATCCAACTGCGTCCGCGGCCCGGCCGGGCGTCCGCGCCCTGGCGCGCTTCCAACGAGGCAATGAAACCACCTTCCCAGACCGACGAAAACGCCAGCGGGCGCATCGCATCGGGAGGCAGCATCGGCGCCCATTCGCTGCCTTGCACTTGCGCCGTGTCCGTGGCCGCGAGGCGCCAGATACGTGCACGGATGCTGGTCCGGTCGCCATGCCGCATGCTGGCTTCGACCAGCTCGATGGACCGTCCGGGCCGCACCACCTCGACATCGATGGTGAATTCACCGGAATGAATGACGCCCAGTACGTCGAAGGACGCGCGGGATACCAGTTTGTCGCTCGGCAAGCGGCGTTCGATCTCCGCCAAGACCAGGCCGGAAGCAGGCGCCAGGTGCTGTTCACCGGGTTGCCAGGCGCCTTGGGCATGCAAGGTGGAGACGAATCGGCTCTCCCCGATGCGAGCGTAGAACGCATCGGGGTACGCCTCGCCGGCATGGCCAAGATGGCGGTTTGTGGCAACGGGCATCGGTCCAGTCTACCGCTACGGCCCGCGTTCCCGGCCGCGTGCCTGTTGCGTCAATCGCGTGTTTGCCATTCGTGGCGGATGACGATGCCCGCCGCCAGCAGCGTGCCCAGCGCGAGCAGGTACCAGGTGATCGCGTAGCCGAGGCTATGGTTGTAGATGTGGATGCTTGTAAGCCCGGCGAAAGGAGGTTCGTTGGCGCTTGGGGTTGCGTCGGCATCTACGAAATAGGGCGCGACCTGGTCGGCGGGCAAATGATCGGCGGGCAAATGATCGGCGGCCGCGATCGCGGCGACATCGCGCGAGTACCACAGATCTTTTTTCGGCTGGTTGTTGCGCAGGAAGCCGCCGCGTGGTTCGGTGAGGCGCAGCAGGCCGGTCAACATCACCTCGCCGCCGGGCGGCGAGATCTTCGCGGAGGCAGGTGTTCCGGAAGGTTCCGGCGCGACGTAACCGCGATTGACCAGCACGACGAAGCCGTGATCTGTGCGCAGCGGCGCCATCACCCAATAGCCATAGCCCTTCGAGCTCGATCCATGCACGAGTGTCTGGCCACCGATGAAGCGGCCGTGCAACCTGACGTGCAGATATTGTTCGTGGCCGGCGGCGATAAGCGACCATTGCGCGGGGCCGGGTGCATCCACCGGCGGCGCGTGCACACGCGTGGCGATGTCATGCGCGATCTTCAGCTTCAGGTGATAGCGGCGCACCTGCCAGTTGCCGAGCAGGACAAGGCCGACGAACACCGTCGCCAGCACCGTCATCCCGAGGATGAACTTGGCGGTTCCTGCGCGTCGCCTTGGCGGTGTCGTGTGAATATCCGGAGAGGCTTTTGTTTAGCTCGTCATCCCGGAATCGCGAAGCGATATCCGGGACCCAGTGTCTTTATGCAAAAGTCGCTGGGTTCCCGCTTTCGCGGGAATGACGACAAAAATATTTCGGCTCTTACTGCGGCGGTGGATTGCCGGTCGGCTGATGGCTGGTGGAGTGCTGCTGCTGGTACTGCGGCGACATCGGCATCATGTTCGCGTTTTCGTTGTACATGACCCAGATGGACGCCCCGAGCACGATGATCACCAGCACGGCGGTGAAGATGAAGGCCATCATGTTCCAGCCGCTCTCCGAGCGCGTGTCGAGGTGCAGGAAGTACACGATGTGGACGAAGATCTGCACGATCGCCAGCGCCAGGATGATGAGGATCAGCAGCTGCTTGTTGGCGACAACATGGCCCATCACCAGCCAGAACGGAATGACGGTAAGGATCGCAGCGAGCACGAAGCCGGTCAGGTAGCCGCGCAGGCTGCCCTGGTGCTCGTGCATCGCGTCGTGGTCGTCGGGCGACATCGCGTGACCGGACGAAGATGGCTGGGTCATCGCAGCACTCCCACCAGATAGACATAACTGAAGACGCCGACCCACACCAGGTCGAGGAAATGCCAGAACATGCTGAGGCAACGCAGCCGCCGCGTGTTGTCTTCGTTGAGTCCGAACTTGACCGTCTGCACCATCAGCACGATCAGCCACAGGATGCCGAGCGTGACGTGCAGGCCGTGCGTGGCGACCAGCGTGAAGAACGACGACAGGAATGCGCTGCGGCCGGGGCCCGCACCTTCGGCGATCATCACCAGGAATTCGCGGATTTCGAGCGAGACGAACGCCGCGGCCAGCAAGCCGGCCACCGCCAGCCAGCCGAGCATCGCGCCCTTGCGCTGGCGCGCCATCTCCAGCATCGCGAAGCCGAACACCACCGAAGACACCAGCAGCAACGCGGTGTTCACCGCGAGGCCGGGCAGGTCGAGCACCTCGGCGCCGGTCGGACCGCCCGCGTATCCGGTGCCGAGTACCGCGTAGCAGGCGAACAGCGACGCGAAGATGAAGCAGTCGCTCATCAG
>Ga0207707_10001209_pt1 | contig 24280 bp, 20 predicted proteins | sample KBSC83BmetaG_FD_184336 | JGI IMG/M metagenome (GOLD analysis project Ga0207707, IMG submission 184336) | Corn rhizosphere microbial communities from Kellogg Biological Station, Michigan, USA - KBS C8-3B metaG (SPAdes) (version 2) | ecosystem: Host-associated > Plants > Roots > Rhizosphere ... | reverse complement strand
CAGCGTCCGCATGCCGACCTTCGCGTTGCCGACGGACAGATAGTCGGTCCAACGCGCGGACGACGTGCCGGGATTGCTGACTTCCGCCAGGACGCCGAACGCGGTGATATAGAGCGTGGTCCCTTCCGGGGTGATCTGCTTGTAGCGCTGGTGCTCGGTATCGTCGAGGAAGGAAATGGTGCGCGTGCCCTGCGTGATGCTGGACGGCTTGTTGTAGGAAGTGTAGGCGATGGTGCGCCCTAGCCCCGAGGTCTGGTTGCCGTCGGGATCGTAGGTGAAGGTGGCGCTGATGGTGCCGCCGCTGACGCTCATCACCGCATGTGGTAACGGCTGACCGGCGGCCGCATAGGTGTAGGTGCCGACGTCTGATTTGGAGATCAGGTTGCCAATCGGGTCGTACGCGAAGCTCTTGGCGAGCGGCGTGGGCGAGAGACTGACCGTCGACGTGGTCAGTCGGTTGAGCGCATCGTAAGTAAAGGTCTCGCTAAGATTGGTGTTGACGTCGCTCCGCGACAACGGGTTGCCAAGCCGGTCGTAGGTGTAGCTGAGGTTCTGAACCGCGCTGCTGGCGCCGGTCGCAATGCTGGTCAACCGGCCGGTTGTGGCGTCGAACCCACGGGTGGTGACAAGGCCATTGCCCACGGTCTGCTGGGTCAGATGGCCTTCCGCGTCCATCGTATTCGCGGCCCAGTAGGACTGGCTGCTGGCGTCGTCCTGTAGCTGATTGGCAAAGCCGAGACTGTTGTAGCTGTAACGGGCGGTGAAGCCCGAGGGATAGCTGACCTTCGTCAGGCGGCTGTTGGCATCGTAGGTCGCGCCCATCGTATAGCTATTGCCATCGATGGTGGTGGCGACCTGCGCCGGCCGGCCCAGCGTGTCGTAGTTCACGCTACGCGCAAAGCCGTTGCCGGGTCCGGCGGTGATGCCGGAGGAAGTCAGCTTGCCGATGCCGTTGGCGGCGGTGTCGTAGACCCAGACACTGGTCATATCCGCCTCGACCCGCTGCACCATGCGGTCGAGCTTGTCATAGGTGATGCTGACGGTCTGGCTCTTGGCGTCGGTCTGACTGACCAAAAGCCCGAGCGTGTTGTAGGCATAGGTCCAGTTGCCGAGATCGGGATCGGAACTTGCGATCTTGCGGCCGCGCAAGTCGTAGCTCGCCGTCACCACATTGCCGACCGCGTCCGTGGTCTGCAGCAGATTGCCGAGCGCATCATAGGCAAAGGTCATGGTCTTGCCAGGCGCGTCGGTGATCGAGACCACCTTGCCCTGGCTGTTCTTGACCACCGTACGGGTCTGGCTCAGCGCATTGGTCTCGGTGACGGTCAGGCCGTGATAGGCGGTCTGCGTCACGCTGCCGTCCGGCTGCGTCGCGGTGACCACGCGTCCCAGCGTATCGTAGGCGAAGGTGGTAAACTGCGGCGTGCCGCCCGACGCAAAATACGGCCGACTGGTTTTCGACACTCGCCCGAGCGCGTCGTAGGTCTTGGTCGCAATCACCGTGCTGCCGTCAAACCCCTGGGTCTGACGTTGGATCTCCCGGTCCAGCATATCCATATCGACGATCATGACGGGGCCGTTCACGGTCACACCGTCGGCTGCGTAAGGCGTCGACTTGATCAGATAGCTTGCCCCTGTGGGGCAGGACGCCGTCCCGCCATTGACACCACTGCAGAACAGGTACGCCCACTTGGTCTGGGTACCGTCGGCGCGGGTCTCCTGGATCTTGCGGCCGAAACCGTCATAGCTCCAGCTCGTGGTGAGGCCGTTCGGTCCGGTATGGCTGGTCGGCTTGGCGAATCGCGCGTCGTACTGAAAGCTCTCGCTCTGGCCGAGCGCGTTGGTATTGGAGCTGGCGAACTGGCCCTTGGCATCGAAGCTGGAGCTGCTGCCGCGGGTCGCGATATCGACGCCGCCGACTGTCACGGTCAGCTTGTTGCCAAAGGCGTCGTAGGTGTAGTCGGTCTCGAGCCGAAGGGTCGACGTATCCGGCTCTACGACCTCCTGGTTCAACACGCCTGAGGAATCATAAGCGAATGACGATGTGCGCGTGACGCTCGAGGCCCATGCCTGGCTCGACAGCAGCATAACGGCGGCAACCAACGCTGACGAGGTCGCGATCTTTTTCATTGCACTATTCCCCAAGGCCCAGATTCCCAGAAATCCCAAATTGCAGACGCAGATACACGACACGAGCCAACTCAACGTGCGAACAACGGAAGTGACGCAATGACTTGAAGCTATGGCGCGACGCTTGTGACGGAGGCACGCGTTAACCGGCCGAGATACCAGTTGGTGATGTCCTTGGTGTAAGTGTTGGTCGTGGTCTTGCTGAAGCCGTCGGGCGTCGAGACCCCGACCTGCGTCGCATTATTGTAAGCATCATACTGATTTGCGGTCGTCACCGAAGGGAGAGCCGAGCCGTCGAGATCGGAACCAGCAGATACATTCTGTGATAGAGACGTTCGATAAGGCGCGCTGCTCGGCCCGATGGTGGTCCCGCCGCTCACGTTGCTAAACTGATAGGTGTTGGTCGATTGACCCAACGTCAGGCTGCCAAGCATCCTCGTCGTCGAGGCTACCAGTCCGATATATGGAAAATCCTGCCGATACGTCGTCGCGTCAGAAATGTTGGTTTGAAGGTCCTTGATCGTGGTCTGAGCGAATCCAAGGAAACCGCGCCCTCGCGTGTCGACACGTCCGCCAGCATAGCTGTAGCTCGAGCTGTAAGTGCCGCCGACGCCGTTGCTGGCATCAAGCCGTGACACCACATAGATCGGCGCAACCAGATCCAGGGTCGGAAAGACCGTTCCCGTTCCCTTTGTCATCACCGACATATTGGTGCCCGGCGCATAGGTGATCGTCTGCGTAGCACCGAGCCCACTTACTACCGACACTAGAAGATCAGGCATTGGCGCATTCGTTGCGTTCAAAGAAACCCTCACGCCTCCGGTGCCTATGCCCAGTACCGCGGGAAATCCGCCCCCCTTGCTACATCCACAACCATTCGCGGAAAATTGTTGTTATTGTTCCAACCCGCGTTCGTTCCGAAGCCGGAGACCCATGGTTGATCCGCCTGAAAGCTCGTACCGGTGTTCAGCGCAACTCGCACGCCCGCTGTGCCAAAGCCAACGACGTCCGGCAAGCCGTCCCCGTTTACGTCCACAAGCATCCGCGGATAATAATAGCTACTCGTCCAGCCAGCATTCGAGCCAAAGATCGCACCTCCCCACGGCTGGTCCGTCAAGAAACTCGTTCCGGTATTGAGCGCAACTCTAATGCCACCAGAGCCAAATCCCACTACATCCGGCAAACCGTCCCCATTCACGTCCACGAGCATTCGCGGGCGAGCATCGTCATTGTCCCAGCCGGCATTCAGCCCAAAAATGGCTCCTCCCCACGGCTGGCCCGTCGCAAAACTCGTTCCGGTGTTTAGCGCAACCCTGACACCATCCGAAGCAAAGCCGACCACGTCCGGCAATCCGTCGCCATTTACGTCGACGACAGCTCGGGGCAATGCGTTGCTGCCGCTGGCGCTCTGCACCCTCGTTTCGAGCACCGGATTGCCGTTCCATGCCTTCCCACTCCAGCCCGCAGCGGCACCGTAAGCTTCATTCCAAGGCTGATCCGCAGCGAAGCTGGTGCCCGTATTAAGCGCCACACGCACTCCAGCGTTGGCAAATCCAACAACATCAGGCAGGCCGTCTCCATTCACGTCTATAAGCATTCGTGGGTACGTGCTATCGTCCGTCCAGCCGGCGTTTGTCCCAAAGCTTGACCCGCCCCAAGGCTGACTCGCCGCAAAGCTTGTCCCAGTGTTGAGCGAGACTCTAATGCCGCCTGCACCAAAGCCGACGACGTCCGGCAATCCATCCCCATTCACGTCAACCAATCTTCGCGGATACACCGTGCTACTAGTCCAACCACTGTTCGTTCCGTACTCGGCGCTCCAGGGTTGGTCGGTAGCAAAGCCTGCGCCGGTGTTAAGTGCCACACGAACGCCACCGGACCCGAATCCCACAAGATCAGCCAACCCGTCACCATTCACATCCACCAGAAATCTGGGATATGTGTCGTCATCAGTCCATCCCAAATTCAGGCCAAACGCTGCGCCACCCCAAGGCTGATCTGTCACAAAGCCCGCGGTTGCATTTGACCAACTAAAGTTTGTGCTTGGGAGGCAATTGCTGCTTGCATCGCAAACAGCAATGCTGGTCAGACGACTGTGATTGGCGGGACCGCTTTGCTGGTAAACGAGGCGATAGTCGGCAACCAGCGTCGTGCCGACACACGTCTTCACATCGGTTAGGCGCACCGTGTTCTGCACCAGCGAGCCTGCTTGATATTGCGGAATAATGTCGGGCCGCGTCGCATAGGCGAACTGCACCGAATTGTACGGGTTCACCGACGCGGCGGCGTTGCCGGTGTAGTCGATGCGCGCTGGATAGAACTGGCCGTACGTCGTATCGTTGGTGTAGGTGACCGTAAAATAGTTGCCCTTGCTGTCGCTCACTTTATCCACGGTCCACACCCGGGCCGATGTCTTGCCCTGCGCGAGGATGCGCGAATCGGTGGTGTTACCGAATTCCATCACCTGTCCGGACTTGGTGTGGACCTCGAACCAGGCCGGGCCGCTGCCGGCCGTACCGTGCGAGATGACCTTGGCAAAGGTGTCCACTTCGGTGCGATACTGCGTGCCATCGGCGCCATAAGTGCCGCTGGTCGCGACGAGCCGCTGTCCGTCCATGCAAAAGCGATCGTTGAGATCATAGTTGATGCCACCGGTTGCGCCATCCTGCGCCTGGGTCCTCGGGCATCGCGTAACCGAAGGCAGACCGGAAAGCGTCCAACCGGCGCCAACGAGGCCGCCTCGTTCCTGGCTGCTGTAATCCAGTGATATCGTGGGCGCCATGCCGGCCGTGCCGGGCGGCAGCGCGATTGGAACCGTGTAGGTCGCGGCCCCCGTCGCGCTTACGGCGAACTGCCCTGGCAACGCCATCGTGCCGGCAACACTGCGGTCTGCAGACATCGCGCATAGAGCAAACGACAGTGCTACCCCCGCACACAACGCGCGCTCGCAAACACGCTGGCCAATGCCAGTCCCAGTCCCGATCGACATCCGAAAGTCCCCAAATTGAGCTGTCGTTTCATATCACGCAACCTAAAGGGGACAATAACTTCTGGGTGCCGTCAATTGATCGGACAACTTTTCCCAAACAAAAACTTTTAAGCTGGCATCGCACGAACAATAACGAGGATAACGTTATGAGAACTTATCCGACAGACACGCGTTGTGATCGGCTCTTACACACGAGTGCGTGCGAGACATATTTCGCGCGCATCTCCGTTCCGAAAAGGCGTGCGCTCCGCCCGACCAAGCGCGAGGTCGCTTTGCAGATTTGGGGGATGCCGCTTAAGTCGCTGGTGAAACCGCTACGGCGCGACGCTTGTGACGGAAGCACGCGTCAACCGGCCGAGATACCAGTTGGTAGTGTCGTTGGTATAGGTGCTGGTCGTCGTCTTGCTGAAGCCGTCCGGCGTCGAGACCACGACCTGCGTCGCATTGTTGTAGACATCGTACTGATTCGCGGTCGTCAAAGCCGGCAGCGCTGTCCCGTCGAGGTCCGAACCACTCGATACGTTCTGCGACAGAAACACCCGATAAGGCGCGCCACCTGGGGCGATCGTAGTCCCGCCGCTCGCGTTGGCCAACTGGTAGGTGTTGGTCGACTGACCTAGCGTCTGAGCGCCAAGCGTTCTCGTCGTCGAAGCCACCAGCCCGATGTACGGAAAATCCTGCCGATAGGTCGTCGCGTCTGAAATGCCAGTCTGAAGATCCTTGATCGTCGTTTGTGCAAAGCCAAGGAAACCGCGCCCCCGCGCGTCGACGCGGGCGCCGGAATAGCTGTAGCTCGAGCTGTAGGTGCCGCCAACACCGTTGCTGACATTGAGCTGTGACACCAGATACATTGGCGCAACCAGATCCAGGGTCGGAAAGACCGTTCCCGTTCCCTTTGTCGCCACCGACGTATTGGTGCCCGGCGCGTAGGTGATGGTGGTTATGGCGCCAAGGCCGCTCGTGACAGAAGCCACCATATCAGGCGGACCGATGGTAGTGTTCAGCGAAGCTCTGACACCGGCAGAGCCGACCCCAACCGAATCCGGCAACCCGTCGCCGTTTACATCCACGATCATTCGCGGATATATCTGGTTGCTGGTCCAGCCCGCATTCGATCCAAAAGCAGCGCTCCACGGCTGATCCCCTGCAAAACTCGTTCCAGTGTTCAGGCTGACCCTAACCCCACCAGAAGCAAATCCAACGACGTCTGGCAGGCCGTCGCCGTTGACATCCACAAGCATACGCGGATTAGCATCGCTGTTTGTCCAACCCAGATTTGCGCCGAAACCGGCCGCTCCCCATCCCTGATCCGGTGAGAAGGTCGTTCCAGTGTTGAGAGCCACCCTCAGCCCACCGGCGCCAAAAGCCACGAGATCAGGCAGTCCGTCTCCGTTTACATCCTGCAGCATTCGCGGAAAGGCATTATCGTTATTGTAGCCGGCGTTAAGCCCGAAATTTGCCCCACCCCATGGCTGATCTGGCGCGAAGCTTGTGCCGGTATTCAGGGCAACCCTCGCTCCGGCTGAACCAATTCCAACGATGTCAGGCAAGCCATCACCGTTGACGTCGATGACCATTCGAGGTTGGGGATTGCTGGACGGAGGGATAATGAGCCCGCGGACCGGGTTGCCGTTCGACACGGTCCCGCTCCAACCGGCAGCTGCACCGAAACCGGCGTTCCATTTAGTCATAGCTCCAAAGCTCGACGATCCTGTGTTCAGCGCGACATAGACACCATCACCCCCAAAGCCCAAAATGTCGGGCAACCCATCTCCATTCACGTCTATCAGCGTTCGTGGATAGGCGGTGTTATCGCTCCAACCTTGGTTTGTCCCGAAATCGAACGACCAATCTTGGACCGTCGCAAACCCTGCTCCAGTATTCAGAGCTATTCCCACCCCGCCTGAGCCGAAGCCAACAATATCCGGCAAACCGTCGCCATTCACATCCACAAGCATCCGCGGGTTGATATTTCCGGTAGTCCAGCCCGTGTTCGCTCCGTAATATGTCGACCAGGGCTGATCTCCCGAGAATCCCGAACCGGTATTGAGCGCCACCCTCACGCCGGTAGAGCCAAATCCGACAAGATCAAGCAACCCGTCTCCATTTACGTCCGCCAACGCCCGTGGATAGGCGTTGTCGTCAGGCCAGCCTGCATTAACTCCGTAATTCGAGCCTCCCCAAGGTTGATCGGCCGCAAACCCGTACGACGCGTCTGTCCAATTGAAGTTCGTGGCGGGCAAACAATTGCTGCTTGCATCGCAGACGGCGATGCTGGTCAGGCGACTGCGGTTGGCTGGACCGCTTTGCTGGTAGGAAAGCCGATAATCAGCGACGAGTGTCGTGCCAACATAGGTTTTCACATCAGTCAAACGCCCGTTCGTCAGCACCAGCGAGCCCGCCTGGTAGAGCAGAATGATGTCAGGCCGCGTTGCATAGATAAACTGCACCGAACTGTATGGGCTGAGCGACGCTGCGGTGTTGCCGGTGTAGTCGATCCGAAGCGGATAGAACTGACCATTGGCTGTATCGATTACGTAGGTCACCGCGAAATAGTTACCCTTGGCATCAGTCACCTTGTTGATCGTCCACACCCGCGTCGACGCCTCGCCCTGCGCCAGCACGCGAGAATCCGTCGTGTTGCCGAACTCCATCACCTGTCCGGACCTGATATGGACCTCGAACCAGGCAGGACCGCTGCCAGCCGAGCCGTGCGAGATCACCTTCGAGAAGGTGTCGACCTCGGTGCGATACTGAGTGCCGTCTGCTCCGTAGGCGCCACCGATCGCGACCAGTCTCTGCCCATCCAGGCAGAAGCGGTCGTTGGCATCGTAGTTGATACCGCCGATTGCGCCATCCTGCGCCATGGTCCTCGGGCATCGCGTAATTGAAGGTAGACCGGAAAGAGTCCAGCCGACGCCAAGGAGGCCGCCTCGTTCCTGGCTGCTGTAATCGAGTGATAGCGTGGGCGCCGTGCCGGCCGTGCCAGGCGGCAGCACGATCGGAACTGTGTAGGTGGCGGCTCCCGTCGGACTTACCGAGATTTGGCCGCTGAGCGCCATCGTACCAGCATGGCCAGCGGTCGGAAGTATGCTGAACAACGCTGCAAAGCCGAACGCGGCTTTAGCCACGCACAACCAACCGCGTTGGCAAACGCCAACAACCAAACCCAGCGACATCGCAAAGCCCCGAACTGAAGATGTAAAAACCAACAATACAACGAGAGGAGATAAAAACTTTAAGGTGCCGTCAACCCATATAACAACTTTTCCCATGCGAAAAATCCCAATTCGACATTGTGCGGAAATAAATTGCGGCGAGAGTGCCCAAGATTCATAAAACCGCGTGTCCACATCCTGGCGCGCGCGGGTATGCCTGTTAGTTCATCATCGAGAGATGCTCACTCCGATCAAAAAAAGCTTCGGCCTGGCGATGGCGGAACCATCTGAAACCGCTTCAAATTTGAGGATTACACGTGCAAAAATTGTCGTAAAAGCATTGCCTGCAGAGAATAGATGTCATCTGCCGAAATTCCGACGATCCTCCGCGGACCGCAGCGGAAATGCATACTGTCATCCGGAATTTCGGGATTTGTGGTGCTCTGCTCTTGGTGGCGGGACTATTTGAACGACCGCATAACAGCGATCTCAATTTTTGAACTGGCCACGCGAGAGGGATTAGCTGTTCGGCAAGGTCTTATGTACTGAAGCGTTTGACCGCCTCACGCGCTCCTTAGTTGGGGGGATACAGCTGCACTTCCAATGACCGGCCGTTCTGCTCCAGCTTTACGCCATCTGCATTAATTGAGCGGATTTGCCACCCCAGAAACGCCTCGCCTTCCCTCGTCCATGTGCCTCCTGCGCCTGGGCTGGCCTTGCTCGAGATATATGCCTCGCTAACACCGTTCGTGATGATCACACCGGTAACAACGAAACCGGGATCGATCACTAGTGGCGCGGTCATCGGAGGCGGCGCGGCAGGCGGGGCAACATAGGGTGCGCGAGTCCTAAAAAAAACCGGGTGCGTAAAGATCACGGCGTATTTTTCAAGCGGCTTGCGGACCGCCGGATTTGCGATCGATCCTGTCAGATCAGCCTTCCAATCAGGCTTGTCGATGTCCGTCGATCCGTCGGACATCACCTCCATGCCGATGCAAATTAACAAAGCCGCGTTCACTACAAGCCCCACGAGAAGGGCGATTGCGCGAAAGGGTGCGATTGGCGGCCTCATGGCGGACCACCAACATGCATGGTGCCGAAGATGTCGAGTTGCGCCTGGATCATCGGTTCCTCAGGAACTCCTGGCCTCGTCGAGGGGAGCGGCTTCATCACGGCGCCAGTAACAAAAAGATAGGGCTTGCCACTTTCGATCGCATGCAACACACGGGCAATCGACTGCAACGGTCCGTATATGTCGATGCGTGAACCACTATATTTGACTTGGCCGACGGCCTTGCTTGGCAGTGCCTGAACTGCCCGCGGCCGGGCGCCAGCGGCCTCCGTGATCGCTTTCACTTTCGTTTGGAGGTCCGCGCTGATCACATTTTCGTTGGGGCCGATCAGGAACTCGCCGCCGCCCAATTGCGCCCTGGTCTCGGACATGGCCGTCCCGATGCTGGACGCCTGCGCCGCGATCGCCGTTAGCCGCGCCAGTACGTTTCTCTGTTGTTCGATTCGATTGTCACGTTCCGCCAAGAAGGAAATAAGCGGCACCACAAAGACGCCCATGACGACCGCTAGGGCGGCCAGATTTCCCAAGAGAAACAGCACACGACGGTACTGCCGGATTTCCAAGACGATCCGCTTCATCGCGCCGCTTCCATGAGCAGATCGGGTAACCGCACTTTCGCTTGCAGCGCGAAACGTTCGCGGCCCTCCGCCGGATCGAACGCAATCGGCGATATCAACGCCGCGTCGAACAACAGGTGCGATGCATCGATAACACCCACCAGCCTTGGAGCTGCGGCGGAATAACCGATCAAGGTAACCTGCTGTTCGCCCCTGCCTACACCTTCGTTGAGACGAAATTCCGTCAACCACGAATCCGGCGGCAACATGCGCGTCGTTTCTTCCCACAGATCGATCGCGCCGGGCGCTTCGCTCTTCCTCAACCTCAGGCGAAATAATGCGCTTCGTTGCTCCTTGACCTGGTCCACAACGGCTCGGACCCGCTGGGCTTCTTTGCTGATGGTCGCGATTTGAGCGTCTAGCCGGTCAAGCATGCTTTGCTGGTTCCAGTATTTCAGGCCGCCCGCGATCGAGGCCAGAAAAAGCGCGGTGAAACACATGATGGTCCACATCCGGCGCTCCCACGCGCCACCCGCCCTCGCCTCGCGCCGCAGATAGATGAACGGTACCGGATGTGCGCCGCCGCAATCGCCGAAGACGATAAAGGAAATATCGTCGACGGCCAGCTCCAGCGGCGAAAGCGCACCCAGCACGAATTCGCGCCGGACGATCCACTGGCAGACCTCGATTTTCTCGTCAGCGGCGTGCTCGGTTATCGTGAGATCGTGGAGAATGTCTTCGGCTTTGAAGGGCGTCCTGGTGGCGAGATCGCGCGCGATTATGTCGTTCAAGCTGTCCTGCGCTTCCATCGGCAGCATCAACCGTCGCGTAAAGACGGTGTCGGGCGGCAATCGAAGACCAATATCGACATCTTGCCGGTCAAGCCCGCGGGAAACGAGAAGCCGATCAACGTCCGTCATGATAGTCTTCGATGGTGTCTTCGATGGTGTCTTATGCGCGGGAGATGACGGACAGGAGCCATCCAAGAATTCAAATGCAATATCTTGCGCGCCGGTCGTGATAACGAGCAGGGGTCGCGGACGACTTGAGAGAAGTTCGACAATCCGCTCGGGCAGCAACGCGAGAAACTCGCCTAACCACCAGCGTCCAAATCGAACCGCGAGTTTCGCTAAAGCGGGAAAACTCGGCTCGCTCAATGAAAGCTGCATCGATCAATCCCTTTCTCGTCCGGCGCACGCGCCGGCACTGGCTTCGCACGAACTGTCATCCCATCCGGGTTGCACGCAGCACCTCATCAATCGTCGTCTCTCCGCGCCACACGCGCGCCGCCCCCATCTCATACATGCTGAGCATGCCCTGTGCGCGCGCGGCCCTGGTAAGCTCGTGATCGGGTGCATTTGACAGAATGAGGCTGTTCATCTGACCATCAACGAGCAGGATTTCCGCGATGGTCGAACGGCCAGAGAAGCCAGTGCCTCCGCATTCACTACAACCTTGTGGCTGCTGGATCACCGGGTCGCCAAGCCCTTCGACCGACGGCGCGGTCCGCAGGAGTTCGTCCGCCCAGTAGCCGGCCTGCGCGTGCTCGCGCGCGCAATGCGGGCAAAGCCTCCTAACAAGGCGTTGAGCGACAACGCTCTTGACCGTCGACGCGAGAAGATAGTTTTCCACGCCGATATCGACCAGCCGCGCGATAGCCGCCGCCGCATTATTGGTATGCAGGGTCGAAAGCACCAGATGACCGGTAAGGGATGCCTGAATCGCGATCCGCGCGGTTTCGAGATCGCGTATTTCACCAATCATGACGATGTCGGGATCTTGGCGTAGGATCGCGCGCAGCGCCTGCGGAAAGTCGAGCCCGATCTCGGCCTGCACCTGCACCTGGTTGATACCGGTGAGCTGGTATTCGATAGGATCCTCGACGGAGAAGATCTTGCGATCCGGACTATTGAGCGACTTCAGGGCCGTGTAGAGCGTCGTGGTCTTGCCGCTTCCGGTCGGCCCCGTCACGAGAGTAATTCCGTTGGGCTCCCGCAGCAGCTTCTGGAGCGCGGTGATCTGATCCACAGAAAAGCCGAGTTCCGGAAAATCGAGTGTAACCCGGGTGCGATCGAGGATACGCAGCACGATGCTCTCGCCGAACATCGTCGGAATGGTAGAGACGCGAAAATCGATGTCGATGCCTCGGACCGCGACCTTAATGCGACCATCTTGCGGCATGCGCCGCTCGGCAATATCCATTTTGGACATGATTTTCAGACGGGAAGTAATCGCGGCGCGCAGCGACGGAGTCATACTCTGCGCCGCGCGCAGCATGCCATCGACGCGATAGCGCACCAGAACTTGTTCAGCATTCGGCTCGATATGAATGTCGGAAGCGCGCAGCTCGACCGCATCGGTGATAATCTGATTAACCAAACGGATGACGGGAGCCTCGCTCGCGATGTCGCGCAAGCGCTGAACATCCGTCTCGCTCGCCTCACCCCCTCGATCAGATCCGGCCGGCGCTTGGGCACGCGCGACATAAAGCGTATCGAACGCCTTCTCGAAATCCGCGGACATAAAAATCCGCACTTCGACAGTGAGGCCGGTAAGATAGGCGATCGCACGAACAGGCTCGGAGTTGAGCGGATCGGTCACTCCCAGCGATATCAGACCGTTTTTGAGGGAAAGGGGCAGAACACGATTGCGGCGCACAAACTCCGCGTCAATCACCTCGGACAGAACGCGCTCAAGCGGCAAGTCGGCCGGCCGCACCGGGGCGAGGGAGAGGAATTTGCATAGTGCATCCGCCAAATTGGCTTCGGATACCATTCCAAGCTTGGTCAGCACGCGATCCAGACGCTCGCCGGTCTTGCGACCCGCGTCAATCGCGCGGCCGAGAACAATCGGGTCGATGATCTTTTCCGCAATGAGGAAAGCGCCAAAATCATCTTCAAAGCGCGGGGTGCCAGCGACCTCGGAGACATGCGCCTCCACGGGCCTAACCGATACCGCTTTCCGTACAGTCATTCTCTGATTGTCGAACATATCGGGCCTGCGCTCTAAGATCCGGGCGCGATTGTCATGAGCCAACAGACAACCACACCAAAGCCAAGGAAAGGGCCAAAGGGAATACGCGTTACTTTGTCAAACTTCCTGCCTCGCAGCGACCATAGAAGCGCAAAGAGGAGCGCCGAGCAGGAAGCGATCAGCAACATGCGGGCGATCTCTTCCCACCCGATCCACAAACCTGCGGCGGCCGAGAATTTCTGGTCGCCAAATCCGAGACCATCGATGCCACGCAAATGACGGAACAGGGCGGCGATGACCGAGAGGGTCACGAACCCGAGCCCGGCGCCAAGCCCGGCATCCAACAAATTGGGACGCCCTAAAAGCAACGCCTGACCAACCCCGCCCGCGGCCAACAGGAAATTGAGGCGATTGGGCAGGATCGTCTCTCGAAAGTCGATTACAGCCATGGTGAGGCTGGTGCCTAAAAGCAAAAAGCCGAACAGCGTCTTTGACACGACCAGCACATCCGGGAACGCCATGCTCACAATCTTCTCCAGCTTAGCAGCCAATAAGGCTGGTCCAGATCTTCGGTCAGGCGAATCGCGGCCTCTTGCTTGATCGTCTTGTTCGATTTCTCAAATGCGATCCGGATTGTGAATGCGCGGCCTCGCAACGAGCTCAACCCGTCGCCAGCCGATCGATCGGCCGGCGGCAATTGACGCGTACGCGCGTCCAGCTGCGCCTCGACGCTATCAGGTGTCAAGCCTGGAAGCGCACGCAGCACCTCGCGCGGCGCGACGCGCGCGTCGACGAATTGATGCCCGGAATAGACCGTCAGGGCGGGCTCTATGCGCCGGAAGAGAACAGGGGTCATGTCCATCACCAGCAGAAGCTCGGCGACACTCTGAAATGGACCATTTCGTGGGCGATAGGTAATGCCCGCCATTCGATAGTCCTGGTCTTTCGCACCGTTAAGATGCTTGAGCGGCGTTGCCGTCCTCCAGTCGGCGATTTTGTCGGCCAAATCGCCGGCGGAGCGGAGGACGAGACCGGCGGACTGAAGTAGGCTCACCATCAGAGCGACATCGGCCTGGTTGAGATCGATTTTACCGAGTTCATCCTCAATCGAAACCTTCATGTATACCCCGCCGAATTCGAAGCTTTGCGGGACGCCGTCGGCTCGCCATCGCTGGTCAGGGCGGGCGTCAAGCAGACCGGCAACGGCGCGGTTGACGCCCGCCTCCAATGCTGCGGTGATCTCGGCGCTCTCAAGGTCGTTATGCGTAAGGCTGTACGCCATGGTGCCATTCCACAGCAGCGATAGCGCGACGGCGGTCAGCAAGCCCAATCCCCAGAGTACAGATATGACCGGCATGGCTCCGCCCTCAGCGTCCCTGGCACCGCATGGTGATCGGGTCGTACACGCAACCGACATCGGCCCTCACACGCGGCGCAATCAGCAGTTCCGGCCATGTTCGGGTGTCGCCTGAGCGGAAGGAGACGCGAATCCGAACAAGTCTTGGAACATCGCTGCGTTCTTCCCAGTTATCGTTCCAGCGGAGATCCTTCTCCTTTCTGGCTTCGCCGAGATATGAAAATGCCGCCTGATCGATGTCGGGAAGCAACAGCGTCTTGGTTGTCGTTGACGCGTCTTGCATATCGGCGAGTTCAGGCGTCGCCGTCATCATCATATCGGCCCGGTCATCGCGCCGCTCGACGAAGATCTTGTAACGAAATCGGCCGCCGGCTGCTGCCACTGTGGGTGCATTGCTCAGAAACACGACAGCCCCTTTCGTACCGTCAAAAACAATCTGGGGCTGGTTCCCCTCCTTCATCACGGCCATGGGGTACAGGTTACCGATCGTTCGTCGCAGGAGATCCTGAGAAATCAGGCTGCGCTCGAATTGCTCGGCATGCACACTGCCGCTCCGCCACACGTGAAGGCCAAAATGCACATTGCCAAACAGCAGGGTCGCAAGAAGACTGAAGAGAGCCAGCGCCACCAGAAGCTCAACGAGTGTGAAACCCGCCTCGCTGCCGGCCTCCATCGCGTCCTTGGCGGGAACGTCGGTCATGATCGCGCCACCCTTCGTCCGAGACGCAACGTCGTCAGCACATAGGTTCGCTTCTTCGACCCTTCATCCCATTCTATTTTTGCGGAAATCAAATAGAGCGAGACGGCGCTCGCGGGATCGCCTTTATCATAGGGCTGCATTTCCAAATGCCATCGATAGCCGCCCGGATACTGGCCATCACGCCATTGCGGCCTGATCGGAAATTCCGTGCCAGCCTCGGACAGCAAAGATTGGGCACGCGATCCGGCCTCCATCATCTTTTCGGCTGAGGAGATTCGACCCAAGCCATTCGAAACGAGCTCGAGCACAAGACCCAGCCCGAGCGAAAGCATCGCCAGGGCCACGATGACCTCGACCAGGGTAAAGCCGGCTTCACGATCTGCGCGACACACCCGAAATCCAGACCTGCGGAAATGCAAGGTCACGGTTCGCCGGCAACGGCTCCACGACGCAACCGCGGCGACCGCAATCAGACGCGGGCGTCTATTGGTGGTTGATGCCTTCGCCATTTGTCATTGCGGCCCGTTGGTTATGTTGGCACTGGCCGCGGAATCATCCTCCCGGCCTTCCGGCCCAAGGGAGACGATGTCATAGGTACCGTGTTGGCCGGGAAATTTGTAAACGTAAGGACGGCCCCAAGGATCCTTCGGCACGGAATTGCTATTAAAGTAAGGGCCATTCCACGAGGTGGCGCCTTCCGGCCTTTGAGCCAAAGCTCCGAGTCCCTCCGCTGAGGTCGGGTACCGCCCGTTGTCCAGATAGAAGAGATTAAGCGCGGAAGAAAATCCTTGAATCTGGATGCGCGCCGTTTTGACTTTTGAATCCGACAAATAGCCGAGAACACGGGGACCGACCAATCCCATGACCAGACCGATGATGGCGATAACCACCAGCATTTCAACCAAAGTAAAGCCAGCCTCGCCGTGACGTGGGCCGCCGGCGCGACATTGAGGCCTCTTGATCGCGAACGCGGCGGTCAGTCGCCCAAACCGCCACCTCGGATCAAACGTCGATCGTACGAACATCGCTCTCCCTCCTCTCCATATTCAGCAATCAGAAGCCTTGCTAACCATTCCGGCCAGCCAGTCGACACAAAGCTTCACCCGCTGGCCCCGCAGCAGCAATGTCACATCGCCGCCGGTCGATGATCCATCCGGGAAGAATTTGAAGCCCGCCACGGAGGCCGTGTCACGAATCCCAGACGCGAAAGTCAACTTGACATCAATGCCGGGCGCGAACGCCCGCTGTGGCGCGGCGGGCGATCCGAATGTCCGCCTATCGACATCGATCAGGAAATCGAGTTCAGCGTTGCGCGTGATAGCCGCAGATCGCGTTACCCGAAGTGCCGCGGTCATTTCGCCGGAAGCCATCTCCAAACGCAATGTGCTCGAGCCGCTCGAGAGCAGTGGCGCCGCGAATGTCGCCGTGATGGCCAGAATGGCAAGCACCACCAGCATTTCGACGAGCGTGAAACCCGCCTCCGACGCCTTGTTCTCGTCCAACATCGCCGTCATCGGCCCGCCAGGTCGTTGATGCTCAAGACCGCGCTCATGACCGGCATGATCAGCGCGCCGACCATGAGCGCAATGCCGACTGTAAGCGCCGGGGTAAGAGCCGACATGAAACGGTCGATGCTGTTTTGATTCTGACGCTCAAGCATCATGGCGACCCGCATCAACATGCGGTCGAGCTTTCCGGCCTCTTCGCCGACCGCAATCATTTGCAAGGCAGTGGCCGGCAAAGTGGTCTCACTTCGCAACGCGCGATGCAGCGCCACCCCCTGGTGAACAGCCTCGATTGCCCGTTCGATGCCAACCGAAAGATGGCGATTGCCGACGACATCGCACGCGGATTTCGTCGCCTGGATCAAGGGAACGCCCGCCTTCAGCATGGTTCCCAGTGTGCGCGCAAAGCGGGCCGCTTCTTGCTGCAGCAGAAATGTTCCAAACGCCGGCAACCGTAGCTTTAAGCGATCGAGCCGTTGTCGCGCTTCCGGCTTACGTATCGCCGTCGCGATAACGCCAAAGGATCCCAAGGCGATAAGGGCTCCGCCGATCGCAATGGCAAACCAATTGTCCCTCAGCGCAAGCATCAACTGAACGCTCGCGGGTATCGGTTTTCCGCTTTGAGCGAAGATCGGTGCAATCGAGGGAATCAACCCACCAATGATGATCGCAAGCGTACCAAGGCTAAGTACGACCAGCATGCAAGGATAGATCAGCGCAGATTGGACGCGCGCACGGATCTCCGCTCTTCGCTCCAGCAGTTCGGCCAACTCGGCAAGCACGTCCGAAAGAGTTCCGCCAGTTTCGCCCGCCCGTACCACGGCGACATAATCCACGGGAAACACGTTCGAGTGCTTCTGCATGGCGTCGCTCAGGAGCGCGCCACCCAGAACCGCCGAAAGTAGGCTTTCAGCTAGCGCGCCGAGACGGACTGACGACACCTGGGTCTTTAGAATTCGCAGCGCGTCGTCTAATGGGATATCAGCCGCATGCAGCATCGCGAACTCGCGGGCAAATGCCATCAGATCGGCGCTCCGCGCGCCGCTGCCAAGGACGATGTCTCGGTTCCACCATTTGGCATCACCGTCCTGCGTTGCCCTCATTTGAAACGGCGTGAGACCCTGCAGCCACAACGCATCGTTGGCGGCATCGATCGACGAAGCTTCGACTGTCCCTTCAGCGAAGGCCCCATTCAAGGCGTAGGCGCGGTAGCGGAAGGTCGGCATCAGTCCAATATCCTGCGTCCGGTTTCTTCAACGCTATGCGTGTGCGCGCGGCGATGCGGTCCTTCGATCCCGATATAGTGGCGATATTCTTCCGTGATAAACCGTGCTTCATCGAGGTTGCGGATAACGTGCGGCCTGATCAGAATGATCAATTCGGTTTTAGTAATCGCATTGTCTTTGTTGGCGACGGCGCTCCCGATCAGGGGAATGTCGCCCAACAAGGGAATCTGACTCCGGCTAACCGACCTGCTGTCTTGAATAAGGCCGCCGAGAACAAGAACATCGTTATTGTTGACGACGACGCTGGTCTTGATTTTCCGTTGCCGGATGGTGGGTGAATCGATGTTGGAAGATGTGGTTTGAGCCACGCTGGACACTTCCTGCACGATATCCAACAGAACCCGGCCGCTCTCGTTGATGCGCGGCGTCATGGACAGGATCACGCCGGTATCCTTGTAGCTCACCGAATTTACGATGGGGGCCCCGGTGGTCAGGACGCTGGTCGCCGACTGCGTCGTAATCGGAACTTGATCGCCGATCTGAAGAACGGCCGGTTTGTTATCCATCACGGTCAGCGACGGCGAAGAAACGATATTTACATGAGTGATTTGATTGAGCGCGTCCAGCGTACTTGCAATGTTTGCCGCCGTGAGCGCGTAGGAGAAGCCGGGAAACACCGAACTGACCGCGCCGGAGGCCACGTCGCTAAACGTATAGCTCGCGTTCTTCTTCTGCATATACCATTGCACGCCAAACTTGAGTTCGTCATTGAGTGTGACCTCGGCAATGGTCGCCTCGATCACCACCTGGTTCGGCATGCGGTCGAGCTTACCGATCACCTGAAGCACGCGCTGATAGTCGGCCTTGGTCGCCTCGACCAAAATCGCATTCTTGGCTTCGTCGGCAACGATCTTGACGCGCGGTCCCTCGGTTTCGGCGTCTTTGCCCACCTGAACCGTGGAGCCGGACGAAGGCGGTGCCGCAGCCGTCGAAGCGAGGCGGCCCGCATTTGCCGTTCCATCGGCCGCGGTGCCGATAGCGCCCGTGATGCCAGGTAAGGCAGTCGTCGGGGATGACCTTAAGTTTGCTTCTTGATAATTCGGCGCAACGTTACGCTTTGCGGTATCGCTGGACGCCTCGTTCGAAAACATCGATTGAAGAACGTCGACCAGTTCTTGGGCGCGCCTGTTCTGCACCGAATAGGTGAAAAGCTGCTTCTCGGTTCCCTGTGCCTGCGCATCGAGCCGGCGAATCCAGGTTTCGGCGCGGCGCAGGTATTGCGGCTGAGGTGAGATGACCAAAATGGCGCCGAGCCGTCTATTCGGCAAAAACCGGACCATCCCGCCCATTGGTCCGTCGCGATCCGAGGCAAAGACCGTCTTCAACTCGTTGGCGATGGCCTCCGGTTGCGAAGTCTTGACCGGAACGATCGCAAACGACATGCCCTTCATGGTGTCGATATCGAACAGGCCGATCGCATCCATCATTGCTGCGATGTCCTGGCGATTGCCCGACAACGTGATCAAATTGCGGGCATCGTCGGTGCGGACGATGCCGCCGCGTGGTGCAATGGTCTCGAGGACACGTCGGACTTCCGATGCGGCAACATATCGGAGCTGTACGACCCGAAGACCGCTGCCGATCATTTCACTATCCGAACTGTCATCGGTTCGAAAGCTTCCGCCGACGGCGGTCTGATCAAGGGCCACAATCCGATAGATGCCGCTCGCATCGACGATCGCCGCGTTATTGGCCCGCAGCGCCGATTGAAACAAATCGACGGCCACTGATCGCGACACAGGCCTAGGCGTTTGGATCGTGATCTTACCCTCGATGCCTGGATCGACAGTGTATTTTACCGCAAGAATGTCGCCGAGGATGGTTTTTGCCGCCTGCGGCGCGGGCACGTTGACAAGATTAATCGTAACGCCGTCGGAGCCGACGTCGGGCTCTCGGCTTATCGACCCCGTCGGGGGCTCTCCAACGAAACGACCGGAGCCTTCAATAATCGTGGACTGGCCACCACGCGTACTGGCCAGCAATGGCGCACCGATGATCCGGTCGGCGCGCGCCGTTCCTTCATTTGTTCTCGTTACGGGCAGCGGCGCTGACACTGAATCAAAGGCAACGCTGGAATTTCCGCTATCGGCTGTCTGACAGGCCGAAAGCCCCAGCGCGGCCAGAAAAATCAGAACTCGAGGCTGAGAAATCGGGCAGACCAACGCCACCGCTCCCACGAATACGCAGGTTGCCGATCATTTCAGCCTCCTTGCCTGCACATTCTAAGCGAGCAAACTCTCGCTAACGCAATCAGCGCTCACGTAATGCACATGATTCTTTTTCTTGATGCTCGCTCATCCGCGTCACGGTCCCGCGACAATGCTCCCGCAACGCGGGCCGCTGATACAACGCCACACATGTCTGGAGCGTCAGTTCCGCCAAGCAAGGTTTCGCAATCATCTGGGAACGCGAAGATACAGCCCATAGTGCACGACAACGAAAGCATGACGAAACACGCTTGACGTTATTTCTAACAAACCACTACCTCAGGATAATCGAGGACCGCAACATTAATGCATTGAAAACCGAAAGGTTCTCCACAATCTTATGTTGAGCCAATGTACGCAGCCTACTCCTATTTGAACGCTGCGGTTCTGCGCCCGCTGTCCGGGTCTGAGATCCTTCCTCGGCGAGGCATCCAAAGACTCCAATCAATTAAAGATCTCAGCATTCGCGGATCCGCCGTTACGACATGAGTCGGCTAGGAGCCGAGCTGGCGACAACCCTTGTTCATTGTTTGGTGGAGCAGAGCCCCCTCACGCCCGCGGTTCGCTATTCCCCAAGTTGAAAACCGCCCCTTCGCATTCAGGGCGTCAAACGTCAGCACTCTCAACCAACCCCACTGATGAGCTTTGCATGAAAGCCTCATCAGTCAACAACTGACCCCGCTTGCGACTGAAGCTTGTCACTCAGCTTCGTTCTGCTATTCAGCCATATGTTAGCTTTAAGCGGCGAACGCGGAAATCTGAGACGTCGGCCCGCATGGGCAACGGCTAAGCCTCAATCCTAAATTGTTCACGGATATAATCTCCAGCAATCTGACTTTTATCAGTTGTTTGCCTATGGCAGCAAATATCTAGATGGCTAGCCAGATGGCGGGCTAGTCCTCATTTATCCGAAAGTGTCAGCTTTTTTGGCGCCGCTTCGCTTCGATTTCACTCGGGAACTTAGGCTTTGGATGCTTCCGCTCGATCTCGAGCTGGGCGTCCTTGATCGCATCACCCGCACGGATCTCCCGCTGTCATCCACCTATGCGCAAGCTATTGCGGTCTAACCTGCTACATAACGCAGCTCCGAAAAACAGAACGCACTGGGCCATCGTCCTGCCCCGCACCTTATTCGTATGATTTTCTTAATCTTTGGAAAACCGGTTGTCAGCGTCTCTGCCACATGGTCTTTTTTCGCACTCCGGCGGCGGATATGTCGGCGGCTTCCTCACCGCTTGGGTGCAGCGCACTAAGTACGATGAGGTGGAACAGGAGCTAGGTGTTTAGTCCCGGCATTTTCTGGAGCGAATTAAGTTTGAAACGTTCTTGCTGGGAAGTCCAGCATTTGCAGATGTATTCGTAGGGCGTGAGGCCGTTCAGGGTTTTCAGCCGCCGGGCGTAGTTGTAGGCGTTGATGAAGTCGGCAAGGTGTGCTTCGAGCTGATCGTGTCGATCGTAATGGTAGCGTTGGACGGTCGCTTCTTTGATCGTGCGGTTCATGCGCTCGACCTGGCCGTTGGCCCAGGGATGCTTGATCTTAGTCAGCCGATGTTTGATGCCATTCTCTTGGCAGCGCATATCGAACATATGTGTCATGTATTTTGCCGTCGGACCGTCCGCGTAACGCGGCGGGAAAGTGAACTGGATCCCATTGTCGGTGAGAACCGTGTGGATCTTGTAGGGGACAGCCGCGATCAGAGCTTCGAGGAAGGCCGAGGCGGAGCTCCTTCCCGTCTTCCTAACCAGTTGCACGAATGCGAACTTGCTGGTGCGATCGATGGCGACGTAGAGATAGAGCTTGCCCTCAGCGGTCTGGAGCTCAGCGATGTCGATGTGGAAATAGCCGATCGGATAAGCCTTGAACTTTTTCTTCAAAGGCTTGCTGCCTTCGACCTCCGGCAATCGGCTGATGCCGTGGCGCTTGAGGCGGCGATGCAAGGATGATCGCGTCAAATGCGGGATGGTCGGCTGGAGCGCATAGAGGCAATCGTCGAGCGGCAGTAGCGTATGCCGCCGGAAAGCGACAATGATCGCCTCCTCCTCGATGGAAAGCACGGTCGATTTGGCTTCCTTCGGGCCTGTTGGGAGATCGGCGACGGTCTCGCGCTCCTTCCACTTCGCGACAGTCTTCTGGTTGATCCCATAGCGCCTGGAGAGCGCTCTCAGGCTCTCTTGACTATTTTGTATTGCTCGACGGATTGCCTCCGTCGTGGTGGCGCAGCCGTGTAAAACTTGTCCCATAGCGCATCCTTCGAATCCTGCGATAAGAATGCACCATCAAATGCCGGGACCAAACACCTAGATCTCACGACAGCGCCAAAGGCATTCTCACCGCTATCGCATTTGCGTAATTATAGCCGCTACCTCACACCGCATTCGGGATTGTTGTCCGCCGACACGCTGACTCTGGTCGCCCTGTTCACGCGCAACCTGCACAAAGCCTTAAATTGCTCAAAGTAAAATAAAATGGATAGCCGGAAGCAGAGCTTCCGTCTAAGTATGACTTTTCGCTCTGCCTCAGCATCAAGTATTCGGGGCCATACCCGACACCGTCGCGGTCAAGATTGGGGCCAACGAACGTCAGAATACTGCCGTTCAGCGCCACAAAACTTCCGACGCGGCAATTGCGCTTGATGGCACCGCTTATCCTGACTTCCTTGAGCGTTTTGCCGATGCAGCCTTCGCTCTGATCCTGCAAATACTCGGCACAAATTCCTTCGCATTCTCCTTAGTGTGAATGACTTTTATGACCGCTCTTTCTGTGTCAGTACCATCCCTATCAACTATCGTAACTTCCATTCCAGCGCGCGTTCCGTAGGGAAGATTGCCCGCCGCTTGAACTTCCAAGGGCGGCTGCTGCGAAAATCCAACTCAGTATGCGCATTAAACTCACCAAATGGGTTGGCTGCACCCGCTACTGGTTGTTTTCGGCGCTGAGACCCGAACACGTTAGTCGTCGACGGATGATTCAGGCTCCGCTCCGATAAGCAAACACTCAAACCCATCCAGTCTCAAGATTGATAAGCTTTCTGCGAAAATCTACCGTTCAGAACTAAACTAACTAGCTTTCTAGAAATCGACCCAATCGCAAGCTGGCGAGGGCTGCTCGAATTTCGTCATGCGATTTGACAGCTGGCTGGGGGTCCCTTAGGTCCTAAAATCCGACGCGAAACAGCCTTCCAACCTTCCGTACGTACGGCAATTCGTTAATGGAACTTCAGTCAAAAAAGTGCTATATTGTTGGCATGAGCAAGCTAACTCCCTCTTCAACCGCAGAGCATATCCGTACCTTGGCGCGGACGTACCACGTTTCCTACTCCGAGGGGCCAAACGACCGCCTAGCGCATCACATGTCGCGCCTGGCCGGGGATATGGTCGAGCTCGATGAGATCGAGCGACTGCTGGTCGGCTTGCAGCGAGCGAATCGGATCACACGCATAGAGATGATCCAGTTGCAGGCCCGTTACCTACACGAAGCCAAGCGGTGACATTTGACCCGTTCGGCGACTTCGAAACGCGCGGCTACCTCCGCAATCTTGCCCAAGAGAAAGATCCTGCGATCGTAAGGAGGCTGGAGCACGCCTCCTTTACAACCGGCATCGATGATGGCTTCGCGGCGCTTCAGAAAAAGAAGGTCCTGGCCTACAGCGACGTACTCAGCACACACAAAACACTATTCGAGGCGATATATCCGTGGGCTGGCCAAGACCGCGCTCAAACGGCCCCGAACATCGCCGTAAGTCGCGGTGACGTCCTTTTCGCGCATCCAAAGTACCTCCAAAATGCGATCGGGCATGCCTTGAAGCTCGGCAACGACCCTAACTAAGGCGATGCGCCAAAAGCCTGGCGAGGTCATGGGCTATCTCGCTCACGGCCACCCCTTCTTAGACGGCAATGGCCGCTCGATCATGGTGATTCATTCGGTCCTGGCTCAACGAGCCGGCTTCAGCGTCGATTGGGCTTCGACAGAAAAAACCGCCTATCTACAGGCGCTCACGAAGGAACTCGATGACCCTGGCAAGAGAATTCTCGACAAGTATCTTGAGCCATATATTCGTCCGGCAGTCATCGATCTCAAAGAGCACATCACAACAGCCAAAGGGCTCGATGGCGGTACGGTTGGCGCCGACACCGTCCGTGGGAGCAACGACGACCCAGACGTGCAAGCTGAATACAAGCAGCAACAGCTCAAGCGTGAAGAGCAAACAAGCAAGGGCTCCTAGTCGGTCGCTTCAATCAATTTGCATGGACGGAGATTTTGTGATTCGATTCCGTCGCGACACGAGCGGCGGAGGCGATGATGGCCGGGAAGGATATTTCGGTAAAGAAGTATGTTGTGCGGCTGA
>Ga0207707_10001208_pt1 | contig 24287 bp, 21 predicted proteins | sample KBSC83BmetaG_FD_184336 | JGI IMG/M metagenome (GOLD analysis project Ga0207707, IMG submission 184336) | Corn rhizosphere microbial communities from Kellogg Biological Station, Michigan, USA - KBS C8-3B metaG (SPAdes) (version 2) | ecosystem: Host-associated > Plants > Roots > Rhizosphere ... | reverse complement strand
GAGCGGGTCGGAGGGCTGCGACCGCGTCGGGCGCAGGCCGTCGAGCGTCCCCGGAGCGAGGCGCGCGAGGAAGCCCTTCCAGTCCGGGACCTCGCGCACCCAGTGGGCCAGCCACTTCTGGAAGCCCTCCACGGTGCGGCTCTCCTCGTGGTAGCGGTGGAAGAAGTCGTGGTGCCGGCCGTAACAGCCCTGCACCGGCGAGGGGAAGGCGCCGAACGGCTCGTGCACCACCGCCGCGACCTTGAGCTCCGGAGTGAGCACCAGGCCCGGGTCGCTCAGGATGCGCTCGCGCGGCCGGATCTCCTCCGCGACCAGGATCACCCGCCGGGCCGCCAAGGCGGCGGGGCGGGTCACGCCGAGCGTGCCCCATACGTGCGCGTGACCCTCCGCGTCGGCCCGCTGCACGTGGAGGATCGCCACGTCGGGCACGATGGCCGGCACCAGGAGGAGGGGCACGCCGGACCACGGATCGGTCGCCTCCCTGAAGGTCGGGTTCGCGCCCGCGAGCCCGGTGCCGAGCAGCGAGCGCGTGGGGAGGTACGGCACGCCGAGGGCGGCGGCCTGCAGCCCGAAGGCGATGGTGAGGTTCGAATGGTCCTCCACCTCGATGGGGGCGGGGACGCGCTGCTCGACCGCGCGCCGGTAGTTGTAGCCGAGCCCGGCGCTGACGTTGCCGACCCACGCCGCGATCACCCGCCGCACGCAGCCGGCGCCGATGAGCTGGTCGAACAGGATGTCGGAGATCGGGCCGATCAGGGTGAGATCGCGGCGGCCCTGCCGGATCATCTCGTGGCCCGCCGCGAAGGGGATCAGCGCCTCGAGGCCGGTCCCCATGCACACCGACGCGCCGTCGGGCACGAAGCGGGCGATCGCCTCGCGCATGGACATGAGCTTGGACGACACCGGGCGACCTAGTCGAAGCTGACGATCTCGACCCAGTTCGAGCCCTTGCCGGTCGGGTACTTCTGCCGGAGCGACAGCGCGCCGGTCGCCGGGTCGATGGAGTAGACCGAGATCGTGTCCGACTTCTCTCCGGACACGATCATGGTCCGGCCCCGGGGATCGATGGCGAAGCCGCGCGGCTGGCTCTCGGTCGGGGTGCTGGAGAGATACGTCAGCTTGCCGGTGGCCGGATCGACGCCCAGCGTGCCGATCGAGCTGCCGGTCCGCTCGGCCGCGTACAGGAACCTGCCGTCGGGCGTGAGGTGCAGGTCGGATGCCCAGATGTCGTTGTCGACGCTGCGCCCGGGGGAAGGGCGCGGGGCGCCGGGGACGAGCTTGGTGTCGCCGGGCAGGGCCGAGGCCGAGCTCACCTCGGTCAACAGACCCGTGCTCGCGTCGAGCGACAGGGTCGTCACCGTCGCGGTCAGCTCGTTGAGCAGGTAGGCGAACCGGTTGTCGGACGACATGATGATGTGGCGCGGGCCGGAGCCCGCCTTCAGCTGCACCACCGGCGGCGTGTTCGCGGTCAGCCGGCCGGTCTTCGCGTCGAAGCGGAACTGGAAGATCTGGTCGGTGCCGAGGTGCGGCACGAAGACGAAGCGGTTGGAGTTGTCGGTGATGATCGAATGGGCGTTGCGGGCCGTCGGGACCACCTGCCTGGGGTCGGACACCGCCCCGTCTTTCCCGATCGCGTTGACGCTGACGAGGTTGCCGCCATAGGACGCCCCGAGCAGGAAGCGCCCGGTCTTGTCGACCCGGATGTACGGGAGGCTCTCCGCGAGGGCGCCGCTCGACCGCTTGCTCAGCGCTCCCGTCCTGGGATCGATGGCGTAGGTGATCACCGTGAAGGGCTTCGAGCGCACCGCGGCGAAGAGAAAGCGCCGATCGGGGCTCACGCTCATCGGCATCACCGGCTTCCCGGCCTCGACCTTCGCGCCGGGCTGCAGGCTCCCGTCGGGCATGAGGGTATAGCTGCCGATGTCGCCGTCCTCGGCGTTCGACACGTACACGAAGGTGGCCGCCTGCGCGGCGCCGGCGAAGGTCATGAGCGCGGTCAGCATGATCCCCCCGGCCAGCCTTGTAAAGGTCGTCATGTGCGCTCTCCTCGGCCGGCAGAGTCTCATGCGCCTCGGCTTTCGGCAACGGCGGAGGACCCGGGTATAATCGCCGGACATGTCCGACGCGACCCAGGCCCGGGTAGCCGTGGCGAGCTTTGCGGTCGAGCTGCGGGACGTCGGCAAGCGATTCGGCCCGGTGGTGGCGCTGGACGGCGTGGACCTCGCGATCCGGAAGGGCGAGTTCTTCTCGCTGCTGGGTCCCAGCGGCTGCGGGAAGACCACGACCCTCAACCTGATCGGGGGCTTCGAGACCGCCTCCCGCGGCACGCTCCTGATCGACGGCCAGCCGATGGGCGACACCCCGTCGCACGCGCGGCCCGTGAACACGGTGTTCCAGAGCTACGCCCTCTTCCCTCACATGAGCGTGGCCGACAACGTGGGGTTCGGCCTGCGCATGAGGAAGGTGCCACGGCCCGAGCGCCGCCGCGCGGTGGAGGAGATGCTGCGCCTGGTCTCGCTGGAGGGATTCGAGGACCGGCGGCCGAGCCAGCTGAGCGGCGGACAGCGGCAACGGGTGGCGCTCGCCCGCGCCCTCGTCAACCACCCCGCGGTGCTCTTGCTCGACGAGCCGCTCGGTGCGCTCGACCTCAAGCTGCGCAAGCAGATGCAGGCCGAGCTGACGCGCCTGCAGCGCCGGGTCGGGATCACCTTCGTCTACGTCACCCACGACCAGGACGAGGCCCTGTCCATGTCCGACCGCATCGCGGTCATGGATCGGGGCCGGGTCCTCCAGGTGGGCACGCCGGCGGAGATCTACCGCGATCCCGCTCACCGCTTCGTGATGGAGTTCATGGGCTCTCCCAACGCGCTCACGGGCCGGGTGGAGCGTCTGGACGGTGGCGGGGCGCACGTGGCGATCCCCGGGGTGGGCGAGGTGCGTGCGCGCGACGGGGGCGACGGGCTCGCGGCGGGCGCCGCCGCGATGGTGCTGGTGCGCCCGGAGGGCGTGCGCCTGGCCGCGGCGCCGCCGGCCGCGCCGGCCGCGCCGATCTCCGGCCGGGTCGCGAAGATCGCCGACCTCGGCTTCCTCTCGCACTGCTTCGTTCGCCTCGCCGACGGGCACGAGGTGCTCGCGTACCGACTCAACGGCGTGGAGGGCGGGACGATGGACCGGCTCGAGGAAGGACAGATGGTCTACCTGTGGTGGGCCGAGCAGGACGCCCGGGTGTTTGCCGCGAGCCCGGAAACCCAGACCGCCGGCGCGTCATCCGACGCCGGCGCGGCGAGGAGAGGACACGTATGAGCACCGCGATGAGTCGACGGGAGTTCCTCGGGAGGGCGGCGCTGGCCGGGGGGGCCCTGGCCGGCGCCACGGTGGGGGTATCGCCCCGTCCGGCGGCCGCGGCGGGCACCGTGAACTGGCTGGCCTGGGGCGGGCACGTGGAGCCGCAGGGCATCAAGTCGTTCTTCGATGCCTCGGGCATCCGGGTCAACCACGTGGGCATGAGCGGCAACGCGGAGACCTTCGCCAAGCTCAAGCTCTCGGGGGCGAGCCAGTACGACCTCTTCGAGGCCGACGGGCTCTGGCCGGTGCGCTATCACCAGGAGGGCCTCATCGAGCCCATCCAGCTCGACAGCATCCCGAACGTCGCGAAGAACATGTACCCCGAGTTCAAGAAGATCCCGGCCCTGCAGGTACCCGGCGGAGCCGCGTTGATGGTCCCGTGGGGCTGGAACCCGACCGGCCTCATCTACAACAAGAACAAGATCAAGACCGCGCCGACCTCGTACGAGGTGCTCCTCGACAGGAAGTACAAGGGCCACGTCGGCTTCAGCGACCAGCACGAGTTCCTGTGGCCGGTGGCCGCCTACCTGCTCGGCTACGACCCGTTCAAGATGAACAAGGAGCAGCTCAACCGGGCCAAGGACGTCCTCATCCAGATCAAGCGCAACGCCCCGACCATCTCCAAGGGATGGAACGAGCAGCTGCGGCTCTACGTGGAGGAGACGGTGTGGATCGGCATGTCGAGCCCGGGTCGCGCGCTGACCGTCCAGTCCTCGGGCGGGCCCGCGATGGGCTGGGAGCGGCCGAAGGAAGGCTACGTCGGCTGGATCGACGGCGACATGCTGGTCAAGGGCTCTCCGAACCGCGACGCAGCGCTCGCGTGGATCAACCACATCCACAGCCCGGAGTACGTGGCCACCAACTTCCAGCGCCTGCAGCGCGGCTCGGTCAACCGGGCCGGGGTCGAGCTCCTGAAGAGCCAGGGCATGGGCGACATGGTGCGCGCGAACCTGATGGACCAGCCGGAGATGGCGCTGAAGATGCGGCTCATCGAGGCGCCCGCCAACCAGGACGAGTACGCCGCGGCCTGGAACGAGGTCCTCGCGGCCTCGTGAGCAGGCGGCCGCCGGCAGGAAGTGAGCGGGCGCTATTGTGGGGACTGGTTCCGGTGGCGGTGGTGCAGGTGGGGTTGTTCGTCCTGCCGATGGCCATCATGTTCCTCTACAGCTTCTGGACCACGCGGAACTTCCAGATCGTGCCCACCTTCACGCTCGACAACTACCGCGCGTTCTTCGAGAGCTGGACGTATCCCCGCGTGCTCCTGCGCACGCTCGGCACCGCGGTCGTGATCACCGCGGCGACCCTCGTCCTGGCCTATCCGCTCGCCTACTTCATCGTGCGCTACACCCGGCGATGGCAGAAGGTCCTGCTCGCCGCGGTGGTCCTCTCCTTCTGGACGAGCGGCCTCCTGCGCGCCTACGCGTGGATGGCGGTGCTCGGGCACGGGGGCATCATCAACAAGGGGCTGCGGGCGCTGGGGCTCATCGACGCGCCGCTGCCGTTCCTGCTCTATAGCCCGTTCTCGGTCGTGCTGGTCATGACGTACTTCTCGCTGCCGTTCGCGGTGGTCGCGATCCACTCCTCCCTCGAGAAGATGGACTGGGCGCTGCTCGACGCGGCGGCGGATCTGGGGGCGCGGCCGCTGGGCGCGTTCTGGCACGTGACGCTGCCCCAGACCCTTCCCGGCGTGGTCTCGGCCGCCGCGCTCACCTTCGTGCCGCTGGTGGGCATGTTCTTCGTGCCCCTCCTGGTGGGGGGACCCACCAGCGTGATGATCGCGCCCCTCATCGCCAACCAGATGCAGGCCTTCCAGCTCGGCCTGGGCGCCGCCATGTCGTTCATCGTCGCGCTCATCGTCCTGGCCGCCCTGGCCCTGCCGTGGCGCTATCTCGATCTGGGGCGGCTGGAGCGCTAACCGGCGGCCATGGCGCGGCGACTGCTCATCGGCTACGGGGTGCTGGGCTTCGTCTTCCTCTACCTGCCCATCGCCTTTCTGGTGCTGTTCTCCTTCAACGACAACATCATCCCGTCGCTGCCGTTCCGGGGCTTCACCCTGCGCTGGTACCGGGAGCTGGGGTTCGACTTCGTGCTGCACGACGCGCTCTACAACAGCCTCGTCGTCGCCTCGATCACCACCGTGACGTCGACGCTGGTCGGAACGCTCGCCGCCTTCCCGCTGGTGCGCTGCACCTTCGCGCTCAAGCGTGCGGCCCAGGCCATGACCATCGTGCCGATGGTGATCCCGCACTTCCTCATGGGCGTGGCCCTGCTGCTCTTCTTCGCCTTCCTGCGCCTGCCCCTGTCCCGGCTCACCATCGTGCTGGGCCACGTGGTGTTCACGGTGCCGTTCGCGATCCTCATCGTGTCGACGCGCCTATATGGCTTCGACCGCTCGCTGGAGCGGGCCGCGGGCGATCTCGGCGCCACCCCGGCCCGGGTCTTCTGGCACGTGACCCTGCCCCTCATCCTGCCCGGGGTGATCGGCGCGGCCCTCTTCGTGTTCACGCTGTCGATGGACGAGTTCCTCATCACCTTCTTCGTGTCCGGCCAGAAGGGAACGCTCACCATGTACATCTGGAGCCTGCTGAAGGACGGCATCGCCCCCCGGGTGAATGCCCTCGCCAGCGTGCTCCTGGCCGCCTCCTTCGTCCTGCTTCTGGTGGGCGGGTGGCTGCTCGAACGCGGGGCCGCGTGGCACTCCGCCCAGGGGAGAACACCGTGAAGCTGCCGACCGAGGGAAAGACGCGCGCGGACGTGATGGCATCGCTGGAGCGGTCCATGGCCGGCGATCTCGCCTGGGACGAAGGCCGGACGTTCAGCCTCGTCTACGGAGTGGGGGCGGAGCACCTGCGTCTCCTGCAGGAGGCGTACTCGCTCTTCATGGCCACCAACGGGCTCGGCGCCGGACGGATCTTCAAGAGCCTCTCCACGCTCGAAGGGGAGCTGGTCTCCATGAGCGCGGAGCTGCTCGGCGGCGCGGATTGCCCGGGCAACGTCACCTCCGGCGGGTCGGAGAGCATCATCCTGGGCGTGCGCGCGGCCCAGGAGCGCGCGCGGGCCGAGCGACCACAGATCACGCGGCCCGAGCTGGTGCTGCCGGCGAGCGCGCATCCCGCCTTCGACAAGGCGGCCCACATCTTCGGCATCCGGAACGTCCGGACCCCGATCACCAAGGACTACGTGGCCGACGTGCAGGCGATGGCCGACGCGGTGAACGAGAACACCATCGGTCTGGTGGCCTCCGCGCCCAACTACCCGTTCGGCACGATCGATCCGGTCACCGCCATCGCCGAGATCGCCCGGCGGCACGCGCTCCATCTCCACGTCGACGCGTGCGTGGGCGGCTTCGCCCTGCCGTTCCTTCGCAAGCTCGGCCAGCCCATCCCGCCGTTCGACTTCGGGGTCCCCGAGGTGTCGACGATCTCGGCGGATCTCCACAAGTACGGCTTCGCCGCGCGCGGCACCTCGCTGATCCTCTACCGTGACCAGACGCTCCAGCGCCGGGTGGGATTCAAGCTCGACGACTGGTCGGGCGGCCCCTACCGCACGCCCACCATGGCCGGCTCCCGGCCGGGCGGCATGATCGCGGCGGCGTGGGCGGTGTTCCAGCACTACGGCGAGGCCGGGTTCCTCGAGCTCAACCGCACGATGCTCGACACCTCGCAGCGCCTGCGCCGGGGGATCGAGGCCATCCCCGGATTCCACGTGCTGGGCGATCCCGCCATGTACGTGTGGGGCTTCGCGTCGGACGCGATCGACGTGATGGCGGTGGCCGACGCGATGGCGGAGCGCCGGTGGTACCTGGGGCGGCAGCTGACGACGCCCCCCAGCCTCCACGTGGTGCTGACCCCGATCCACGCCCCGGTGGTCGACGGCTTCCTCCGCGACCTCCGCGAGGTCGCCGAGAGCATCGCCCGGAGCGGCCGCTCCGGCGAGCGGCGGTCGAGCTACGCGACGTAGCGAGTGGGATCCGCCTCGAAGGTGTCCTTGCAGCGGGCGCAGCAGAAGTAGACCGAGCGCCCCGCCCAGTCGGAGCGGTGGCGGGCGGTCGCAACCCGGACCGTCATGCCGCAGACCGGATCGATCACCTCGGCCGCCTCCTGGGGTGTCAAGCGCCCCGCGATAGTGGACATCGGGACGAAGGTCGGCGCCTCGACGGCCTCGGCCTTGAGGGTGTGCCGCACGTGGATGATCTCGGCGAGGATGCTGACCGCGATCTCCTCGGGCGTGGTCGCGCCGATGTCGAGGCCGGCGGGGGCCTTGAAGCGATCGAGACGCTCAGGGGGCACTCCGCGATCGCGCAGCGTCTCCACCACCGTCGCGGCGCGCTTGCGGCTGGCCACCAGGCTCACGTAACCGGCCGGCGTGGCGAGGACCTGTGCGAGCGCGTCCTCGTCGAGCTCGCCGTGGGTGGCCACCACGACCGACGAGCTCGCGCCCAGCCGGAGGTCGCGCAGATCCGCGGCCACGCGGTCGGTGGGAACGACGGTGACCGCGTAGCCCGTGCTCTCCCCGAGCCGGGCGAGCGTGTCGACCACGGGCCCATGGCCCACCAGCACCAGCAGCGCCTTCGGCAGGAAGGGCTCCACGTAGATCTCCAGCGTGCCGCCACTGTGGCACGTCATCGGACGGTGGACGATGCCCTCGGTGCGGGTCGGATCGTGCCCGCCCTCGCCGACGAGCACGAGCAGGCGCGGCTGCCCGTCGCCCAGCGCGGCCAGCGCCTCGCGCGTGACCACCGGCTCCGCGCACGCCCCGCCGACCCAGCCCACGAGGCTCCCGTCCGACCGGATCAGCGCCTTGGCCCCCGCCTTGGCCGAGGTCGGCCGCTCGCAACGGACCACCGTGGCGAGCGCGAACGGCTCGCCGCGGGCCTTGAGGCTCGAGGCTAGCGTGAGGAGGTCTTCGGCCACGGGCGGCAGGCGCAAGCGGTTGAACGCACGTACGAGAGAACCGTCGATCGGGGGAGGGCTCGTAGGCCTGGCGGGTTGAAATAGTGTGGTGGGGGGGCTTGGGGGAGGAGCGCCGCCGCTCCCCCCCAATCAGAACAAGCCGTCCCGGTGTAAGGCCTCACGCTCCGAACCACTCGCCCCTACTCGCTCACGCCCTTCTCGCGCAGGAGGCGCCAGATCTTGGGCGGGGTGATCGGGATGTCGACGTGGCGGACGCCGAGGTGCCAGAGCGCGTCGACGACCGCGTTGGCGATCGCGGCGGGGGCGCCGACCGTCGCGGATTCGCCCACGCCCTTGGCTCCCAGCGGATGGTGCGGCGATGGGGTCACGGTGTGGCCGGTCTCCCACTTCGGGGTCTCCACCGCGGTGGGCAGGAGGTAGTCGATGAAGCTGCCGCCCTGGACGTTGCCGATCTCGTCGTACGAGATCTCCTCGTAGAGCGCGGGGGCGAACCCCATGGTGAGCCCGCCGTGCACCTGGCCCTGCACGATCATCGGGTTGATGATGTTGCCGCAGTCGTCGATGGCCACGAAGCGGCGCACCTTCACCTCGCCCGTCCCCTTGTCCACGTCGACCACGCAGATGTAGCTGCCGAACGGGTAGGTGAGGTTCGGCGGGTCGTAGTAGCTGACCGCCTCGAGCCCCGCCTCCATCCCCTGCGGATGGTTGGTGTAGGCCGCGAACGCGACGTCCTGGATCGTCTTCGACCGGTCGGGAGCGCCCTTGACCGAGAACTTGCCCGGTTCGTAGACGAGATCCTCGGGGGCGGCCTCGAGCAGGTGCGCCGCGATCTTGCGCGCCTTGTCCAGGATCTTGCGCGAGGCGACGGCGGCGGCCGCGCCCGCCACCGGGGTGGAGCGGCTCGCGTACGTGCCGAGACCGTACGGCGCGGTGTCGGTGTCGCCCTCCTCGACCTTGATGTCCTTGGCCGGGATGCCCAGCTCCTCGGCCAGGATCTGGGCGTAGGTCGTCTCGTGCCCCTGGCCCTGCGACTTGGTGCCGAAGCGGGCGATGGCCTTGCCGGTGGGATGCACCCGGATCTCGCAGCTGTCGAACATCTTCAGCCCGAGGATGTCGAAGTGCTTGGACGGCCCCGCGCCCACGATCTCGGTGAAGCTCGAGATGCCGATGCCCATCAGCTCGCCGCGGGCCCGCTTCTCGGCCTGCTCGCGCCGGAGGTCCGCGTAGCCGATCATGTCCATCGCCTTGCGCAGCGCGCCCCCGTAGTCGCCGCTGTCGTACTCCCAGCCGAGCGCGGACTTGTAGGGGAACTGCTCCGGCTTGACGAAGTTCTTCATGCGGAACTCGGCGGGATCCATGCCGAGCTGGTGCGCCATCAGGTCGGTCATCCGTTCGATGGTGTGCACCGCCTCGGTGACCCGGAACGAGCAGCGGTAGGCGATGCCGCCGGGCGGCTTGTTGGTGTAGGCCCCGTCCACCTCGACGTGGGCCGCCTTGAGATCGTAGGAGCCGGTGCACACGTGGAAGAGCCCGGCCGGGAACTTGGACGGGTTCGCGGCCGCGTCGGTGTAGCCGTGGTCCGCCAGCGTCTTGATGCGCAGGGCGGTGAGGGTGCCGTCCTTCCTGGCCGCCAGCTCCGCCGTGATGTGGTAGTCGCGCGCGAAGGAGTCCGCCTGCAGGTTCTCCATCCGATCCTCGATCCACTTGACCGGCTTGCCGGTCAGCACCGAGGCCGCCACCGCGATCACGTAGCCGGGATAGACCGGGACCTTGCCCCCGAAGCCGCCGCCGATGTCGGGCGAGATGATGCGGATCTTGTGCTCCTCGAGGCCCACGTGCCCGGCCACCAGCGCGAACACGGTGCGGATCGCGTGCGGGGCCTGGGTGGTCATCCACACCGTGAGCTTGTCCTCGACCTTGTCGAAGTGGGCCACGCAGCCGCAGGTCTCGATGGACGCCACGTGGATGCGGGGGATGTAGATGTCCTGCTTCACGGTGACCTCGGCCTCGGTGAAGGCTCGGTCGGTCTCCGCCTTGTTGCCCCACTCCCAGTGCCAGATGTGGTTGTCCTTCTTGTCCTTCTTGTCGGTGCGGAGCACCGGCGCGCCCGGCTCGAGCGCCTTGTGCGGATCGACGACGACCGGCAGCGGCTCGTACTCGACCTCCACCGCGGCCACCCCGTCGGCGGCCGCGTAGCGGCTGGTGGCGAGCACCGCGGCCACCTCCTGGGCCTGGTACATCACCTTCTCGACCGGCAGCACCATCTGGGTGTCCGACATGAGGGTCGGCATCCAGTGCAGGTTGTACTTGGCCAGCGTCTCGCCGGTGATGACCGCGAGCACGCCCGGGATCGCGGTGGCCTTGGACGCGTCGATCTTCCTGATCTTGGCGTGCGCGAAGGGGCTGCGCACGATGTCGAGATAGAGCATGCCGGGCAGCACCACGTCGTCGACGTAGGTGCCCCTGCCGCGGATGAAGCGGGGATCCTCCTTGCGCTTGACCGAGTGCCCCATCCCGCCGACTTCCGGTGACGTCTTGGGTGCCATCATCCGCCTCCCTGGAGCGTGGCCGCCGCGTGCTGGATGGCCTTGACGATGTTCACGTACCCGGTGCACCGGCAGAGATTGCCCGAGATGGCCCGGCGGATCTCGTCCTCGGTGGGCTTGGGGTTCTTCTTGAGGAAGGCCACGCTGGTCATCAGCATCCCCGGCGTGCAGTAGCCGCACTGCAGCCCGTGCTCGGCCATGAAGCCTTCCTGCAGGGGATGGAGCTTGCCGTCCTGCTCGAGCCCCTCCACGGTGGTGATCTCGCGGCCGTGGGCCTGGACCGCGAACACGGTGCAGGACTTCACCGGCCGGCCGTCGAGCAGCACGGTGCAGGCCCCGCAGTGGCTCGTGTCGCAGCCGATGTGGGTGCCGGTGAGGCGCAGGTTCTCCCGGATCAGGTGGACGAGCAGGAGGCGCGGCTCCACCTCCGCCTCGTGCTTCTCGCCGTTGACCGCGACCTTGACCAGCATCTCAGGCCCCTTTCTGCGCGCGCTCGATCGCCTTGCGGAGAGCACGGCCAGTCAGTACCCGCACCAGGTCCCGCTTGTACTCGACCGAGCCCCGGAGGTCGGCCGACGGGTCGGCCGCCTCCGCCGCGAGCTGGGACGCCTGCTTGATCGCGGCCTCGTCGGGCCGCTTGCCCCGCAGCGCGGCCTCGGCCTTGCCCGCCTTGATCGGCACCGAGCCCACGTTGGTGAGGCCGATGCCGATCTCCTGGCAGACGCCGTCCGCGAGCGTGAGCTGCACCGCCACCGCGGCGGTGGCGAAGTCGCCCACCTTGCGCTCCATCTTCACGTACGCGCCGCCGCTGCCCGGGCGCGGGGCCGGCACCCGGATCTCGGTCACGATCTCGTCGGGACGGAGCGCGGTGCTGAAGGGGCCGGTGAAGAAGGCCCCGATCGGGATCCGGCGCTCGCCCGCGGTCCCGACCGCCACCACCTCCGCGCCCAGGGCCAGCATGGTCGCCGGGTGGTCGTTGGCGGGGTCGCCGTGCGCGAGGTTGCCGCCGACGGTGGCCATGTTGCGGACGATCGGGTCCGCGATGACCTTGCACGTGTCGAGCAGGAGCGGATAACGCCGGCGCACCACGTCCGATTCCTCGAGGTCGGCCTCGCGGGTGAGGCCGCCGATGCGGAGGGCGCCGCCGTCCTCGCGCACGTAGGCGAGGCCGGGCAGCCCGTTGATGTCGACCAGGTGGTGCGGGGTGGCGAGCCGCAGCTTCATGAGCGGGATCAGGCTCTGGCCTCCCGAGAGGACCTTGGCGTCGTCGCCGAGCTTGGCGAGCAGGGCGGTGGCCTCGCCGAGCGAGCTGGGGGAGTGGTACTCAAAGGCGCCCGGAATCATCGTGGTGACTCCCTTCTGGATCTGCCCCGCGCGGCTGGCGGTCAGGCCGAGGCCGAGCCGCTTGAGGGTGATCCGCAGCAACTCCAGCGATAGCGTGGGCACCGTGCCGGTCTGCACGAGGTAACGCCTGAGCCTCGCCAGGCTCCACCGCGTCCCCTGGATGCCCAGATCCCGGGGTCGGGCGCCGACGACCATGGCGATGTGACGCAAGGCCTCCGGAGAGATCCGCGAGGGACGTCCGGGGCGGGCCCGATCCGCGAGGCCGTCCACACCCGCATGCTCGAAGCGCCGGAGCCAGTGGGTGACGGTGGGACGGGAGAGACGGAGGCGCCGCATGATCTCGGGCACCGGCACCCCCGCGGCCGAGAGCAGCACGGCCCCCGCCCGCGCCCGGCTCGCCGCCGGGCCCGCGTCGCGCAGGCCGATCAGCGCGAGGCGCTCCGCCTCCGACGGCGGCCGCACGAACCGGCTGGGTACGTCTGGTGCCACCCATCACCTCTCCCTCGAGGGCCGGAGAGCATCATGGCAAGGGACTTCCTGGTGGTCGGTAAGTCCCCGTCGGCCGGGAAGGTACGAGACGCCGGTGATGCTGTCAAGGGAGCGGCTCGAGCGGCGGCGCCTCTCCGTCGGGCAGGGGGTAGCGGTCCACGTTGAGCACCATCGAGACGATCGAGTAGTAGCCGACCGCCGCGATCAGGTCGATCACGCCCTGCTCGCCGAAGCGGCCCGTCACCGCCTGGAACGCGGTGTCGGACACCGCCTTGTCGCGGAACAGCTCGCTCGCGAAGTCGTAGACGATGCGCTGGTCGTCGGTCATGCCGGCCGGGCGTCGGCCCTCCGCGATCGCGTCGATGATCGCGTCCGGCAGCCCCGCGGTGCGCGCGAGACGACGATGCGCCCAGAACTCGAACTGCGCGCCCCAGAACCGCCCCGCGATCAGGATCGCCATCTCGTTGAGCGGGCCCGGGATCACGGACTGGAAGCGGACGTACTCGCCCACCTTCTGCACGCGGTCCGCGACCTCGGGGCTGCGGAGCAGGGCGTTGAAGGGACCGGTGGCGCCCTTGCGCGGGCCGGAGACGATCGCCTGGTAGCTCTCGCGCTGGCGCGGGGTCATGGTGGCCTCGGTGAGGAGCGGGAAGCGTCGGCTCATGGATCTCTCCTGGTGAGAGGAATGCGGCTCAACCGCCATCGGCCGGCCGATCGGGCGGCGCCACAGCATAACGCGGTAAGCTCCCGACATGGATCCGAGACTCGAGGTCATGGTGGAGGCGGCGCGGGCGGGCGGGGCGGTTGCGCTCGAGCACTATCGCCGCGGGATCGAGGTCACGCTGAAGGCCGACCGCTCGCCGGTGACGGAGGCGGATCGCGAGGCGGAGCGCGCCATCGTGGGCGTCCTGCGCGCGCGCTGCCCGGACCACGGGGTGCTGGGCGAGGAGCTGGGCGAGGCGGGGCCGCGCAACCGCCGCTTCATCATCGATCCCATCGACGGCACGCGGAACTACGTTCGCCGCATCCCGATGTGGGCGGTGATGATCGGGCTCGAGGAGGACGGGGAGGTCACCGCGGGGGCCATCTTCCAGCCGGTCACCGGGGTGCTCCACACCGCCTGGCGGGGTCAGGGCGCCTACCGCGACGGCGAGCGGATCCGCGTCTCGCGGGTGGACGCGCTCGATCGCGCGCTCCTGGTGCACTCCTCGCTCAACTTCCTGCGGCGGAGCAAGTACTGGGACGGCTTCCTCGACCTGGTCGACCGCACCCAGGTGCAGCGCGGGTTCGGCGACTTCTCGGCCTACCTCTGGGTCGCGGAGGGACAGGGCGAGATCGCCCTCTCCACCACCGTGAAGGCGTGGGACGTGGCCGCCATCAAGGCGGTGGTCGAGGAGGCGGGCGGCCGGATCACCGACCTCGACGGCTCCACCGGCATCTACGGCAGCACCGTTTTCGCCAGCAACGGACTGCTCCACGACGCCGCGCTGGCCGCGTTGCGCCGGGAGCGGCGTGCGTGAAGAGCTTGGGAGGCTAGCATGGAGATCCGCGGCGCGGTCTTTCACCGGGTCCACGAGCCCGTGCCCATCGAGGCGATCGAGGTCGACCGGCCATCGGGCCGCGAGGTGCTCGTCCGCACCGTGGCGACGGGAGTGTGTCACAGCGACCTGCACGTGGTCGACGGCGCCTCTCGCCACGACGTGGGCCGGCCGATCGTGCTCGGCCACGAGGGCGCCGGGGTGGTCGAGGGCGTCGGCACAGACGTGACGACCGTCAGGCTGGGCGATCATGTCGTGGCCTGCCTCTCCGGATTCTGCGGCAGCTGCGCGCAGTGCCTGGCCGGCCATCCCAACCTCTGCGTCGGAGGCGCGGTCGCCCGCAGCGCCTCCTCGCCGTCGCGCCTCTCCCAGCTGGGCGAGGCCGTCACCGCGTTCGCGGGGGTCGGCAGCTATGCGGAGCGAATGCTGCTCCACGAGAACTCGGTCGTGAAGATCGATCCCGACATCCCGCTGGATCGGGCGGCCCTCGTGGGCTGCGGGGTCCTGACTGGGGTGGGCGCGGCCCTCCGCACCGCGGGGCTCGAGGCCGGCCAGACCGTCGCGGTGTTCGGCTGCGGCGGCGTCGGGTTGTCCATCGTGCAGGGCGCGCGGATCGGAGGCGCCCGGCAGATCGTCGCGGTCGACGTGTTCGACTCGAAGCTCGAGATGGCCCGGCGCCTGGGCGCCACCCATATCGTCAACAGCGCGAGGGACGAGGCGGTCGAGGCGGTGCGCGCGCTCACCTCGGGCGCGGGCGTCGATCACGCCTTCGAGGCCGTCGGCAGCGCGGCCCTGTGCCGGCAGGCCATCGAGAGCCTGGCCATACGCGGGACGGCCACGATCGTGGGCGTGCTGCCCCCCGGCGCGATGATCGAGTTCCCGTGGCTGGCCATCCGGCCGGAGTGTCGGGTGCAGACCTCCCGGATGGGCTCGAACCGGTTCCGCATCGATATCCCCCGATACCTCGAGCTCTACCGCCAGGGCCGCCTCCTGCTCGACGAGATGGTCAGCCGTCGCGGGCACCTCGACGACCTCAACGAGGCCTTCCGCGCGATGAAGGCGGGCGAGGTGGCGCGGACGGTGCTGACGTTCGAATGAGCGGGCGCCTGAGCGGACCGTGAAGATTCACTTCGGCATCGGTCTCGGCTCGAGCGTCGGTCTCCTCGCGGGTTCGGACGCGCAGGCGTTCATGGACCTCGTGAAGATGGCCGACGGCTACGGGGCCGCCGCCATCGGCACATACGACTCCGCCTTCCTCGGCGGCGACGCCTATGTGCGGGCGACGCTGATGGCGCTCGCCGCGCGGCGCGCGCAGGTCGGCCTGCGTCCGAGCAATCCACTCACCCGCGAGCCACAGATCATGGCGTCGTTCCTGGCCTCGATCGACCAGCTCACCGACGGCCGCGCCTTCCTGGACATCGCCAGTGGCGACAGCGCCGTGTTCAATATCGGCTACCCGGCCGCTTCGCGCGCCCGCATCGAGGACTACGTGACGTGTGTGCGCGACCTGCTGGCCCGGGGCGAGGCCACCTACCAGGGCCGCGTCCAGCGGGTGCGGTGGGCGAAGGAGGCGGTACGCCCCCGGGTGCCGATCTCCATCTGTGCCGAGGGGCCGAGGATGCTCCACCTGGGCGGGCGCATCGGGGACGGAGTGGTCGCCGGGACCGGTCTCCTGCCGGAGGTGGTTCGCGACACGATCGCGCGCGTGCACGCGGGTGCGCGCGCGGCCGGCCGCGACCCGGGCGGCGTCGACGTCTGGTTCACCGCCCGGAGCTCGCTCCACGAAGACCGGGAGCGGGCGATCGACAACGTCAAGGCGTCGGTGTCGTCCATCCTCAACCACGCGATGCGCTTCGGGCTCGATGGCAAGCACGTGCCCGATCACCTCCGGGACCGGATCCAAGAGTACGTCGACGGCTACGATCTGTACGATCACGTGCGGCAAGCCGGCCGCAATCCGCGGCGCATGGCCGAGCTCGGCCTGACCGACTACGCGATCGACCGCTGGGCGCTGGCCGGTGCGCCGCGCGATTGGATCGCCCGCATCGAGCGGCTCGCGGAGCACGGAGCCCGGAAGCTCTGGGTCGGGGTGAGCGGCGGCGATCTCGCCGCGCAGCGGCACTACCTGAGGCTGATGGGCGAGGAGATCATGCCGCGGTTCGCCGCATAGACTGCGGAACTGGAGGCGACGCGATGGACCCCATCCACACGCTGGTCCGCCATCTCGGGCGGGCCCGCTACGACGAACTGTCCGCGGAGGTCGTCGGGGCGGTCAAGATGACCATCCTCGATGCCATGGGCGCCGCGCTCGCCGGCAGCGCCAGTGAAGCGGGGCGGGGCATCGCCCGGATCGCGAAGGGGTACGGCGGCGGTGCCGGCAGCACGGTGGTCGTCCACGGTGGGAAGGTCGCTCCGCCGCTGGCGGTGCTGGCAAACGGCGTCATGGCGAGATGCCGGGAGCTGGACGGCACCCACGAGGTCGGCGGCGGGCACGTGGGCGTGTGCATCGTTCCGGCCGCCCTCGCGCTCGCGGAGCATTCGGCCGTGCCGGTGAGCGGGAAGGATGTGGTGCTGGCGGTGGCGCTCGGGGTCGACATGCTCTGCCGGCTGCGGATGGGAGCCGGCAAGGCCAAGGCGATCGGCTGGATGGCGGAGACCATGGCGCCCCTCAGCGTGGCCGCGATGGGAGCCAGGCTTCTCGGCCTCTCCGAGCGGGAGATGCTCGACGCGGTCGGCGTGGCCTACGCGCTGTGCAGCGGCAACGTGCAGCCGACCGTGGAGGGGGCGGGGAGCTTGTGGATCCCCGCCGGCACCGCCGCCGCGGGCGGAATCCTGGCGATCGATCTGGCGCGGGCCGGCTTCGTTGGCCCGCGCAACCCGCTCCTCGGGGAGTTCGGGCTCTATCGGCTCTATTTCCGCGGCGAGTACGACGAGGCGCAGCTGCTCGGGCAGCTGGGAGAGCGAAACGAGATCCTCAACTCGAGCCTGAAACCCTATCCCACCTGCAAGTACACGCACCACGCGATATGCACCACCCTGAAGCTCGTCGAGGAGCACGACCTCCGGCCGGAGCAGATCAGGGGGGTCACCGTCGCGACTTCGACGATGGGGGCGGTCCAGTGCGGCTTCGACGCGAGCGGTGCGCCCAAGACGGAGCCCGCCACTCCCGGGGCGGCCCAGTTCAGCTACCCGTTCACCGTCGCCGCCGCCATCGTCCGGCGGCGGGTGTCCCTCGACGATTTCACGGAGGACGCCATCCGGGACCCCGAGCTCCTCGCGGTGGCCGGCAAGGTCACCACGCGGGTCGATCCCGCGAAGGACGCCTTGCCGATGCTGTACGCGCCCGCCGACGTCACCATCGAGTTGGTGGACGGCCGCGTGTACCGCGGCTGCGAGGAGTTCGTGAAGGGCCACCCGAGGAACCCGTTCAGCCTGCGCGAGTGCGTCGAGCGGTTCATGTCCTGTGCGAGATTGGCCGCGAGGCGGATGGACCCCGGCCGGCTGCAGGAGTTCGTGCGGATGGTCGAAGCCCTCGAAGACGTGAAAGACGCGGGCGAGATGGTGCCCTTGCTGACGTGAGGGCCGAACGACCGGCGCGAAAGAGCGCGGAGGAGCGAACATGGGAGATCGGAGGCGCATCGGCTTCGTCGGCCTCGGCGTCATGGGCAGCCGGATGGCGGGGACGCTGGCGAGAGCCGGGCACGCCCTCACCGTGTTCGATGTGGACCGAGCGAGGATGAAGGCCTTCGAGGCCGTCGGCGCGGTGCTCGCCGAATCTCCCCGAGACCTGGCCGGGAAGAGCGAGATGGTGTGCTCCAGCCTCCCGACCCCCACGACGGTCAGGAGCGTGTACCTGGGGCCGGACGGGGTCCTGGAGGGGGCGAGGCCGGGGACCATCCTCGTGGACATGAGCACCGTCGATCCGGAAACCTCTCGGGAGGTGAGCCGGGCCGCGGCCGGAAGGGGCTTTCAGTATCTGGACGCGCCGGTCAGCGGAGGATTCCGGGAGGCGGAGAGCGGGTCGCTCGTCTTCATCGTCGGTGGTGAGCAGAGCGCGTTCGACGAAGTGCGGGAGGTCCTCGCGGCGCTCGGGTCGACCATTCACCACGCGGGACCGTCCGGGGCCGGGAACATCGTCAAGCTGGTCAACAACGTCATGTCGATGGGCAATGTGCTGATCGCCGCGGAAGCGTTCGTGCTGGGCGTGAAGGCCGGGATGGACGGCCAGACCCTCTTCGAGATCCTCCGCACCAGCGCGGGCCGCTCGTACCACTTCGAGCGGCGATTCCCGAACATCCTCGCGCGGAACTTCGCGCCGGGGTTCACGGTGGACCTGGCGCGGAAGGACCTCGGGCTGGCGGTCGAGATGGCGAAGATGCACGAGGTACCGGTCCCGGCGACCAGCCTGATCCACCAGCTCTACAATGCGAGCAGTACGCTCGGGGATGGGCCGAGCGACTTCGCGGCGATCGTGAAGGTGTTCGAGGGCTGGGCCAAGACGCAGGTGACGGGCCGGCCCGCCCTGGAGGGGGACGGTCCCGCTTGACGGGCCGGCCCGCTTGCCGCCTCCGCCTCGCCCCGCTATGCTGCTCGCGCCCCCGGGAGGATCGGCGGGCCTCTCGGGAGGACGGACGGGCGCCATGGGACGGTACTGGCTCGGCATCGACATCGGCGGCACCTTCACCGACTTCACGCTCTACGACCCCGACTCTCACGCCGTCACGGGCCTGAAGGTCGCCTCGACCCCGCCCGACTTCGCCCGCGCGGTGGAGGACGGGCTCGACCGCCTGGCCCGCGAGCACGGCGTGGACCTGCGCGCGATCGACGTGATGGTGCACGGCACCACGATCGCGGTGAACACCCTGATCCAGCGCACCGGCGCCCGTCTGGGCCTGCTGGTGACCGAGGGGTTCCGCGATCTGCTCGAGATCCAGCGCCTGCGCCTGCCGAACCCGCTCGACCTGTACGGCGGCCGTCCGGAGCCGCTGATCCCGCGGGCCCGCGTCGCGGAGGTGCGGGAGCGCCTCCGGGCGAGCGGCGCGGTGGATACGCCGCTCGACGAGGCCGGCGTGTCCGAGGCCGCTCGGCGTCTCGCCGAGCAGGGCGTGGAGGGGTTCGTGATCAGCTTCCTCCATGCCTACCGCGATCCCTCGCACGAGCGGCGGGCGCGGGCCCTCGCCGAGCGCGCGGCGCCCGGCGTGCCGGTCAGCGCCTCGCACGAGGTGTGGCCGGAGGCCCGCGAATACGAGCGCACCGCGCTCACGGTGGTGAACGCCTACGTCCAGCCCAAGGTGCGCCGCTACCTGGAGGGCTTCGAGGCCGCGCTGGCCGCGCGCGGGGTGCCCGCGGTCCCCTACGTGACCAAGTCCAACGGCGGCATCATGCCGGTGGCGGCGGCGCAGCGTCAGACCGTGTCGACGCTGCTCTCGGGGCCGGCGTCGGGCGTCATCGGCGCCGCCTACGTGGCCACCGCGGCCGGGCTCGGCAACCTGATCACTCTCGACGTGGGAGGCACCAGCGCCGACATCGCGGTGGTGGAGGAGGGGAGGCCGCGCTACAGCACCACGGAGCAGATCGGGGGCATCCCGGTCATGATGCCGGTGGTCGGCGTCACCGCGATCGGGGCGGGGGGCGGCTCGGTGGCGTGGGTCGACGAGGTCGGCGTGCCCAAGGTCGGCCCGCAGAGCACCGGGGCCAACCCGGGCCCGGCGTGCTACGGCCGCGGGGGCAAGGAGGCCACGCTCTCGGACGCGTTCCTGGTCTCGGGCTTCCTCGATCCCGACCGCTTCCTGGGCGGGCGCATGCGCCTCGACCGCGCCCTCGCGGAGGAGGCGGTGGGTCGCTTCGCGGACCGTCTCGGCATGAGCCTGCACGAGGCGGCGGAGAGCGTGGTGCGGGTCGCGGTGTCGAACATGTACGCCGCCTTCACCAAGATCCTGTCGCGCGCGGGCGTCGACCCGCGGGAGTTCGCGCTGGTGGCCTTCGGCGGCGCGGGCCCGCTGGTGGGCAGCCTGCTCGCCCGCGAGGTGGGAATCCCCACCGTCTTCGTGCCGCGCGCGCCGGGCACGCTCTGCGCCCTCGGGGCCATCACCACCGACGTGCTGAACGACGCGGTGCGGACGGTGCACGGCCGGCTCGACGCGCTCGACCTGGCCGCGCTCGCCGGCGAGCAGCGCGGGCTGGAAGCGGAGCTGCTGGCCTGGGTGAGCGAGCACGCGGTCGATGTCGAGCGCACCACGTTCCGGCACGGCGCCGACATGCGCTACGTCGGGCAGTCCTACGAGATCGAGGTGGGGGTGGAGCCGGAGTGGCTCGCGACGGGCGCGCGCGCCCGGCTGCTGGACGCCTTCCATCGCGCGCACGAGCGCGTGTTCGGCCACGCCGATCCCCACGCGCCGGTCGAGGTGGTGAACCTGCGGGCCCAGCTGCGCGGCGTGCGGCCGCGCGTGCCGCTGGTGGAGGTGCCCGCCGGCACCGGGGCCCGGCCGACCAGCACCCGGCGCATCTGGTTAGAAGGCCGGCCGGCCCAGGCCCAGGTGTACGAGCGCGCGAGCCTGGGCCGGGGCGACCGCGTGGTCGGCCCCGCGATCGTCGAGCAGCCCGACACCACCGTGCTCGTGCCGAGCGGCGACGCGGCCACCGTGGACCGGGTCGGCAATCTCCTCGTGCGACGGGAGGCGTGATGCGTCTCGATGCCCTGACCCTCGAGCTCCTGCGGAACTACCTGCACGGCGCGGTGGAGGACATGGCCTACGCGGTGGAGCGCACCGCGCACACCACGTTCGTGAAGGAGACGGCCGACTTCACCTGCGGGCTCCTCACCCCGGCGGGCGATTTCTTCGCCTATCCGGTGGAGCTGGGCGTGGCGAGCATGGCCGGGATCAACTACGCGCGCACGCTGGAGGCGGTGGGCCCGCTCGAGCCGGGCGACGTGGTGATCACCAACGACCCGTACGGCTCCGCGGCCGCCGCGACGCACCTGCCCGACCTCCACCTGGTGCGCCCGATCTTCTGGGAGGGGCGCCTCGTCGGTCATGGCGCGGGCTTCCTCCACTGCTCGGACATCGGCGGGCTGGTCCCGGCCAGCATCTCGCCGCGGGCCTCGGAGATCTTCCAGGAGGGGCTGCGCCTGCCCCCCAAGAAGCTCTTCGTGCGCGGGAAGCCGAACCGCGACCTGCTCGACGTGATCCTGGCCAACTGCCGCATCCCCGAGCAGAACTGGGGCGATCTGCAGGCCCTGGTGGCGGGTCTGGTCACCGGCGAGCGCCGGGTGCACGCGCTGATCGGCCGCTTCGGCATCGACACGGTCGAGAAGGGCATGGACGACCTGATCGACTACACCGCGCGCAAGGTCGAGGCCCTGATCCGGCGCATGCCCCGCGGGCGCTACGAGTTCTGCGACTTCATCGAGGACGACGTCGTCTCCGACATCCCGATTCGGTTGAAGGTGGCCATGACGGTCGGTGACCGGGAGATCCATCTCGACTTCACGGGCAGCGACGTGCAGGTGGGCTCGGCCCTCAACGTCCCCACCGGCGGCCGCGCGCATCCCTTCATGGCGATCGCGCTGTTCAACTACTTCATCACCAAGGACCCCGGCATCCCGCTGAACGCGGGGGTGCTCCGCCCGATCCGCATGACGCTGCCCGTCGGGTCGGTGGTGAACCCGCAGTTCCCGGCCGCGTGCGGGGTCCGCTACGCCACCGTGCTGCGCATCTACGACACGGTGCTGGGCGCGCTGGCCCGCGCCCTGCCCGCCGAGATCCCGGCCGCGAGCGGCGGCCAGGGGTGCATGGTGGCCCTCGCGCTCCCCGATCTCGAGGCGGGCCGGCGGCACGTGACCGTGATCGAGCCGATGGTCGGCGGCGGGGGCGGGCGACCCGGGCGCGACGGGATCGACGGCTGCGACGCCTCGCTCGGCTTCCTCAAGACCACGCCGGCCGAGACGCTCGAGGCCGAGGTGCCGGCGGTGCTGGTGCGCCGCTTCCACCTGATCGCCGACTCCGCCGGGCCCGGGCGCTGGCGGGGCGGGCACGCGGTGCGGCTCGACCTGCAGGTGCTCCGGCCCGAGGGACAGGTCACCGCGCGCGGCATGGAGCGCCTGCGCTTCGCCCCCTGGGGCGTGGCCGGCGGCCGCGCGGGAGCCACCGGGAGCGCGGTGCTCAACCCGGAGACGCCGGGCGAGCGCCCGGTGCCGAAGATCGACCTGCTGGCGCTCGAGCCGGGCGACGTGCTGAGCATGCGGACCCCCGGCGGGGGCGGCAACGGCGACCCGCTGGAGCGCCCGGTGGAGGCGGTGGCCGCCGACGTGGCGGCCGGCCTCGTGACGCCGGCGCACGCGCGAGCGGCGTACGGGGTGGTGATGACGGCCGGCGCGGTCGACCTCGCGGCGACGCGCGCGCTCCGCGCCGGGGGTCGCGCCGCCTCCGGCCCGCCCGGGGCGTTCGACTTCGGGGGGGCCCGCGACGCCCACGAGCGGCGCTGGCCGCCCGCGCTCCAGGACGCGCTCGTCGCGCTGCTCATGACGCTGCCCGCACCCTACCGGGCGTACGTCCGCCGGGCGCTCTACGCCCGGATCACCGCGCGGGCCGACCGGGAGCCGGTGAGGCCGGAGGATCTGGCCGGCCTCTGGGCGGAGCTCGCCGCGTCCGTCGGCCTTTCGCCGCGCGCGGGAGAACATCCGTGAAGGACTTCCGGGGAAAGGTCGCGGTGGTGACCGGCGCGGCGAGCGGCATCGGGCTCGCGCTCTCGGAGCGGTTCGCGGCCGAGGGCATGAAGGTGGTGATGGCCGACATCGAGGCGGGGCCTCTCGCGACTGCGGCGGCGGCGGTGCGGCAGAAGGCGCCCGGGGTCCTGGATCTGCGGGTGGACGTCTCGAAGCCCGACGACGTGGAGCGGCTCGCCCGCGAGACCTACGCCGCCTTCGGCGCGGCGCACGTACTCTGCAACAACGCGGGGGTGGCGGTGATCGGCGCGGTGCACGAGCACACGCTCGCGGACTGGCAGTGGGTCATGAACGTGAACCTCTGGGGCGTCATCCACGGGGTGCGCGCCTTCCTGCCCCGGATGCTGGCCGGAGGCGACGAGGGGCACATCGTGAACACCGCGTCGATGGCGGGGCTCACGACGTCGGCCTTCATGTCGGTCTACGACGTGACCAAGCACGGCGTGGTCGCCCTGTCGGAGTCGATGTACAAGGAGGCCCAGGTCACCGGCTCTCCGATCGGGGTGTCGGTGGTCTGTCCCGGGCTGATCGACACCAACATCATGCGGTCGTCGCGCAACCGGCCCGAGGCGCTCGCCGACGAAGGCAAGGCGGGACCGATGGCGCAGGTCTTCGGGCAGAATCTGGGTGACCGGCTGGCGGGCGGCTACCCACCCTCCGAGGTGGCAGAGCAGGTCGTGCGGGGCATCCGCGACGGGCGGTTCTACATCGTGCCCGCGCAGCCCGAGGTGAAGAGCGCCATCGCGGTGCGGGCCCAGGATCTCATCGAGCTGCAGAACCCGACGGTACGACGCGCCTAGGCCAGGTCGTCCTCAGGCGAAGTTCTTCAAGACGTTCGTACAGCTGCAGAGAATCTCGGGCACGACCGCGGCCGTCGAGAGGGCCATCGTCAGGAGCAGCGCCAGCGCCCGGCTCAAGGGCGTCATCTCGAGAAGAGGTTCGTGAAGAACCCCTTGACGCTGTGGCCGAAGCTGACCGCGCCATCGCGGGCGTCGCCCCAGGCGGTCCTCGCGGACGGCTCGGCCGCCTTCCCCGCCTCCTTCAGCTTCTCGCCGCTGTACTTCGCGCCTTCGGTGACCGTGTTGCCTATGCCCTTGGCGGTCTCCCCGACGCCTTCCCCGATCTTGCCGTCGGGGATCTTCTTCGCCCCGCGCTCGACCTGCTCGGTGGCCGCCTTCGCCTTCGAGTCGTCGGCGGCGAGGGCGACTCCGGATGCGAGCAGCGCGAGCGGGAACGCGAGTATCAAGACCAGACCGGGTGGTTTCATCGCGGGGCTCCTTTTCTGACCGCGGCGCGGGCGACGGTCCCATCGATGGAAGTCTAGGGGCGATCGCCCCGCCTGCCTATTGGACCTTGGCCTCCCCCGGAGGGCGCCGAAGGCCGTAGC
>Ga0207707_10001202_pt1 | contig 24360 bp, 26 predicted proteins | sample KBSC83BmetaG_FD_184336 | JGI IMG/M metagenome (GOLD analysis project Ga0207707, IMG submission 184336) | Corn rhizosphere microbial communities from Kellogg Biological Station, Michigan, USA - KBS C8-3B metaG (SPAdes) (version 2) | ecosystem: Host-associated > Plants > Roots > Rhizosphere ... | reverse complement strand
ACGCCGGAACCCGCGGCACGGTCACGATCACGGACGCTGCCAAGAATCGGTCCCTGGTGGTCGTGCGCTACGAACGATGATCGATCAGCTCGAAACTGCGACCTTGGGACGAAAAGCCCCGTACTCCATTCGGTACTCCGAGTTCAGGCGTCGCCATCAAGCGTTTGTGGTCGAAGCTGCGACGGTGCGTCGTCTGGGCCAAATGTCTGCCAGGGCCGCCGAGCGGCAGTGTGAAGTCGACTGGCGGAGCGCCCTTGGCGCCGTGCTGGAACCAGGAAACGACATCCGACGCGTGCTTCCCCTGGCTTCACTCGAAAGATCGCTCCGTCATGCGCGAGCCCATCCTTGTCGGCTAGATGTGTTCGGGAAGACCGAAGCGGCTGGGCAGTGCGGCGTCGGCGAAAAAGGTGATCTCGTCGACCTTGCTGCCGCTGAGCGTGAGCACCATCATGCCCCGGGCCTGGGAGCGCAGGTAGTAGCCGAACGCCGGCTGGCTGTTGGCGCGTGTCGGCCGGAGCTGTAGTGGTGCGCCGCGCGCCTCGGCGCGGTCGTCGAGGAACGCGCCGATCGCCGCGTGTCCGATGAGCTCGAACGGTTGCGGCGGCATGGCCACACGAGCGTCGGAGCTCAGCAGTGTTAGAAGGCGTGCCGTGTCGCCGGCTTCGATGGCGTCGCTGAAGATGGCAAGAAGGCTTCGTTCGGCCGGCGAGTCGGGCAGCGGCGCCTTTTCGCGTTCGAGGGTGTGCGAGTCGAGCGTTGCGCGTGCGCGTTGGAGCGCGGCCTTGACCGACTGCGGCGTCGTCTCGAGGATCGAGGCGGCTTCGTCGGTTTGGAAGCCGAGCACGTCGCGCAGCACGAGCGCTGCGCGCTGCTTCGCAGGCAGTTGCTGCAGCGTGATGATGAACGAGAGCTGGATCGCTTCGCGCTGCTCGTAGCGTGCTTCAGGTCCGGGAGCGGGATCCGGGAGCGCGCTGTCCGGGTAAGGCTCGAGCCAGCTGGGCTCGACGACGCGACGGGTTCTTGACGGTCTCATGGTGTTCTCCGTGGTTGGGCGGCGCCCGCGTTTGCGAATTGCGTTGAGACTCCGATTGGTTGCGATCCGGTAGAGCCAGGAGCGCAGCGACGTCCGCTCCTCGAATCCGTCGAGTCCGCGCCAGGCGGCGAGCAGTGTTTCCTGGAGGAGATCCTCTGCGTCCTGCACGGAGCCGAGTAGCCGGTAGCAATGCAGCTGGAGCTCGCGCCGGAACGGCTCGACCAGCGTCGCGAACGCACGCTCGTCACCTGCCTTGGCCCGTTCGAGATCGACGGTCATCGCGTCAATGACACCACGTTCGTCGGAAACGGACCGGCGGTCCGTTTCGCGGCGTCGCGGTGTCTTTGACGTCCACCCAACCGCGAATGGAAGATGAGATGACCGACTGCTTCAGCGCGCTCGCACGTGTGCTCGCCCTTTGGCGTACGGGCCTGCCGAGGCCTGTCCTCGTCCTTCAGGCCGGGAACGCGCTCAACTACTTCGGCACCGGACTGATCCTTCCCTTCGAGATCATCTACCTCCACGCGGTCCGCGGCTTCTCGACGGCGACCGCGGGGCTGGTGCTGGCGACGGTCATGGGCACGGCCGCGGTGGTAACGCTCCCTTCGGGCGCGCTCCTCGATCGGTTCAGTGCGAAGCGGGCCCTGATCGCGGGCAATGTCGTGAACGCACTCGGCTACGGGGGCTTGGCGTTTGTCGACCGTCCTTGGCAAGGCTTCGTCTGCTCGGCGGTCGGCGGCGCCGGCTTCGGGTTCGTGGGAACCGCCGGCCAAGTCCTGACCTTGACCCTGATCCCGGCGGGCCAGCGCGCCGCATCGACCGCGCTCCGACGAGTCGCAGGCAACTTCGGTCTCGGCCTCGGCGCGACGGTTGCGGGCTTCATCGTCGCGGCCACCCATCATCACCTCCAGGCGTTCCAGGGCCTCTACCTGTTCGACGCAGTCACGTTTGTCGCCTTCGCGCTGGTTGTGCTCGTCTGGATCCCGGATCCTGGCCTCGCGGATGCTCCGGCGGCGAGCGAGGGCGCACAGGGTCTCCGAGCTGTCGCTCGGGATCGGCTCTTGCTCGCCTTGATCGCGGGCAACCTCGCGCTTGTGATGATCGGCGGCGCGTTCTTCTCCAACATCCTCCCGCCGTTTGCGGTGGCGCATACACCTGTCGGGGCGGGTGAGATCGGTGTCGTCAAATTCGTCAACACCTTCTTCGTCGTCGTAGCGCAGCTCCCGGCGACACGGGTGGTGGCGCGGATGCGCCGCACTCACGCGTTGTTCGCCACCAGCGCCATCTTCGCAGTCGGCCTGCTCGCGGTCCTCCTCGCGACGCTCACGCACTCGACGCTCGCCGCTACCACCGTCTTGGCCGCCGTCGCGATCCTGATCGCGGTCGCCGAGTGTGGCCAGTTCATCGTGCTCGGCCCGCTCGTCGCGGAAATCGCGCCGCCGCATCTCCTCGGCCGCTACATGTCACTCTACGGTCTCAGTTTCATGGTCGGAGTGGCTCTCGGCCCCGCGGTCGGCGGCGTGCTGCTCGGCATGTCTCCCGACACCATCTGGTGGGGCGGCGCCGCTGTTCTAGCAGTGACGGGTGCCGGCTTCCTTCGACTCGGAGACCGGATACCCGACCCGCTCTTGCCCGCCGCTGCGGGCCGCGTCGGAGGCCACCTGATGCACCGGCGGATGGCGGGATCCTCGGATGGCCGCCGATCGCGATGAAGAGGCTGGGCTGACCGCGGCCGCGAGATCAGCCCATGCTGCGTCAGACGGTTGCGAGCCCGACGTAGTTCTCGGCGAGCGCGGTGGCCTGCGCGCGCGATGTCGTCAGATAGCGGAGCTGGGAACGCTGCAGGCGCAGATCGAACGGGTCGCTATCGGGCGGCAGATGGAGCATGGTCGTCATCCACCACGAGAAATGCTCGCAGCGCCACACGCGCCGGAGGCAGGCGTCCGAATATGCGTCGAGCAGCGCCTCGTTGCCGCTCTCGTAGAAGCTGACGAGGGCTTCGGCGAGCAGGCGAACGTCGTGGATCGCCAGGTTCAGGCCCTTCGCACCGGTGGGCGGGACGATGTGCGCGGCGTCGCCCGCGAGGAAGAGCCTTCCATGCCGCAGCGGCTCGCAGACGTAACTGCGCATGCCGGTCACGCCTTTCTCGAGCACCGGTCCCTCCTGCAGCGTCCACCCTGCGACCGCGGTCCGGCGCTGCAGTTCATCCCAGACACGCGCGTCGGGCCAGTGCTCGACCTTCTCGTCGTGTTGCACCTGGAGGTAGTAGCGGGAGCGTGTCTGCGAGCGGAGCGACAGGAGCGCGAAGCCGTGCTCCGTGTGTGCGTAGACGAGCTCGTCGATCGAGGGCGCGACGTCGGCGAGGATGCCGAGCCACCCGTACGGGTACTCGCGCGTGAACTCGCGCAGCCCGTCCGTCGGGACGGCTTCGCGACACACGCCGTGGAAGCCGTCGCACCCGGCGATCACATCGCACGTGATCTCGCCGCCGGCGTGGCGCACGATTCCTCGCTCGAAGTCGATGCCCGTCGCCGGCGTGTCGAAGAGCAACGGCAGCCCGCTTGCCTCCCGCGCGGCGATGAGGTCCTTCACCACCTCCGTCTGGCCGTAGATGACGATGCTGCGCCCGCCGGCAAGGTCGCTGAGAGGGATTCGGTGTCGCTCTCCGTCGAACTGCAGCGAGATCCCGTGATGCGTGATGCCTTCCTGGTCGAGGCGCTCGCCGACTCCCGCGTCGCGGAGGAGGTCGACCGTCCCCTGCTCGAGCACGCCGGCGCGGATGCGGGCCTCGCAGTACGCTCGGCTGCGCGCCTCGACGACGACCGTCTCGACTCCCGCGTTCTCGAGCAGCCGCGCCAGGGTCAGGCCGGCGGGGCCGGCGCCGACGATGGCGACCTGAGTCTTCAGGACGTCTCCTCCGCGAGGATCTCCTGCGCGATCGCGAACGCCCGGTTCGCGGCGGGAACGCCGCAATAGATTGCGGAGTGGAGGAGGACCTCCTCGATCTCAGCCGGCGTGAGCCCGTTCCTGCGCGCGGCACGGATGTGCATCGCCAGCTCGTGATGGTGCCCGAGCGCCGTCAGAGCGGTGAGCGTGATCGCGCTCCGCGTGCGGCGGTCGAGCCCGGGCCGCGTCCAGATCTCGCCCCAGGCGTAGCGCGTGATCAGATCCTGGAAGTCGCTCGTGAACGGTGTCGTGTTTGCCGTCGCGCGGTCTACGTGGTCGTCACCGAGAACCTCGCGCCGTATCCGCATTCCATCCGCCCGGCGTTCGTCGTCCGTCATGCTGCCTCCAAGTGTGCGAGCGCCGCGTCGGCGAACGCGGCTGGCCGCTCGAGGTTCGCGAGATGCGCGGCGCCCTCGAGTACCGCACCCCGTGCGCCCGGAATCCTCTGGACGAGGAGGTCGGTGTGTGCTGCGGGCATCGCCTCGTCTTCGGCGCCGGCAACGACGAGCGTGGGCGCGACGATGTCTCCGAGGCGCTCGCCGAAGTCCCAGTCGGCGACGGCCTCGCAGCCACCGGCGTACCCCTCCCTCGGCGTCTCGACGAGAATCTCGCGAAAGCGCGCGCGCAGAGCGTCGGGCGCCGTCGCCGTGAACCAGCGCGAGACGACCGCGTCTGCCAGCGGGCTGACTCCCTGCTCTCGAACGATGCGCGCCCGCTCCGCATAGACCTGCGGTGACGGCACCCGCGCGGACGTGCACGCGAGCACCAGGCGCTCGACTCTCTCCGGTGCGCACACGGCGATCCACATCGCGACCATGCCGCCGAGTGACAGCCCGAGCCAGGAGGCGCGCTCAACGCCGAGCTCGTCGAGCAGGGTGAGCGCGTCGCCTGCGAGCTGCTCGACGGTGTACGGCCCGGGCGGAGTCTCGGAGGCGCCGTGGCCACGATGCTCGTATCGAAGCACGCGAAAATGGTGTGCGTACCGTTCCGGGTCCCACAGCTCGCGCGACGTGCCGAGCGAGCACGGCAGGACGAGAACTGGCGCGTCTGCATCACCGTGCAGGTCGTGCCAAATCCTCACGTCCCCTCTCGATAACGCGTGAGCGCGGCGTCGACGAACACGCCGGCCGATCCGAGGTAGGCCGCGTCGTCGATTCCGAGTCGGTCGCGCTCGCTGTACAGGCTGGGCTCCATGTTCTCGCGCATCCGCGCCGCGTCCACCTCCAGTCCTTCCAGGCACTCCCGGATTGCAGCGGCCGCACCGCCCGCCTGGGCGAGCGCCTCGCTCAACGCTGCCCATTCGGCATGCCAGGCACCTGCGGCGCGTTCGTGCTCATGGTCGAGCGCCGCCAGCACCGACGCGTTCGCATGCACGAGCCGCGCGCACGCGCGCGCGCGCGTCGCGCACACTGGGTTGCGCTTGTGGGGCATCGTCGACGAGCGGCCACCGTCAGCCTCTGCGACCTCGTGGACCTCCGTCTGGGCGAGCAGGACGACATCGAGCCCGATCTTCGCGCAGGCGCCGGCGCTCGCGTCGAGCATCGCTCCGAGCCGTGCCCACGGCCACCGGGAGGCGTGCCAGGGCAGTATCGGAGCGTGGAGGTGGAGCTCCGCCGCGTACGCCTGGAGCACGGCCGGACCGCGATCGCCCAGTGCCGCGAGCGTCCCCGCCGCACCGCCGAGCTGTGCGAGAAACGGATACGAGCGCAGATCGTCGAGCGGCACCATGACCGCAAGCAGCCAACCCGCCGCCTTCACGCCGAACGTGATCGGCACCGCCTGCTGGAGAAGCGTTCGCCCGGCCATCGGTGTGTCGCGATGCGCCTCCGCAAGTGCCGCGCAAGCCGCGGCGGCGGCACCGAGCTCCTCGACGAGCAGCCGCACCGCGTTGCGCGCCACGAGCATCGCCGCCGTGTCGACGACGTCCTGGCTCGTTGCGCCGAAGTGCACCCAACGCGCCGTGTCCTCGCCGACGCGCGTGCGCAACGCGCGAACGAGCGGCTCCGCCGGATTGCCCACTGCGCGTGCTTCTTCGAGGACGGCGGCGATGTCGAAGCTCCCGGCCGCGCACGCTGCGGCGATCGCTGCGGCTGACTCGGCGGGGATCACGCCGAGCTGCGACTCCGCTGCCGCGAGCGCGCGCTCGGCGTCGAGCATCGCTGCGATCCACGCCTTGTCAGAGACCGTGTTACGCACCGCCCTGGGCACGAAGATCGGGTCGAATGTCATCAGTGCGCGAAGAAGACAGTGGCGCGATCGCCTTGCATCCGGATATCGAACCGCAAACGGCCGCCCTCCGTCGACGCGACGAGTGTCGCCCGCTGCTCGGGCTCGAGCCCGAGCAGGAGCTCGTCCTCCGTCTCGCGCAGGTAGATCCGCGTCCGCTGGTGTCGCAGTAACCCGCGCGCGAAGACGAATGCCTCCAGGACGTCGGCCTCGCGCGGGACGAGAAACGCGAAGCGACCGTCGGCGTCGGTCCCCGAGCGTCCCCAGAGTCGCCGAGCCGGGTCCCACACCTCCACCATCCCGTCCTGGATCGGCTCGCCCTGCCCGTCCAGCACGTGGCCCGCGAGCTCGACGCCGTTCGGATCGAGCGCGTCGTCGGCGCGCCGGCAGAGCCCGATCGAATAGAACGGGCCGACCGTCTGTGAGGGCGTCGGCGTCCTCATGGCTCGAACGGGGTCGCGCGCAGGACGACATCCCACTCGAAGGCGAGTGCCCATTCCGGCTCGGTTCGCACCGCGTCGAAGCGCGCGATCAACAGCTCACGCGACTTCGCGTCGCGCACGGAGTGGAGGATCGGGTCGTACGCGAAAAGCGGGTCGCCGGGGAAGTACATCTGGGTGACGAGCCGTTCGGTGAAGAGGCGGCCGAAGAGTGAGAAGTGGATGTGCGCCGGGCGCCAGGCGTTGTCATGGTTCCGCCATGGGTACGCGCCGGGCTTGATCGTCGTGAAGGAGTAGCGTCCTTCCTCGTCGGTGAGGCAGCGGCCGGCGCCGGAGAAGTTCGGATCGAGCGGCGCCGGATGCTGGTCGACTTCGTGCCGGTATCGGCCGGCCGCATTCGCCTGCCAGACCTCGACGAGCGCGCCGCGAATCGGACGGCCCGCGGCGTCGACCACGTGTCCGTGAACGACGATCCGCTCGCCGAGCGGCTCGCCGTCGTGCTGCCGCGTCAGGTCGTTGTCGAGCGGCTCGAGCGCGGACTCGCCGAAGACAGGCCCGTCGAGCCGATGAAGCTCTTCCGGGAGCGTCGCGAGCGGAACCGTGGGCGCGCGCCAGCGCGTCGACCGGTAGCCGGGATAGTCGATCTGCACCTCCGGGCCGAGGCTCGGGTCGTCCGGAAGCACGACCGGGCCTTCGTAGGGGTCGGGGGCGGGCGTCATGCGGCGGCTCCCTTCGTGCGCAGTGTGCGTAGCGTCGAGAGCTCGGTTGCGCTCGGCGGCTCGGTCGTGCGCAGGTCGTCCGCGACGCGCAGCTCCCAGCCGGTCTCCGCCCGCGCCTGCTCGACGCTGGCGCCCGGATGGAGCGCGACGAGTGTCAGCTCCTCGTCCACGGGCTCCAGAATGCCGAGGTCGGTGACCACGACTCGCACGTTGTCGCCGACACTCGTGATGAAGTCGAGCGCCGAGACGAAGGCGCGGGTCGAGTGACGGAGCATGACGATGACCTCGCGGACCGAGGTCGCGATCTCGGGTGCGCCGCCGCCTCCGGGCAGCCGGACCACCGGCTGCTCGTAGGTCCCGATCACGGTGCTGTTCAAATTGCCGTGGCGGTCGATCTGCGCCGCACCGAGGAAGCCGACGTCGATGCGACCGCCCTGCAGCCAGTACGCGAACATCTCGGGCACCGAGACGACCGCATCGGCGGTCTCGGCGAGCTCTCCGTCGCCGATCGAGAGCGTCAGTTCGGGCGGCTTGGGGCCGATCGTGCCGCTCTCGTACACGAGTACGCAGCCCGGCGCGTGCGTTCGTCGCGCGAGGTTCGCGGCGAGGCTCGGAAGCCCGATGCCGACGAAGCAGACCGTGCCGTCCGCGAGGCGCCGGGCCGCCTCGACCGCCATCATCTCGTCAGGAGTGTGGGCGCTCAAGCGGTCACAGGCTCCCGCAGGCTCTCGTGGTACTCCGAGATGTCGGCGGTCTCCAGCACGTGGTTCTGCATCCACGTTCGGAAGCGCTCGCGGTCACGGCTGATCGTGTCCCACGCGAGGTAGAAGTCGTTGTCGCGGTCGTAGTAGCCGTGCGCGTACGAAGGATGCGCGCCGCGCGGCGCGACACAGACCGCATCGATGACCCACGACGGTATGACGACCGCGCCGGGCCTCGGCTCCAGATCGTCGACGATCTCCTCGACGGTGACGATCGTCCGCTCCGACGCGAGCACCGTCTCCTTCTGAACGCCGACGATCCCCCAGAGTTGAACGTTCCCGCTTCGGTCGGCGCGTTGCGCGTGGATGATCCCGACGTCCGGCCGATGCGCAGGGACGGCGGCCAGCTCCTCGCCGGTGAACGGGCAGACGATCGGCGCGACGCGCGTCCGTGCGGGAAGATCGCCGCCCCGGTAGCCGCGCAGCACGCCGAACGGAAGGTGCGCAGCCCCGGCCGCGTAGGCCGCCGCCATGCCGGCGTGCGAGTGCTCCTCGAGCGCGAGCGGCCGTGGCCAGGCGTGCTCCACCGCGTCGCGTAGCCGATGCAGCGAGCCGACGCCCGGGTTCCCGCCCCACGAGAACACGAGCTTCCGCGCGCAGCCCATGCCGATCAGCTGGTCGTAGATCACGTCAGGCGTCATGCGCACGAGCGCCAGTTCGCGCTTCCCCTGCCGGACCAGCTCGTGGCCGGCCGCGTGCGGAATGAGGTGCGTGAAGCCCTCGAGTGCGACGGTGTCACCGTCGCGCACGAGGTCCCGCACCGCGTCGCTGAGGAGCACCTCCGCCATGCCTAGAACGGGAACGGGTGGCTTTCGCTCCGGATCGTCACCCACCTCAGCTCGGTGAACTCGTCCACCACGGCCTGGCCGCCGAACCGTCCGAACCCGGAGGACTTGACGCCCCCGAACGGCATTTGCGGCTCGTCGGCGACCGTCTGGTCGTTCACATGGACGATGCCGGCGTCGATCGACTGCGCGAGCGAGAAACCGCGGTCGCGGTCGGTGGTGATGATGCCGGCACTCAGCCCGTAGCTCGTCCGATTCGCCTTCTCGACCGCCTGCTGTGCGCTGTCCACGATCTCGACCGCAGCGACCGGTCCGAACGTCTCGTGCATCGCGAACTCGGAGTCTTCGGGGACGTCCGTGAGCAGTGTCGCCTGGAAGCACGGGCCGACCGCCTCGCCGCCCGCCAGCACCTTCGCCCCGGCCGCGACCGCCTGCTCGACGCGACCCTTGACGGTGGCGAGCGCCTGCTCGTTGATGAGCGGACCGATCACGGTGTCGTGCTCCTTCGGGTCACCCACCTTCAAGGTCTGCGTCTTGGCGGCGAGCCGGCGGATGAACTCGTCTGCAACCGGACGCTCGACGTAGATCCGCCGCGTCGACATGCAGATCTGCCCCTGATGGAGATAGGCGCCGAATGACGAGGCGTTGACCGCGTACTCGAGGTCGGCGTCGTCGAGCACGATCAGCGGGTTGTGGCCGCCGAGCTCGAGCACGACACGCTTCAGTTGCCTCCCGGCCGCCTCGCCGATGATGCGCCCGACTTCGCTCGAGCCGGTGAAGTTCAACCTTCGCACGGCCGGGTGCTCGATCAGCACGTCGCCGATCGGAGCTGCGGCACCCGGCGCATGGGTGACGATGTTCAGCACGCCCGCAGGCAATCCGGCCGCGGCGAAGATCTCGCCCCAGAGCAGTCCACCGCTGAACGGCGACCACTCGGACGGCTTCAGGACGACCGCGTTGCCGAGCGCGAGCGCTGCCGCAATCGAGCGCGCCGAGAGGATGAGCGCCGCGTTCCACGGCGCGAAGGCTCCGACCACTCCGACCGGCCTCCGGATTCCCATCGCAAAGGCGCCGGTGTCGGACGGGATCACCTGTCCCAGCGGCGCATAGGCGAGCGCCGCCGCCTGGCGGAAGAGGTTCGGCACGAAGATCGACTGGAACATCCCGAACCCGAAGCTGCAGCCTGTCTCGCGGGCGAGCAGCTCGACGACCTCCATCTGCCGGGCTTCGAGGATGTCGGCCGCCTTGAGGAAGATGCGCTGCCGCTCTGCCGGCGGCGTCTGCGACCACGCGGGAAACGCGGTCGCCGCAGCGTCGACCGCACGACGCGCGTCGTCGGCGCCCCCGGCGGCCGCGGTTGCGAAGACGTCGCCGGTGAACGGGTCGTTGTCCTCGTACGTCCCGCCGTCACCCGCCGCGACCCAGTCGCCGCCGATGAATTGCCGGTATTCCTGTGCAGCCGTCGTGGCCATGACCTGCTCCTTCCTTTCAGTCTCCGCTGCGCAGCCGGTAGCCGACCGGTAACAGCTGGACGTTGAAGCGCTCCTGGATGGTCCCCCAGATCCCGCGCGGCATCAGCAATGCGAAGCCGATCGCGACTCCGCCGAGCATGACGAAGTACCAGACGCCGCTGATCGAGACGTAGGTCTGGAGGAGATACAGCACGACTGCGCCGATGATCGGGCCTTCGAACGTCCCGAGGCCGCCGACGAGAACCATGAAGATCATGCGCGCCGTCCAGTTGATCCCGAAGACCGAATCGGGGCCGAGCGGCAGCACAGAAAGCTGCCAGGCGAGGATGATCGTCCCGGCGGCGGCGCAGCCCGCGCCGGCGACGACGAAGAGGATTCCCTTGCCGAGCAGCACGCGGACGCCGACGGAGGCTGCCGCCTCCTCGTCGTCGCGGATCGCCTGCAGCGAGCCGCCGAGGCGGCTGCGCAGGAGCACGAACAGCAACAGGAGCAGCACGGCGACCGCGCCCAGCGACGCCCAGTACGTGTAGTGCAGCCGCTGCTCCGGCGTATACCGGAGCGTGAACGGCAGCAGCGCGGAGGTGCCGGTGCCGCCGCCGATCGCCGGGTTCGGGTCGAGCGAGACGAGAATGGCGAACACCTCGGCCACGACCCACGTGGCGATCGCGAACGCGCCGTTCCGGAGCCATAGGACGACGGCGGCCACCGGGACCGCGATCGCGCCGCCGATCAGGGTCGCGAGCAGCATGGAGAGATACGGGTTGAGGCCGTGCTGGACGCTGAGGAACACGGCTGCGTATGCGCCGATGCCGATGAACCCCTGCTGGCCGACCGAGACCATGCCGCCGTACCCGGCCAGGGCATTCCACATCATGGCCATGATCACGAGGAAATACAGCTGGATGAGATTGTTCTGCGAGTTCTCGCCCAGCACGACCGGCGCGAACGCCAATGCGACGACGACGCCGCTCAGCCCACCGGTGAAGAGCACGGAAACCGGTGTCCAGCGCTGAACCCTGAAGCGCGGAGCCGGAGGTGCGACGGCCGTGTCGGTCATGCGAACCTCCGCAGGGCGTAGCGAATGCGTGGCGCGCTCGCTGCGCTCCGCGCGACGAGGACGGCGAGGAAGACGAGGTGGCCGCCGAGCGCGAAGTACTCCTGGTTGATCTGCGCTCCGATCTCCTGCGACACGGCCAACGCGATGCCGCCTCCAAGCGTGCCCCACAGCGACCCCATCCCGCCGATCACCACAGCCTCGAAGGCGTACAGCAGCTCATTTGCACCGGCATTCGGATCGAAGGCGGAGCGCATCCCATAGAAGACTCCGGCCAGGGCCGCGATCGCAACTGCGATCGCGGTCGCGCGTGCGTAGACGGCCCGCGCGTTCACCCCGACCAGCTCGGCGGTGTCGGCGTCCTCGGCGGTGGCTCGCAGCTCCCGGCCGAGCTGGGTGAAGCGGAGAACGAGTTGCAGGCCGCCGAGCACCGTGAACGCGATCGCGAGCGTCAGCACGTCGAACCAGGGAATGGACAGTTCGCTCGAGACATGCCAGCTCGCCGGCCCGATGCTCCCTGCGTCGAGCGAGTGCACATCCGGCGAGAAGAACTGCTGCAGGAGATTGGCGATGACGATCAGCAGCCCGAACGTCGTCAGGAGCGGGACGAGCTCTCCGGCCCGAAGGCTTCGCTCGAGCATCGTTCGTTGCAGCAGATAGCCGACGACCAACGCTCCGGGGAGGACCGGTGCGAGTGCGAGATACGTGGAGATGTGCAGATGCTCGGTGAGCAGGAACGCCATGTACGCGCCGATCAGCGCCAGCGACCCGTGCGCGAGATTGATGATGCGCATGACGCCGAACATCAACGCGAGCCCGCTCGCGAGCAGCGCGTAGAAGCCGCCGAGCAGGATCCCATGGACGACTGCGGCGACCCACGTCACGCGGTTGCCTCCTGGCGCCTCAGCCCGAAGTACGCCTCCGTCACCTGTTCGCGCGTCAGTTCGCCGCGCGAGCCCTCGAGTACGAACCGCCCTTCGAGCATGCAGGCGACTCGGTCGGCGACGCTCATCGCCCGGGCGAGGTCCTGTTCGACGAGCACGATGGTCGTTCCACCCTCGATCAGGTCGAGTATCGAGCGATACACGGCTTCGACGACGACAGGTGCGAGCCCCAAGGACAGCTCGTCGAGCAGCAGCAGCCGCGGGTTCGTCATCAGCGCACGGCCGATGGCAGTCGCCTGCTGTTCGCCGCCGGAGAGGGTCGCGGCCCGTTTTCGCCGCAGCGGCGCGATGAGCGGGAACACCTCGAAGACCGCCTCCACCGACCAGCCGCCCCCGCGGCCCGACGCCTCTGCGACGCGCAGGTTCTCCTCCACGGTGAGGTTCGGGAACAGGCGGCGCCCTTCCGGGACGAGCGCGATTCCGGCCTTGACTCGGCGGTGCGCGGCCATCGCGGTGATGTCGTGCCCGTCGAACACGATCCGACCGGCAGCGGCTCGGTGCGCGCCTGCGATCGCGCGGAGCAGCGTCGACTTGCCTGCGCCGTTGGCGCCGACGAGCGCGAGTGTCTCGCCTTCGGCGAGCTCGAACGAGACCTGACGTACCGCCTGCAGCAGCCCGTGGCGTGCGTCGAGCTCACGCACCTGGAGGAGCGCGCTCACGCGAAGGCTTCCGGGGCTGTGGCGCCGAGATACGCGTCGATGACGGCCGCGTCCTTCATCACCGCGTCCGGAGGGCCGTCGGCAATGACGCGCCCGGCGTCCATGCAGATGAGGCGCTCGGCGACCTGGACGAGCACGTGGACGATGTGCTCGATCCACACGATCGCGAGGTCGCCGCGGCGCACCTCGCGAATCGTCGCCACGAGCGCTGCCGCCTCCTCGTCGGTGAGACCGGCTCCGATCTCGTCGAGCAAGAGCACCTGCGGCTTCGTGGCGAGGGCGCGCGCGAGCTCGAGCCGCTTCCGGTGGAGGAGGCCGAGCGACTCCGCGGTTCTGTTCGCCAGCCGGTCGAGCTCGCACAGCTCGAGCACCTCGACGACGGCGCGATAGACGTCCCGCCGCCGCCGGCGTCCGCCGGCCGACGCGCCGACCAGGACGTTCTCGAACACGGTCATGCCGCTGAACGGCTTCGGCACCTGGTGCGCCCGTGCGATGCCGAGGCGGCAGCGTGCCGCCGCGCCGGCCGAGGTGACATCGACGCCGCGGAACTCGATCGTTCCGGCTTCGAGCCGCTGAGAACCGGCGAAGACGCTGAGGAGGGTCGTCTTCCCGGCTCCGTTGGGGCCGACGATGCCTACCGCATCGCCGGCCCCCAACGTGAAGTCGACCCCGTTCAGCACCACGAGCGCGCCGAATCGCTTTCTCAGTCCGGCAGCAGCGAGCAGCGCCGTGCCTTCAGCTCCCCTCATCAACCGGGATAGGGCTTGAGCCTCGCCTGGATCGGAACGTGGGGGTCACCGGAGTGCTCGCAGAGTACGAAGTCGAGCGGGAACTTGCTCCCCTTCGGCTGCGGCACCCACTGGCCGCCGATGATCGGCGTGGTGACGACCGGCGGCACCGGATTGTGCTTGCCGCCGACACCCCAGTGGAGCTGCCCGGATGCAGTCAGCACGTTGAGATGCGTGAAGGCGTTCGCAACCTTGCTCTTGTCGTTCGGGTCGCCCGCCTTCTTCAACACGGCCTGGGCGACGTCGAAGAGGGACATCGACGCGCCGAGCTGCTGGTTCCACTGGCGGCCCGTCTTCTTCGTGTAGTTGTCGCCGATCTGCTTCGAACTGAGGCCCGTTGCCGGCGAGCGGTACGGGAAATGCGGCGTCCAGTAGGCGCCGCTCGCGAGGTACGGGCCGAGCTTGCCGGACGCGGAGATCTGCGACGGGAAGAGACCGGTCTTCGCGAGCTGGGCGATCTTGCACATCTTCGTGTAGCCCTGCTGTGCCGCCTGCTTCCAGAGTGTCGTGAAGTCGGGCGGGATCGGGGCACAGTGGAAGATCTCGCAGTTGTGCTTCTTGTAGAACGAGATGAGCGACGTGTAGTCGGTCTGACCGTCCTGGTACCCGCCCGGATCGAAGACCTTGTAGCCCGCCTTCTTCAGCAGCGGGATCAGGCTCGAGCGGAACGCGTTGCCGTCGGTGTCGTTCGGATACATGACCCCGACATGCTTGTTCGTCTTGACCTGCGGCCAGAGGTGCTCGTAGGCGTCCGCGAACTGCTGGGTCCCGAAGCTGAACAGGAACGAGTACCGGAACGGGTTCTTTCCGCCTGGCTTTGCGCCTCGGCCGAAATAGAACGACTCCCACGGGTCGACGGTCCCGACACACGGAACGCCCGCTGCCTCGCACGCATCCGCGACCGGATTGACGACCTCCGGTGTTGACGTTACGAGCATCAGGTCGATTCCGTCCTTGTGGATGAGCTCGTTCGCGACCTGCGCGGCCTTCGCCGGGGCGGACTGGGTGTCCTTGTTGATGATCTGCACGGCGTAGTGCTTGCCGCCGATCGTCATGCCGTTGCGCCACGCGTGCTTCGCAAGGCCGATGATGTAGGGATCGCCCTCGCCGAAGCCGGCGAGCGGGCCCGTGAGCGGGCTGACGAAGCCCAGCTTGATCGTGTTGCTCGCCTCGACCGTCCGGGGCTGGGCCCAGGCGGACTCGGCCAGTGCCCCTGAGAATGCGACGCCTGCTGCGCCGGCACCGGCGCGCTTCAACAGGCCTCGCCGCGTCAGCCGGCGCGTTTCGAACTCGTCACGCATTCGACCCTCCTCCTGGGTGGGACTGCACGACCGCGAATCGGTGCGACGCTACGAGCTACGGGTCCGGCTGTCAAGACGCCGTCCCGACTATTCGAACATCGACGCGAAAGCCCCTAGTATCTCCGCCATGCTCGAACGCAGCGCGACCGGCTCGGCGCACTCGCAGTCGCTCGAGCGCGGGCTCTCGATCCTCTCGGCCTTCCGGTCGGGTCGGCCGCTGCTCGGAGTGAGCGAGATCGGCCGCGAGATCGGGCTCGGCCGCAGCACGACCCATCGGTACGTCGCGACCCTTGCGACGCTCGGGTACCTGCAGCAGGACGTCGCGACGAAGAAGTACCGGCTCGGGCCGCGCGTGCTCGACCTCGGGTTCTCGGCGATCAACTCGATGGAGCTCCGCGAGCTCGCGGCGCCGCACCTGCGCCGGTTGAGTGACGAGACGGGCTATACGGTCAACATGGCGATCCTCGACGGGCTGGACATCGTCTACGTCGAGCGCTGCCGCAGCACCCAGGCGGGCCAACGTGAGATCGACCTCAACCTTCACGTCGGCGCGCGGCTTCCCGCGTACTGCACCTCGCTCGGCAAGGTGCTGCTCGCATGGCTGCCGCCGCAAGAGCAGTCTGCAGCGCTCGACCAGGTCGACTTCAGCCGTCGCGGGCCGAACACGATCACGTCACGCTCCGCTCTCACCGCGGAGCTTGCGCGCGTCCGCGTCGCGGGGTTCGCGATCAACAACGAGGAGCTCGCCTACGGGCTCCGCTCGATCGCCGCGCCGATCCTCGATCACCAGGACGCCGCGGCCGCGGCGATCAACCTCGCCGTGCACAGCTCGATGGTCTCGATCGACGACCTCTCCGCGCGGCTCAGCGAGACCGTGCGTCGAGCAGCAGCCGACATCTCGGCGCACCTCGGCTACCGGCCGGCGTAGGGCACGGGCCCCAGCTGCGCCTCGAGCGTGGCGCCCGCGGCAAGCAGGTCCCAGTCAGCCCCGGGCGCACCGATGAGCGATACGCCGGTCGGCAGCCCGCTGCGGTTGCCGATGCCCGAGGGGAGCGCGACGACGGGAAAGCCCGTCCAGTTCCAGTAGTGCGTCAGTGAGATCTCGGCGACGTCGGTGAACGGCTCGTCGTAGCCGTGCCCCCGTTCCCGTGCGACGATCGGCACCGTCGGCTCGACGAGCGCGTCGATGTCGTGGGTGTCGAGCCAGTCGACCCATTCGGCCCGGAGCGCCGCGCGCTCCTCCTGCAACGCGACATATTCCTCGGCCGTCATCGCCCGCTCCTCGCCGTGGTCGAGGAAGCCGCGCGTCGACGGCCGGTACAGCCGGCGCCGCTCCCCAAGGCCGCGGTGGTAGACGAGCATCCCTGCGCAGAGAACATCGAGCAGGTCGAGGCCGAGGTCGAGCCGAACCGGCGGAGGCGGCACCGAGACGAGAGGCAGGAGCGCGCACGCCTTCTCGAAGTTCTCGGCGACGTCGGGGTCGAGCGTCGCGATGCGGGGGGAGACCGCGACCCGCCGCAGCGGGCGGCGTTCGGCCGGCGGACGGATCCCCGCCATCGCGGCGAGCAGCGGCTCGCAGTCGGCGACGGTGCGGGCCATCGGGCCGGCGTGGTCGAGCGTCGGCCCGAGCGGGACGATGCCGCGGATCGGCACCGACCCGAGCGTCGGCTTCACGGTCGCAGTCCCGCACATGGCCGACGGGATGCGCAGTGAGCCTGCAGTGTCCGTGCCGGTCGCGGCGGGTGTCGTCCGCGACGCGAGCGCCGCCGCGGAGCCGCCGCTCGAGCCGCCCGCCGAGCGTGCGAGGTTCCACGGGTTGCCGACCTGGTCCGTGGTCCCGCCGGCCGCGAACTCGTGCGTGTGCACGTGACCGAGCAGCACCATCCCCTCCGCAGCGAGACGCGCCCAGGCGTCACAGTCGTGCAGCGGCTCCTCGTCGAGCGCGCGGCTCGACGCCGTCAACGGCAGCCCCTCCACCGCATACAGATCCTTGAGCCCGATCGGGATGCCGCACAGGACCGGTGCGTCGCCGGCCGCGAGCCGTGCGTCCGCGCGGTCGGCAGCATCACGCGCCTGCCGTTCGTAGACGCGCACCCATGCGTTGACGGAGCCCGGGTCACCGTCGAAGGTGCGGCGTCCGTCGCGCTCGGCGATGCGCGCGAGGCACGCGTCGACGAGCTCGCGTGACGAAAGTCGCCGCGACGCCAGTTCTGCGGCAGCCTCGACGACGCCGAGGTCGGCGGGATCGCCGGCGCTCATCGTGCGATGATTGCACCATGGCGCTCCGCGACGTGCCGCCGTTCCGCGCCGACCACGTCGGCAGCCTGCTTCGCCCGCCGGCGTTGCTGCAGGCGCGCGAGGATCACGCTGCCGGCCGCGTCGACGACGCGGGGCTGCGCGCCGTCGAGGACGAGGCGATTCGCGAGATCGTGCGCATGCAGGAAGAGGTGGGTCTGCGTTCCGCGACCGACGGGGAGTTCCGTCGGGCGTCGTGGCACATGGACTTCATCTACCAGCTCGACGGGATCGAGAAGGAAGCAGGCCACATCTCGGTCAAGTTCTTCAACCCGGAGGGCCAGATCGAGTTCACCCCGGCCGCGCTGCACGTCAACGGCAGGCTCGGCGTCACGAAGACGATCTTCGGGGACGACTTCGAGTTCCTCCGCCAGACGGTGACGCGCAACCTGCCGAAGCTCACGATCCCCTCCCCGAGCATGGTCCACTATCGCGGCGGCCGGGCGGCGATCGACGAGAGCCTCTATCCCGACCTCGACGCGTTCTGGGCCGATCTCACCTCCGCGTACCGCGAGCAGGTGCGACGACTCGGCGAGCTGGGCTGCAGTTACCTCCAGTTCGACGACACGAGCCTTGCCTATCTGAACGACCCGCACCAGCGCGAGTACGTCGCTTCGATCGGCGGCGATCCGGACCGGCAGCACGTCGAGTACATCCGTCACATCAACGAGGCGCTCGCCGGCAGGCCCGAGGGGATGTCGGTGACGACGCACATGTGCCGGGGTAACTTTCGCTCGTCCTGGGCGGCGGAGGGGTCGTACGACTTCGTCGCCGAGGCGCTCTTCAATGAGCTCGACGTCGACGGCTTCTTCATGGAATGGGACGACGCGCGGTCGGGCGGTTTCGAGCCGCTCCGCTTCCTGCCGAAAGGCAAGGTCGTCGTGCTCGGTCTCGTGACGACGAAGAGCGGTGCGCTCGAACAGAAGGACGAGCTGAAGCGGCGCATCGAGGAGGCAAGCCGGTTCGCCGATGTCGAGCAGCTCTGCCTGTCCCCCCAGTGCGGCTTCTCGTCGACGGTCGAGGGCAACGTGCTCTCCTACGACGAGGAAGTCGCGAAGCTGCGGCTGATCGTCGAGACCGCAGCCGAAGTCTGGGGCTAGGCTCGCGGCCGGTGGCGCCGCGCGTGAGCTACCTCGTCGGCCGGCTCGACCGGCTGCTCCGCCGCCGGCTCGGCGACGCGCTTTCCGTCCACGGCCTCTCGCTTCCGGAGTACACGACACTTTCGGTCCTCTCCGCGCGCAGCGGCCTTTCGAACGCGCAGCTCGCGCGCCGCTCGCTCATCACACCACAGGCGGCGAATGAAGTGCTGAGTCGGCTCGAGGGGCGCAAGCTCCTGCGGCGCGTCGCCGACCCGGACCACGGCCGCATCCGGCCGGCGGAGCTGACCGCGGCCGGGCGACGGTTGCTCGCCAAGGCGGATGCGGCGGTCGACCTGGTCGAGCGGGAGATGCTCGCTCGCCTGGCAGGCTCCGAACGCAAGGCGCTACGCGACGCACTTGCCTCGGCCGTACGCGGTCTCGGCGATGGGACGTAATATCAGGCTTCCTGATACTGAGGAGGTGTGATGTCGGCGTGGCAGACGGTCCAGGTCGAGTTGGACGACGGGATCGCGTGGGTCCAGCTCAACCGGCCCGAGAAGCGAAATGCAATGAACCCGACGCTCAACGCCGAGATGGTGGATGTGTTGCTGACGCTCGACGCGGACGACGCGTGCGGAGTGGTCGTGCTCACCGGAGCCGGCGACGCGTTCTCTGCAGGGATGGACCTCAAGGAGTATTTCCGCGAAGTCGACACGCAGCCCGAGCACGTACAGCGTCATGTCAGGCGCGATGCGAACCTCTGGCAGTGGCGCCTCTTGCGCACGTATGCGAAGCCGACGGTCGCGATGGTGAACGGCTGGTGCTTCGGTGGAGCGTTCACTCCGCTCTGCGCGTGTGACCTCGCAATCGCAGCCGACGAGGCGACATTCGGTCTCTCCGAGATCAACTGGGGCATTCCTCCCGGCAGCCTCGTCAGCCGCGGTCTCGCGGAGACGGTGGGGATCCGCGATGCATTGCTCTACGTGATGACGGGCAGGACCTTCGACGGGCGGAAGGCGGCCGAGATGGGCCTCGTCAACTGGAGCGTCCCGCGCGATCGGCTGCGTGCGGAGGTCGAGATGCTTGCGCGTGAGCTACTCGAGAAGAACCCGGTCGTGCTGCGCGCTGCGAAGCTCGGCTTCAAGCACGCACAGACGATGAGCTGGGACACCGCCGAGGACTACCTGTACGCGAAGCTCGAGCAGTCGCAGTTCCTCGACCGCACGCACGGCCGGGAGCAGGGGCTCGCGCAATTCCTCGACGAGAAGTCGATCCGGCCCGGGCTCGACACGTATCGCCGGGACGCATGACGCTCGCGACGCTCCTCGCCGAGACCGCGGCGCGTGTGCCCAGCCGGCCGGCGCTCGCGTTCGAGGGGAGGTGCGTCACCTACTCGGAGCTCGATGCGATGGCGGAGTCGGCGGCACCGGCGGATCGCATCCTCCCTCTACCCATGCCGAATGAACCTGCCTCCGTTGCTCGCTACCACGGAGCGCTTCGTCGAGGTGCGGTCGTCGTGCCGCTCAACCCGCTGCTCAGCGCGAACGATGTCGAGTTGCGCAGCAGGCCGTTCGAGCCTGCGCACGACACCGCCGTCGCCCTCTTCACGTCGGGGACGACCGGCGAGCCGAAGCGGATCGAGCTCTCGCACACGCAGCTGCGGACGAACGCCGAGTACCTCGCTCGGGCTCTCGCTCTGACCGAGGACGACGTCTTCTGGGGCTCGGCGCCGCTTTCGCACGTGTTCGGGATGACCGGCTGCATGAACACGGCGATCGTTCTCGGCGCGAAGCTGGCGCTCGTGCGCCGGTTCGATCCGCGCGAGGCGCTCGCGACGATCGAGCGCGAGCGCGTCTCGGTGTTCATGGGCGTCCCGACGATGCTCGCCGCGCTCGTGGCCGCCGCCCGAGAGGCGGGCCGCACACCGCCGTTGCGGCTCGCGCATTGCGGCGGTGCGCCGCTGCCGTTCGACACGCTGCGTGCGTTCGAAGAGACGTTCGGCGTTCCCGTTCTCGAGGGCTACGGCATGACCGAGGTCGGAGGGGTCGTCGCACTCAACCATGCGGGCGTGCCGCGCAAGCGGGGCTCTGTCGGCACGGCGGCCGCGGGGCACGAGCTGCGCATCGCGGACGACGGAGAGGTCCACGTCGGCGTCGACGGACGTTGGCTCGCGACCGGCGACATCGGGCGGATCGACGACGATGATCATCTGTTCCTGCTCGATCGCAAGAAGGATGTGATCCTCCGCGGCGGCTACTCCGTCTACCCGCGCGAGGTCGAAGAGGCGCTGCACCAGCATCCCGCGGTCCGTGAGGCCGTGGTCGTCGGCGTGCCGCACGCGCGGCTCGGTGAAGAGGTCGCCGCGCTCGTCGTCACCGACGTCGGCTGCTCTCCGGATGCGGTACGTGACTTCGCGCGCGAGCGGGTGGCGGCGTACGCCTACCCGCGGCTTGTCGTGCTCGTGGATGAGCTCCCGAAGAACCCGTCCGGGAAGATCCTCCGACGCGAGATCGACCGCGACGCGCTGGCCGTGCTAATCGACTCGGATGCGGAGGCCACGCAAGGCGTCTGAGGTCGTCGACCCGCCTCGCCGTCAGGGAACAATCGAAGGGACCGACGAGAACGACCCGGAATCAATGGTGATGGAACGCATGCATCACCGCGTGCCCCTTCCCGCGAGCAATGAGGTAGCGGTTGACCGGAACTGCTGCAGCGAACGCAATGACGAGGCTCACCAGGAGACTCCACCAGAACAGCGAGTCGCTCAGTCCGGCGGCGATTGCGCCTGGAACCAGCAAGATGAACGCGTTGTCGACGATTTCCATCGTCGTGATCGAGAGCGTGTCCGAGGCGAACGCGAGACCGGCAGCGCGGCGGAAGGGGATGCCCGCGTCGAGCACCGGGCGCAGCGTGAGCCCGTATCCGAAGAGGAACGCCAGTGCGACGGAGATCACGATGGAGACGGCGTTGCCGAGTCCGAACGCCGTCGAGATGACCATGCCGAGGACCTCGCCGATCGCACAGCCGGTCAAGCAGTGGAGGGTCGCCTGGACAGCGGTGCGTGTCAGCGATGCGTCGCGGTGACCGTGGCGATGTGCGTGTGCTTCCATCGGTCCTCCTAGGTGATCTTGGCGAAGCGCTCGACGGCGTCGAGCAGTTCACGGCTCTTCTCGTCGGCCTTGCGCCTGTTGCCCGAGGCAAGAGCGTCGGCGACGCAGTGCTTGACGTGGGAGTCGAGCAGCTTCATCCCGACGGCTGAGAGTGCGGTATCGACAGCGCCGATCTGTGTCAGGACGTCGATGCAGTACCGATCGTCTTCGACCATCTTGGCGATGCCTCGGATCTGACCTTCGATCCGTGCGAGCCGTCTCAACAGGCGTGCCTTGTCGTCTGCGTATCCAGGGGTGCCGGTCAACCGAGTGCGATGGTAGCAGATACCCCATAGGGGTATTCTGGCCTACTTCGGTCGAGCGGGTGGAGACCGGTCGCTCCAATCGAGAGCCCGCTTCGGGCACTGGCGGATCGCCCGGCGGCCGAGGCGTTCGAGCGCCTGAGAGACGGGTGCAGGGTCGATGATCGGATACCCCCAGTCGTCGAGCGACACGCGTTCCGGAAAGAGCTCGGCGCAGAGGCCGTGCCCGTCGCAGGCGATCGGGTTGACGCGAAGGGTGCGCTCACCGCCCATGCACGCCTCCCGGGACGGGCAGCCAGCCGCGCGTTGCCAAGGCGCAGCGTCCGCGCCGGGCGTGACGCGCGAGCTCGGGCTCGAACACGTCGAGGAAGCTCTCGACGAAGCCGGCGACGCCGTCGGGGTGCCGGCACGCGCCGCGACCGCGCACCTGCCCGGTCCACCGTTCGAGTCGCGTGCGGGCCGGATCGGGGTTCGCGGCGAGGTCCGCGAACGCCGTCGCGATGGCGCGGAGGCCGTGAACGCATGGGCCGCATTGCCCGGCGCTTTCGCCGGCGAGGTAGCCGACGACGCGTGCCGCCTCCGCGATGCCGCACGCCGAGTCGGGGAGGGCGACGATCGCGCCCGCTCCGAGGTTCTCGTGCGTCAGGCGCAGGCTCGCTGTGTCGGCGGCGGACACCCAGCGCCCGAAATAGCCGCCCACGAGGACCGCGGTAAGGGGTTCGGACGCGCCGCCGCTGCGTTCGAGTAGATCGCCGAGCGTCGAGCCCAGCTCGATCTCGAAGACGCCGCGTGCGCGCACGGCGCCGCCCAGCGTGACGAGCGCCGTGCCTGGGGAATCGGCGCTCCCGGCTGAGCGGAACCAGGCCGCGCCGAACCGTGCGATCAGCGCGATGTGCGCCAGCGTCTCGACGTTCTGGACGACCGTTGGCGCGCCGTTCAGCCCGCGCTCGAACGGGTACGGCGGCTTCGCCGACGGCTTGGCGACGCCACGTTCCAGCGCATTCAACAGTGCGGTCTCCTCACCCGTGACGAACGAGTCCGGGACGGTGTCGACGCTGATGCGGACGGGGTCTCCGCGCCGCTGCGCGAGTGCGTGTTCGACCGACTCCAGTTCGCGTCGTGCACTGCGCGCGACCGCGACGACCGCCTCGCGCGCGCCAACGGCGTAGGCGGTGGCGACGACTCCGTCGAGCACCAGTTGCGGGGTGGCGCGAAGGAGCGCCCTGTCCTTGCCGCTCGCCGGCTCGCCTTCGGCGGCGTTCGCGACCAGGATCGGCCGGCGCCGCACGGCGACAGCGCGCAACTTCGTCGCCGTGTCGAACGCTGCGCCGCCACGTCCGCGCAGGCCCGACGCAGCGATCTCGTCGACGAGCGCGGTGTCCAGGACGACGGGCCCGAGCCGGTCCTGGTGCTCCAGCAGCGAGATCGAACGGCCGGAACGGAGTCCGGCCAGGAGCCGACGGGCCGGCTCGGTGTGCGCTGCCGCGACGCTCATTCGCCGTCACCTCTCGTGGCGACGACGCCGGTGACCGAATGCGATCTCGAGTCGATGCTCAGGCGAAAGTCAAGGCCAAGCACGTGACCTGCGCCGTCGCGCACGTCGGCGGCGACGTGCTGCCCGTCGAGCCCGACCACCTGGCCGGTGTAGACGCTCCGCGTGGTCGCGGGGACGAACGAGACGCCGCTCGCCGTGAGCGAGACTCCTTCCCCCGAAGGGATGCCGCGTAGGTCGATGCGTGCGGCGCCTCGCGGGCCGCCGCGCAGGTGCAGGGTGAGGCGCACGGTCACGAGGCCGTCGGCGCCCTGCAGCTCGCGCTCGGTTCCGGCCAGTGCCGACGCGAACGACGTCGGTGGCGCCGCCGGCCGGACGAGTGACACGTTCCCGGCGGACTGCACGCGGCGAGCTCCCTTGGCGAGCACCGTCGCAGGCGTTCCGGCCCGTTTCGCCCATCCGTGTTGCGAGGGGCCCGACTGGTACCAGAGGAAGACGAGGATCGGCGCCGCGACCGCACCGGCGGCCGCACCGAGACGAATGTGACCCGGGCCTGCGCCCAGGCCGGCACGGACGAGAACGGCGAGCGCGACGATCGCGAGCGACGCGAAACCGAGACTCGCCAGCCAGCCGAAGCGCGCGTCGCTGCCTGTGCCGAACGAATGGACGAGCGCCACCGGCCACGTCAGGTACGCGACCCAGTGCACGGCGCGCCAGAGGCCGGCGCTGATGCGCTGTCGAAGAAGGCTCGTTACGACGAGCGCGAGTAGCAGGTCGAACGCGATCGCGCCGAGCCCCAGCCAGATCGGGCGGTACCTCGACGTGAACGGGACGAACGTCGCGACGACGGAGATCGGGGCGTAGCCGTCGGCAATCGTCGTGAGGACGTGCACCGTGACGAACACGATCGCGAGCAGCGTGAGATTCCGGTGGATGCCCGCGAACGCGAACCGC
>Ga0207707_10001201_pt1 | contig 24373 bp, 19 predicted proteins | sample KBSC83BmetaG_FD_184336 | JGI IMG/M metagenome (GOLD analysis project Ga0207707, IMG submission 184336) | Corn rhizosphere microbial communities from Kellogg Biological Station, Michigan, USA - KBS C8-3B metaG (SPAdes) (version 2) | ecosystem: Host-associated > Plants > Roots > Rhizosphere ... | reverse complement strand
AAGCAGGTGGTATCTCTCTCATCGCGTGGGCCGTGGTAGCTAGAAGTTGAATCTCCACGCTGCTGAAGCAGGTGGTATCTCTCTCATCGCGTGGGCCGTTGTAGCGAGAAGTTGAATCTCCACGCTGCTGAAGCAGGCGGTATCCCTCTCATCGCGTGAGCCGTGGTAGCTAGAAGTTGAATCTCCACGCTGCTGAAGCAGGTGGTATCAGGCGGACAAAGTGTTACGTGGTTGGAACTAACCACCACTTCGCGAGTGTATCGCTGAAAGCTCACGTCTCATTACTTCAACTCGATCAACCAGATCCACAATCACTGCGGCTCCTGCAAAGTTGACTCCAAGATCTCGTCGCAACCTTGCCATTCGACGCAGCCGAAGAACTGAACGACTGCGAAGCATTGGTTCTTCCGATTCATCGCTGATTGTCTCCAGCACACCCAGCCGAACCAAACGCGAAATCAGAGTCGGTCGAGCACCTACGATCTCAGCCACATCCGCAATTGTCAGCGGCTGATCCAGGTCGCAATCAACCACTCTTATGAACTGCTCACTCATTTGAAACTCCTTTCGCCTTGCTGCCTGTGCGTGGATTAAATGTCGACAGCCGTTGCAAGTCTTCGAAGAGCCGTCGTTCTTCAGCGCCCACGGTCTTCGGTACTCGAATGTTCAGTCGCACATATTCATCGCCTCTTCCACCTTTTCGTTTATTCAAGCCTTGTCCTCGAAGACGTAACCGCTGTCCACTCTGCGCGCCCTGAGGAACACTCATTTCAACTTTCCCGTCGATAGTAGGAACTTGAATCCGCGTTCCCAACACGGCCTCCCACGGAGCGAGCGGCATTTCCACTTCGAGATTGTCGCCATCCACTCTAAAGGTTGGGTGAGGTTTCAGGCGTATATGCAGATAGAGATCCCCACCACGACCACCATTCAATCCGGTACTTCCCTGTCCAGCCAACCGCACACTGGAACCATCGCGCATTCCAGCCGGAATGTTGACGTCAATCGTCTTTGGTTTGAGTACCTGACCTCGACCGCCGCATGTCGGACAGATCTGATCCTCACTGACCATCCCTGTGCCGTGGCAGGTCGGACAAGTTTCCGCTGACTGCAATTGTAGCGTCCGGCGTCCGCCGGTGTGCGCCTCTTCGAGCGACAGCTCGAGTTCAGCTTCCACGTCGCGTCCGCGTCGCGGTCCAGTTTGCCGTGCAGCTCCAGCTCGACCGAACAGCTCTTCAAAGAAGTCAAAACCCTCACCACTCGTCCCGGGATGAAAACCGCCAAAATCAAACCCGCTAAAATCGAATCCGCCGGACTGTTGTTGCTGTTCCCCTTGACGAAAGCCCTCCCAGTTTGGCGGAGGCGCCTGGCCAGTTTGCTGCACGACTTTCCAGTTTTCGCCGTACTGGTCGTAAAGCTTTCGACTCTCGGGATTAGAAAGGACTTCGTAAGCCTGCTGGAGTTCTTTGAAACGTTCTTCAGCAGCTTTATCGCCAGGGTTTAGGTCGGGGTGATGTTTTCGCGCCAGTTTTCGATAAGCCGCTTTGATCTGATCATCGGTCGCACTTCGGCTAACACCAAGTTCTGCGTAGTAATCTTTCGTCTGGGTGGCCATCGCAGTTAACTCCAGTACTATCCGTCATTGTAAGGTTGGAAATAAGAATTCCCGCCTCAGGACTCTACTCTCTTTCTAATATTTGCATCACGATGCGTATGAATCTCTGCATGATTTCTCTGCGCACCCTCTGCGTTCTTCGCATCTCTGCGGTTTTATTTGGGCGAGACTACAACGAACCGCAGAGACGCAAAGAGCGCAGAGAGACGCAGAGAGAAAACGTCAAATCTGGGTCAACCGAAAATCGAGCTGGTATGCTTCGGTTTATGGCCACATGCGTCGTGTCATACGTCGATACGTCAGGAATTCGGCACAGCGTGGAAGTGGAAGCAGACAGCATGTACGAAGCGGCGGTTTTAGGAATCAAAGTGTTTCGACAGCACGATTGTGAACCACGCGAAGGCAGCCACCTGGAAATTGAAGTACGCAGTTCGGTGGTTCACACACTAACGATGCGCAAGATTCATGACTGGTTGAACGGTGGCGCAAAGACACCGAAAGAGGCGGTGGTGAAAGAGAGGCTGAAAGGAATGCTTTGATCTCAGATCCCAGATATCAGAGAGCCTACTCCCAGAATCGAACAAGTAAGGAAGGGCGGTTTACCCCCGCTCTCGACAGAACTGATTGATCAAGACACAGCGGGGGTAAACCGCCCTTCCTTACTTGTTCGATTCTGGGAGTATTTTGAGTTTCTAACAGCTCTGATTAGTTCAGCTGCTTTCGAAACCTCCATGCACTAACGCCAACCAGCACGACCGTAAATGCCACCAACGCCAGGAAGTTTGGATACAAGACTGACAGTCCGACTCCCTTCAGCATCACTCCTCGCGCAAGTACGGCAAAGTGTTTCACTGGATTCAAGTCAGTCAATGGTTGCATCCACTTGGGTATCGCTTCCAACGGCGTCGTTGCGCCCGACAACATCGACAAGGGCGGCGTAACGAAGAAGCTCATCAAGTTCGCTTGTTGCTGTGATCGAGTAAACGTGGCGATGATAGTGCCGATGCCAATACCCGAAAGGATGCACAGCATTCCCGATCCATAGAGCAACAACAAACTTCCTCTAATCGGCACACCAAAAACCACACCACCGACGATCAGCGCCAACGCAATTGTCAACGACAACGTAAGAAATATCGGAGACATCTTCGCGAGAATAATTTCGGCACTTCCTGCGGGCGTCATTAACAGTTGCTCGACAGTTCCGACTTCTTTCTCCTTCACCATGGCGGTCGAAGCGATTGCGGATCCCAGCATCACCAACAACATCCCAATCATTCCGGTAACAATGAACCAGGAGTTTTCCAAACCGGGGTTATAAAGCAGCGACACTCGCGAACGCGCCTGCGCACGCGGAACGTTCGTTTGGGATAAGGCAATCTTTTCATTCATTGAAGCAATCACTCTCGAGGCGTATCCACCGGCTATTCCCGCGGTGTTCGAATCAACACCGTCAACCAGAAACTGAATTTCAGCCGTTTCACCTCGAGTGCGTTTCGTTGCGAAATCACTGGGAATGACGATGCCGGCGTTTAGAGTTCCATCACTCAGCGCGTTTCCCAATTCATTAGCGGATGTGTAATAACCAGCCGACGTAAACGATCTACTTTCCCGAAAAGCGGAAATGACTGCGCGACTCTCGGCTGTCCTACTCTCGTCAACCATCCCCAATTTCAGATTCGTGACTTCAGGGTTCATCGCAAATCCGAGTAGGACGATGTTCAGAGTAGGCGGCAACAACATCATGGCCACCAGGCGCTTGTTACGTCGCAACTCGTTCAGCTCTTTAATGAAGAGCGGCCAGAAGCGGTGGTTAAGAAGTTTCTGAAACATACGCATCTCTCTCTCTCGTTTAAAGCGCCCGGGGCCGTAGCCCGACTGTCAAGGAGGGCTCAGCTAAGGACTGTGAGCCAACAATAAGAGCCCTCCCTGACAGTCGGGCTACTGCCCCGCTCACGCATCAATCTGCATCTTTCTCAAACTCATCCACGCTTTCATGAAAAACAAAGTACTCAAGATTCCCAATGCAACCGGCACGTGCCAGGTCGCGGACCAGCCACCGCCTCTTACAAACACGTCGCGCGCCACCTCAACAAAGTATCGCGCCGGCACCAAGGCTGAAATCCATCGCAACCACGACGGTATGTTCGAAATCGGATAAACAAAGCCAGACAACAGAAACGAAAGTAGAAAGCAGACGTTCTGGACGGCCTGTATAGCTGCGGCCTGATTGGGAATCGACGCGCCCGCCATTGCTCCAAAGCACACAACACAAAACAAGTACAAGAAAGAACTCAACAGGAAAGGAATCGGATCTCCTTTGAACCAGATTCCAAAGAACGGTATTGCAAATGCCAACGTAAGCGCCCACTCGGCAATCGCGACAAGCATATACGCTATGATCTTGCCCAGTAGATACTCGTGCGCTTTGATACTCGCGACATAGACCTGCAGAATTGTTTTCTGTTCACCTTCACGCGACATAGCCAGCGCGACCAACAGCGGTGGAAACAATGCCAAACCCACTGCGAACACTGCGGGACCAATGTACTGATCAGAGTCGTTTCCCGGATTGAACCAGAAACGCATGCGCGGCTGAATGGCAGGCGCGGCAGTAATTGATGCCTGCTGATTGAACGCCTGCGTAAGCTGATTTGCGTTGTTTCGCATGAGGTTTCCAGTGTTCGCATCGCTGCCATCGATCAACCACTGCACTTCTACTGACTGCCCTCGTTGTAAATCGCGCTCAAACTTCTGGGGGATGACGATCGCCGCTCGTGCTTTGCCTTTGTCGAGTGCGCTTTCGGGGGATTCGTTTAAGCCCAGCTCCACCACACGAAAGGTTAGTGACGATTTGATCGTGTCGTAGTAGCGTCGCGACGTGACTGTTTGATCCCAATCCTGAACTACGACTGGCAGATCCGTTACAGTTAATGAAACAGCACAACCCAGCAGCCACATGATGATCAGCGGCAGCACCAGTGCGAGCACAACAGTCATTTTGTCGCGCGAAAACTGGGTCAGCTCTTTTCGGATTTGTGCGATTATGCGTGTCATATCTCGTTCTCTTCCTCTGCGTCTCTGCGTCTCTGCGTTCTCTGTGTCTCTGCGACTCGCCCAATTAAAACCGCAGAGACGCAAAGAACGCAGAGGGTGCGCAGAGAAATCATTTCTTCTTATTCGCGGCCTGCTGTTTCTCCACGATGCTAATAAACACGTCCTCGAGTGAGTAAGCTGTCCCATACGCACGCAGCACGTTGATATCCAGCGCGCGGAGTTGATTCGTAAGTTGCGCAATCTCAGGCTCGGGATCCGCATCAACGACCACGTGCAGTCGATCACCAAACAACGAAATTCGCCAACGCTCACGAGTTCGTTTCAGATAATCCGCAGCCGCCTGCGGCCGGTCAGTGATCAACTCGATCAGATGACCACCTTGAGCTGCTTTCACTCCGGAAGGTGTTCCTTCCGCAACTAACTCCCCGGCAACCATAAAACCAAGTCGATTACATTGCTCTGCCTCTTCGAGGTAATGCGTTGTTACGAGCACTGCAACACCGCGATCGGCAAAGGCATTGATCATTTTCCAGAACGCCCGCCGCGCCAGTGGATCAACACCTGAAGTAGGCTCGTCGAGAAACAGCACGCTAGGTTCATGCATTACTGCAGCACCAAATGCGACTCGCTGTTTCCATCCTCCCGGCAAACTACCCGTCATCAAATCACCCTTGCCTTCAAGACCGGATATTTTCAACACCCATTCTTTCTTTTCTTCGCGCTCATCACGCGGCACCTGGTAAACACCCGCAAAGAAATTCAGGTTTTCCTCGATCGTCAGATCGTCGTACAACGAAAACTTCTGCGACATATATCCAATTCGCTGACGCACAAAACTCGAACGCAACCTGCCTGACTCTCCCGCCAATGCCATCTTTCCGCTCGACGCGCCAATCAACCCGCAGAGCATCTTGATCGTCGTCGTCTTCCCTGCGCCATTCGCACCGAGTAGGCCGTAGATCTCGCCGTACTTCACCTCGAGATTGATGTTCTTGACCGCATTGAAACCACCAAAGCGCTTGCACAAATCCTCCGCTTTGATCGCCAACGCTCCGCCGGGTCGCTCGCGAAACTTTCGACGAGCAGGAAACGGAATCGTCTTCAGTTCACCACCAAACTCTCGCAACTTTGCGACGAATGCATTTTCAAGCGTCGGGTCACCAGCTTTGAAGTCTCTTGTTTGAATGCCCGCATTGCTCAATACTTCACGCGTGATGCGTTCGCCTTCGTTTGGGTCTGCCACCATCAGGTCGAGTCGATCACCAAACCTTTGCACGTCTTTGATCAAAGGTATCGAGCGCAGAACATCCTCAGCCGTTCCAAGTTGGCTCAAATCAGCGGCGCGCACCTCCAGGCGCTGCAATCCAAGCTGCTCGCGAATTTCTGCCGGCGTTCCTGTTTCGTGTATCTTGCCGTCGTACATCAACGCGACGCGATGACATCTCTCTGCTTCGTCGAGATAGGGCGTGGCGACTACCATCGTCATGCCGTTACTCGCTAAACCAGCCAATGCATCCCAAAACTCTCGACGTGAAACCGGATCGACGCCGGTTGTCGGTTCGTCCAGGAGAAGAATCCGCGGTTCGGCAATCAAAGCGCACGCGAGAGCCAGCTTCTGTTTCATTCCACCGCTCAAACTGCCTGCCAGGCGATCAGTAAATCGCTCCATGCCAAACATCTCGAGATAGTGCAGTCCACGTTCTTCAATCTGCTTGCGGGTCAACATTCGAAGTTGACCAACATACTGCAGGTTCTCTGCCACACTCAGGTCCTGGTAGAGACTGAACGTTTGCGTCAGGTAACCGACAAAAGAGCGCGCATCAACGGTCGCTTTGCCGTACATCTCGGCCGTACCGGACGTCTGCTGCATTACGCCACCGAGGATTTGGAAGACTGAAGTTTTGCCCGCGCCGTCTGGACCAATGAAGCCAAAAATCTCTCCAGCTGCGATATCGAGATCGATTCCTTTCACTGCTTCGAAGTGGCCGTAAGTCTTCGTGAGCCCCCGAACTTTGATTGCCGTCTCAACTTGCGGAACGTGCAGTTCGGTATTCACCATCACCGGCATCGTCTGTTCTGTGATTTGAACTGCACTCATGACTTCCTCTGTTTTTCCTCTGCGAATGCTCTGCGTTCTCTGCGTCTCTGCGGTTTATGTCCGATATGCTTTAGCTTGTCGTGACCTTACCAACGCGGCGATCATTGAAATCTAACGACCTGTCACGACAAGCTAAAGCATATCGGACATAACCGCAGAGAAGACTTACTCCGTTACAACTTCTCCATCCGCCGGCATGCCGGGTTTTGCATAGCCACCAGCGCTCTTTAACGTTAACTTCACACCAACAACCTGCTTCACACGATCATCCTTGAAGTAAGTGTTCTCGGGCGTGAACGAAGCCTCAGGATCAATTCGCGATACAACTGCTTCAAGTGCCTTGCCTGGCGCGGAATCCAAATACACCCGCGCTGTTTGCCCGGTTCGAACACGACCAATCTCACCCTCAGGAATGAATCCGCGCAGGTACACGGCGTTCAAATCAACCAATGTAACCAACGGAGTTCCAGCGGCGATCACTTCGCCCGGTTCGGCCGATCTCGTCGCCACCGTTCCCTCTATTGGCGCTACGATCTGTAGATCAGCTCTGTCAGCCTGCACTTCTTTCAACTTGGCCCGTGCATGCTCTTCTTCTGCTTGTGCGGCTGAAATCTCGGACTGTGCCTGCAGAATCTGCTGACGAATTGCGGTCGCCTGTGAAGTACGCATCGCCGGGTTTGAGAGATTCGCTTTGGCCATCATCAACGAGCCACGCGCAGCGTCCACCTGTCTCTTAGCTGCTCGAACGGCTGCCGCGTGTGCTTCGGCAGTTGTTCTTGCTTGTCGACCAGTTCGCTCCGGTACATCGCCGTCTTTCGCAAGCGTCGCGTATCGCTCCTCGTCATAATGAGCCTGACTGTAATCAGCTTCAGCTTTAGCAAGCTCAGCTTCTGCCTGTGCAACCTGTGCTTCAGCCTGGCTGACTCTTCCCTGCGCGTCCACCTTTGCCTGATCTACACCGATGTTGCTCTCTTGAAGTTGTGCCTGAAGGACCGAGACTTGTTGCTGTGCGCTTCGCAATCGCGCTTCGGCTTGCTGGACTTTTGACTCTTCCTGCTCTTCACGTGCATTAACTTGCTCGTCATCGATTACGGCGATGAGTTGACCAACCTTTACGTGGTCACCTTCACGCACGGTGATTTCGCGAACACGTCCAGCGATCTTGGTCGAGACAGTCGCATCATCGCCTTCAATTCGACCGCTGAGTTTGATCAGGTTCTTTGGGCCGGCTGGTCTGCGAATCAGGAAATACCAAACCGCACCGCCGGCTAATGAAAGAACTACCAATGCGACCGCTGCTCTTTTAAGTTTTGCTTTTGACATATGAATCTCCTTTTCTTTGGAGTGCGACGGCCTGCCATCGCTTTGTTACAGGGCTACTTTGACGATTAAGCCATTAAGAAATTCCGAATGTCCGATGTAACAGAGCGACGGCAGGCCGTCGCACTCCAAAGGACTCTACCGTTCCCCCGCACTAACTTCAGCCTGCTCTAATCGCAAACCATCCGACATAACTGCGACATTCCGATATCGAAACGTATTCCCAATTGCTCGTTGAAAATCAGCGATCGCCTTGTTCAGATCCGTCTGCGCCTGCAACTCTTTGCCACGTGCAACCACTAAGTCTGTTTGTCGCTGCAACACCAGATAGACCGTAGACATCCCTGCTTGAAACTTGCGATGCTCACTTGTGTATTGCTGATCCGCTGCCACGCGCTGAGCAGCCGCCGCGGCTAATCGCGCCTCAATTGAGCGCACAGACTGCATTGCGTTCCGCACGTCTGCTTCTATCAGCTGTTCTGTCTGCGCACGTTGCGTTTCTATTCGCCGACCTTCAGCCAGTGAATGGCCGAGTTTCGCCTTCGCAGTTCTATTTTTCAACGGCAATGAAATCTTCACGCCAACGCGAACGGTCGGATTATCCTGGCCCAGCATGTTCGACAGTGACTGCCCATAACCACCTTGCATGTTTGCCGGCACGGCCGGGTTCAACGTATTCGTTTGCACCGGCGGTAATCCATTGATTGCCGACAACTCAGCGATGCGGTTCTGAATCGCAGTCATATCGGTGATGAGCGGATTGGTATTATCAGCGACAGTTCCGGCATAACCGTTGGAGCTATACTTAAGCTCGAGATCTACTTGCGGCTTTGTTTGGTCGCGATAGAACTTCTGATCGATTTGATTGATTTCTGCGCTGGTTCGCAGTTGCGCGAGTTCCATGCGATTCTCGAGTGCCGCGTTTATGGCTTCACTTAACAAAACTCGCGGTGCTTCGAGCGCGACCGGCGTAGTGGGCAATAAGGCCCGCGACCACAAGTCCGCCTTTCGATCCGGCAGCATCAACGTCTTCAGTGCATTCTCGGCCCTCGTCACTTGCTCCTGTGCCGAGTAGACGTTCTGTTCAAAATTCTTTACCTGCGCCTCAGCTTCAACTACATCGATTGGCGCCAGGACGCCTTGAGCAACCTGACGTTTGTTCGTTTCAACCTGGGCTCGACTCTGTTTGACTGCTTCGAATTGCACTTGCAGGGTTTTCAATGCGTTCACTAATTCCCAATAGGCTTGTTCTACATTCGTAATTATTTCTGTTGCCTTCTGACGAAACTGAACATCAGTCAGCGTCAAATTCTTCTTCGCAATCTCAATGCGTCGACGAGTATCGTCCGTACGCAGCCCCCGTACGAGAGGCTGCGTATAGGTAAACGTCAACTGCGACGACACGGCAGGGTTAAGAGTGTTGAAGAAGTTGTTACTTGAATAGCGTGTGGAAGACATATTGAGTTCGTAAGAACCACCGTACTTCGGCGCCAGACCGCTCAATCCAATCTGACTGGTTGCGTTGTTGACCTTCAATGAATCGCCGTTGCTGCCTCCAAAAAAGGAAGCCACAGGGCTCGAGGTCCGTTCGAAATAACTTTCCGAGAACAATTTGGGATCGTAAGCACCGCGGGACGCTGTTAAGTCGTGCTCAGCCATTTCCACATCGATTCGCGATGCGCGGATGTCGTTGTTGTTCTCGAGCGCCAGACGTATTGCTTCGTTCAGGCTCAGCGGCAGGGCATCGCCGTCATTTACTCCAACTCTTTCGAGTGAAGGCGGTTCCTTTTCCGGCGCAACGTAATCAGCTGCGACCATCGGTATGCGTTTTGGCAATGCTGGTTGATCAACGACCGGCGATGTGGCAGCGGTCGACTTGTCTGAAGTGTTCACTTGCGCTTTGACGCTCAAGGAGCTGGCTGTCAACAAGACCAAGACGAGCAACACGTAATGAAGTTGTGGAAACATAGATTCGCGGTCATTGCTCCAATTGGTCTCGATGATTCTCCGCGAGTGACGTCGTGCGGCCGCTCGAACTCTGGCGCGGCACAATTCGACTCTCGCCTGCAGCCTGGTAGTTGTTTTTGATGACATCTTCCCTGACATGATTTCTACGCTCCTTGCGTGTTCTCGCCGGCTACTGTCTTTCAGCCGCTTCCATCAATCGTTGAATAAAGAAATGAAGTCCCAACAACTGCGCTCCCTGTTCCTGAAGGCGACAAAGAATCGAAGCACTCTCGCTATCGAGAAAGCTGGTGTTGGAAAGATCGATACCTATGAGACCGTTATGTTTTTGGCGTAGCTCATGAAATGCGTCTTCCAATACTTCGGCTTCGGCAAGTCGGAGGGTTCCCTCGACCCGAAGCAGCGCCAGTGCGCCATATTTGTCGTCAATCTTTGTGATTCGGCTCGTCATTGCTTTTCCTTCTCTCTCGCTCGCCTTGCGTTTTGGTCGAGCGCTCGCAGAGTGCTAGTGCAACGCCGGGGCCAGTGGGTTTGGACTACAGGCAGGAAGAGTTAAGTATTGAAATGATTGGAGAAGAGCGGATGATCGGTTTCGAAGATTGGTGAGCGTCCTGGACCTGCCGGATGCCGGATTTGGCATCCGATGCCTAATGTGGTTTATGTCCGATACGCTTCAGCTTGTCGTGATGTTTCTTTGCAAGAACCACTTGGAATTCTCCGGCAACTCAGCGAACAGACGTTACCTGCCCTAACACACGAATGCTCTTCTGCCGGAGCGCGTCCGTCCTCGGCCGCCCCCGTCCCACAGAACCCTCTTGACCGTAAACACAAACGCTCTTCTGCCGGAGCGCGTCCGTCCTCGGCCGCCCCCGTCGATCAGAAGCCCCAACCCCTAACACACGAATGCTCTTCTGTCGGAGCGCGTCCGTCCTCGGCCGCCCCCGTCCACAGAACCCTCTTGACCGTACACACGAATGCTCTTCTGTCGGAACGCGTCCGTCCTCGGCCGCCCCCGTCCCACAGAACCCTGCAACTTGGACACGGAGCGACGCCAACTCAGAACGACGTTGTGCGGCCGAGGACGGACGCGGTCCGAGAGAAGAGCATTCGTGTGTTAGGGGTTGAGGGTTCTGTGGGACGGGGGCGGCCGAGGACGGACGCGCTCCGACAGAAGAGCTTTCGTGTGTCTGGTGAAGAGGGTACTGTTCGACGGGGGCGGCCGAGGACGGACGAGCTCCGACAGAAGAGCGTTCGTGTGTTAGGGCTGATGACTTCTGTTCGACGGGGCGACCGGAGGGTTCAAATACACCTAGACGGTTCTTGCAAAGAAACATCACGACAAGACAGACGCATATCGGACATTTAATTCACTTCAATCCAAGCTTCTTCATTCGGTTGCGAAGAGTTGAAATCGGCAGGCCAAGAATCTCCGCGGCGCCGCCTTTGCCGCCGATAACGCCTTTGGTTCGCTCGAGGATTTCTAGGATGTGACGTCGTTCATTTTCTTCGAGCGAAACGGGTGCGGAAGGGGGAGCCCCAATCGATCCAGCTCCATCGCCAGACAAAACACTCTGCTGGGTTCGCAGTTCACCAAGCGGCGCTTGCAACTCGGATCCACTCGAAAGGATCACTGACCGTTCAATAAAGTTCTCCAATTCACGAACATTGCCCGGCCAGGAATATTCACAAAGCGCATCGACGGTACTCTTAGGAATAACGTCGATCCGCTTGTTCATACGCAAAGAATGTTTCTGGACGAAATAACCAACCAGAAGTGGAATATCGCCGGCACGCTCGCGCAAAGGTGGAATGGTTATCGGAAACACATTGAGACGATAGAACAAATCGCTGCGAAACTTCTTCTCGGCAACCATGTCGGGTAAGTTGACGTTTGTTGCTGCTATCAAACGCGCATCTGTCTTGATTGTGCGCGAACTTCCTAACCTCTCAAACTCGTGCTCCTGTAACACTCGCAAGAGCTTTGGCTGCAGATCAAACGGAATCTCGCCGATCTCATCCAGCAACAATGTTCCTTTATGAGCTAGTTCGAACCGGCCGATACGTTGGGCAATCGCTCCTGTGAAGGCGCCTTTCTCATGTCCAAACAATTCACTCTCCAACAGGCCTGTCGGAATCGCTGCGCAATTCAGTTTCACAAGTGTGCGTTCTTTGCGACTGCTTAGATTGTGGATGGCTCGCGCGATTAACTCTTTACCTGTTCCGGTTTCACCACATAACAGGACAACAGAATCTGTCGGAGCGACCGTTGCGACCTGCTGCAGAATCTTCCTGAGAGCTGTGCTTTGCCCAATGATTTCTTCGAAGTTGTATTGAGTTTGGATCTCTTCTTCCAGGTACAATTTCTCGCTGACCAGCTTGTTTTTCAGCAATTCTACTTCGCGATAATTCAGACCATTCTCGACGGCGATTGCTAATTGCTTTGCGATGTGACTCAACATCTCAGCATCATCTTTGGTAAACGCCGCCTCTTTGCGACTAACAAGCACAACCGCTCCCAGCACGCGATCATGAGCGATGAGTGGTACGTTACAACTTGACTTAAATCCCGCCTCGATCGCTCGTTTCATCAACTCAGAGGGATACTCCGCGTAATCCAACTTGTCGATAACTACAGACGTACGACTGGTGATTGCTTTCCCGGCCGGACTATCAAGTGAAGTTGGAATTCCGGCCTCGAGGTATTCATCACCGCCTGCGACTGCTTCAAGCGCATGAAGTCTCCACTCGTTTGTCTTCGCGTCAAAGAGTGTCATCCCGGTGACATCGTTATGGAAGTAATTGCGAAGACTCTCTGAGATCGCTCGAACAAGTTCAGGCAACTCTAAGTGCGTTGTAATCGCGTTGTTGATTTCGAGCAGCGTTTCGGCGCGGGCCTTTTGTTTTGTAGCTGCTTCGAAGTTCAGTGCATTTTCCACGGCGATCGAGAGTTGCTTCCCAATGTTAGTCAACATCTCGGCATCCGCTTCCGTGAAAGCAGCTTCACGCTTGCTTGCGATCACGACCGATCCAAGCGCTTTATCATGGACTATCAAGGGAGCATTGCAGGTTGACTGGATTCCCAAAGCGACGGCTCGTTCAACTGCTGGTGAGGGCCAATCTTCGGCTCTCAGTTTATGAATAAGTATCGGCTTACGAGTTGTAAAACATCTTCCGCCCGGCGTTTCATCCAGACCCATCAAGTAACCTTCCATAACGTAGTCATCGTTGAGCGCAGCGATGTCCATTGCATGCACTCGAAGCATATCGGTCTCAGCGTCATACAACGCCATACCAGTCGTATCGTTTTTGAAATAATTTCGGAGGCACTGCGAAGTCGCAAACAAAAGGTCGCGCAAATCAAGATGCGTAGTGATGGCGTTATTGATCTCAAGCAGGGTTTCCGCGCGAGCTCTTTCCTGCCGGGCCTGTTCGAAGTTCATCGCATTCTCGGCAGCAATGGCAACCTGCGCTGCGATTTCCTCCAGTAATTGCTGGTCTTCCTGCGTGAACGATGCTTCTCGCGTACTACCCACGTTAATAGCACCGAGTATCCTGTCGTGCGAGACGAGGCAAACTGACATTCCGCTGCGCAAACCGACGGCGTAACCAAGCCGGACCATCGGATGGTAAAACTCTTCGAAGTCCAGGTTATCGCGGCGAACGGTTTTGCCAGTTTTTATCGCGAGTCCAGCCGGTGTTCCGTCGATGGGTAAAATTCCTCCCTCTCGCGCGAAGCCACCTGGAACTGGTTTATCGAGTGCATGGATTCGAAGCTGCCCGGATTCTTTATCTAACAGGACGACACTTGCGAAATCATGCTTGATGAATTTCCGTAGCCATCCAGAAATTGAGACCAGAAGATCATGCAGATTAAGATTCGAAACGACCGCGTTATTCACTTCGAGCAGCAATTGGCGACGATCTCTCTCCCATTGGGCTTTTTGAAAATTGACAGCGTTTTCGACAGCGATGGCTAGTTGATCGGAAACGTGATCGAGTAACTCCGCATCGTCTTCAGTGAATGCGGCTTCGGTACAACTGGTCAAACTCACAACGCCAATAGCCCGGTCCTGCACAATTAAAGGCAACACGCATGCTGATTGAATCTTCAATGCCTCAACCATGCTCTTGAACACCGGAGCATCAAACTCATTCACGTCGATGCGATCACGACGCACGATTTGCCTGGTCGTAAATGCTAATCCGGCAGTGGTCCCCTCCATGGGGATGGGCTCACCCTCGGCCAGCATTCCCGGCGTATCAACAGACTCGACGCGATGAATACGCAGCTTACCGATCTTGTCGTCATAAACGGCCATGCCCGTATAGTCGTGGGGAACAAGATCACGCAGCGCAGTGGAAATCGCCTGCACCAATTCGTGAAGGTTGAGGTTCGAAGCGACGGCGTTATTGATTTCCAGGAGGAGCTTTCTTCGCTCACTCTCTTGTTTCGCAGCCCTGAAGTTAACGGCGTTTTCGACTGCCACGGCGAGTTGGCCCGCAATCTCCTGCAATAACTCTGCATCCTTCTCGTCAAAGGCAGCTTCGCGAACACTCGACACAGAAATCGCACCTACAGCGCGATCTTGCAGAAGCAATGGAACCGAAACACCGGATTTGAGACCCATCACTTCGCAAAACTCCTGAAACTTAGGAGCCGGGTACTGTTCATGATCAATTCGATAGCGGATGACAGGTTTGCGCGTGGTAAGTGCCAACCCAACCGGGTTCCCTTCCAGCGGCATGAATTGCCCAGTGGGAAAAACTTGCTCGGGACCAAAGGATGACGCAAGAGCATCAACTTTCATCTCGAGATTTTTGCCATCGTAGATCGCCAGGCCAGTGAGATCGTGAGGAATCAGTTTGCGGAGACTGGTGCCAACGGCAAGGAGCAGTTCTTGTAGATCCAGTTTTGAGCTTACAGCGTTATTTACTTCGAGAAGCAAACGAAGTCTGTCTCGCTCGCGGGAGAGTTCCTGTTTCGAGAGTTCCGGCTTCATAGCAGGGGAAAGGGACCAGGGATCCGGAGATTTAAAACGGGGTGAGATTAGCTCATGACGATTGAGACCGTCTAGGTTTAAGGAAGTGCTGCTGAATCCGCCAAACGGCAGAAGCGGTGAAATTAATTAGGAACGATCGTGCTGGGACCGCAGGCGTCCCCGCCTGCCCGCGTCGCAAAGAACCAACTCCGTTTTTATCGAGTGGCTGGGCCTTGCACAAAAAGTCAGATACCACCTGCTTTAGCAGCGTGGAGATTCAAATTTGCGCTAGAGTGCGCCCTGAACCTTATGAGGTGATACCACCTGCTTCAGCAGCGTGGAGTTTCAACTTCTCGCTAAAACCGCGGTAAGAAGCTGCTCAGTAGCGGAAAATTGAAACTCCACGCTGCTGAAGCAGGTGGTATCTAACCGTCACTCCAAAGCTGCCACCTAGCGCGAAGCTGAGACTCCACGCTGCTAAAGCAGGTGGTATCTGACTTTTTGTGTAAAGCCGAGTGGCTGAGAGGTAATTGGTTGCGCTGGACGCGGGCAGGCGGGGAAGCCTGCGGTCCCAGCACGATCGTTCCTAATTAATTTCACAGTTTCTGCGCTGTGGGGGATTTGTGATCTGGCTAGATCTTCCTGACAACTTGCCCTACGCGAACCGTCCCCGCTTGAACCACCTTCGCGTTGATTCCACGGAGACACAGTTCCCTGCCCACCTCAGAATTCACAAACTTCATTGCCTCGAATCCAAATCGCGAGACAAACTTTTTGCAACCGGTGTGTGGAGGCGCCGTTACCTCAAGCACCGCTGTTCCAATTGAGATTCTCGAGCCGGCCGGAAGATTTGCTTTACTCAAATTCATATCGATGAAAAGCTGATCACCAGCGAGTTGCCAGCGTTCGCGCTCCTGAGCCACCAGCGCAACCGCCCGAGAGTTCATGATGTTGATTTGCATCTCGAGATTAGGAGAGCCATCCGGTGTGCTCGAGCTTCGGCGAACTTTCCAGGAATCGCCAATCAAGCCTTCTGACGTACTGAACTGCGCCTCCTCAAGAATCTCGCGGTGGTCAACGTGCGGCCGCCGGACGATCAATTCAACAACGCCCTCGTCTTTCGGCGAAAGACGAATGTGCTCCAGGCCCGCTTCGAGTTCTTCTGTAGTTAAGTGGGTGATGATGCTTTCCATGGGTTTTTCTTAATGTCCGATATGCTTTAGCTTGTCGTGACGCAACCAAGTTGGACGCTGGGATAAAAGTGATTGTAGCGGCTCATTCAAACATGAACTGCCATCAGGAGTCACGACAAGCTAAAGCATATCGGACACTAGGGCACCGTCCCTTTCAACTCAACAACCTGTCCACCACGCAAGACCTTCAAGGTAACAGTGTCTCCAGTGCTCAACTTGCTAAAGTAATCAAACATCTTCGCGGTGCACGCTGACTCAGTTGTCACTTCGATTCCGCTAACAGCTAAGATCACGTCTCCACCAACCAAAAACTCCGAACCAGCGATATTCGCCGATTGAGTTCCACCAATCAGGCCGATATGCGATGCGGGTGAATTATCCGCAATTCGCTGCACAAGAAATCCAGCTCGTTGTGGGATATTGAAAATCCTGACCCACTCGTCGCGAAGCAACAAACCATCGATTCCGGTCCAGAATCCTTTGCTGTTTACGACTAACTTTTCAGCAACATTAGAGGAGACCGCGAATCCCAAACCTTCAAAGCCACCAGATTGCGAAAAGATGTGACTAACGACTCCGATAACTTCACCCGCCATGTTAAAGACTGGCCCACCGGAATTGCCTCTATTGATCGCGGCATCTGTCTGGATCAGCTCTAAGTTAACGGCAGCGCCAAACGAAACATTGGAACCTCGTCGTGCACTTACATGACCGACAGACAGACTGTGACTAATCCCATATGGCGCTCCAATAACAAAGACTTCGTCGCCCACTTGCATGTTGTCGGAGTTACCAAGTTTTGCTGCGACTGCGTTGTACGGGACCCAGTCAAGCTTTAGTAAAGCGACGTCTGCGGGTGGCACTGAAGAAACTACTTTTGCAGGCACCACTTGTCCGTCTACAAACTCGACTTCAATTTTATCGGCCGCCTGGACGACGTGCGCTGCCGTCAAGATCTTGCCCTCGCCGATGAAGATCCCGGAGCCAAGCCCGGGAGAACTTACAAAGATTGGCTGTGGCGCGCGCAAGACATTCTTTTCGACGGTCTTAACAACGACGACTGACGCATCAACTTTGCGAACAACATCACGCATCGATTGCGCGTCGATTTGCATCGAGGCGCTGACTATTATTAGTGCTGATAGGAATAAGAGTTTCATTTTCGCCACCACTTATAAACGCGTATTTTTGGAGTGCGACGGCCTGCCGTCGCTTTGTCACAGCGGACGCTGGCTCACAAGTACCTTCTTCAAACGCCTTGCGTAGTCGTTAAATTGGCCCTGTCACAAAGCGACGGCAGGCCGTCGCACTCCAAAGGCTTCGCCGCATCCGTCGTGTTCTCACTTCTTTCAACTTTAATCCTGCGAGCGGTGTCGTTTCTTTGCCATTCTCGAAGACCGCTGGCCAACACCCCTGCAAGGAGGAGAGCAAAGCCAGGCTCGCGCCCCCCGCTTGAAACCTGGCTTTTGCGTTGATGTTTCATTATTGATTTAGCGCTGCACTTTCCGATTGTTTCGCCAACGTGTAATCAAAGTTCTGCGTGATTATCACTAACGAAGTTCCGCTGTAATTCACTTGATTTCGCGACATGTAAGTTGGGCCAGTCGGTGAAATGTCCTGAAATTCCGAAACGATTTGCACAGGTTTTTCATCCATTGCCGTCTGGATCTCTATGCGTCGTTGCTTCTTTGAAATCATGTCAATCCAGATCGTCATCGAATCGCCCGACTGCAGTACATCGAAGCCCTTCAGTCGGACAAGATTCTGTTCTGGCGTAACCTTGGCCGTGGCCATGAATCGCTGCATCGTCTCAGGTTCACTGTACGACTTCACCAGATGCCGCAAATCCTCGATCTTCGTCATAAAGTCCTTCTTCTTGTTCCTGGCAATCAGTCCTCGTAATCCCTTTGTCGGTAGATCTGGTTCAGGACTGCTCGCAATTACTGCCTGCTGAAGTTCCCCATTGCTGTCGTATCGCATCAGGACGAGTTGGTCTTTCTTGGTCTCACCGTCTTTTTGAATTTCGGTACGCGACTTCCACTCGTACTGCATTAGTGCTCGCGCATTCTCTTTCTGTGCCTGCGCAAGTTTCTGGTTTGGTTGGGCCGCGATCGTGGCCGTCATCAGGCCAACGATCGCGACAGCTAAGGTGCTCTTCTTCATTTCTTGCCTTCCTGGTTCTTCTTGAACTTCTGGACGAGCTTGGTAATGCCCTTGTTGACGTCCTTATCAAGATCCTTCGGATTGATAGTCCCGGAGACATAACCGCGCCAAACTTCCTGATTGGACACACTGTCTACAAAAACCACCACGATTGTTCCTTCGGTGATCTGGTTGACGTTGATGCTCCCACCCATACGTTGAAAGAAACCAAGACGGTTGTCCTGAATGTCCAGGTTCTTTTTCGTGGTCACGAAATAGCTGATGACGAAGTCGGGCTGTGAATTATCAGCCATTCCATTCGCGCGCAGCTGAGAATCCAACGCGTCGTGAATGCGGCGATCATTAATTGGGCTTGCGGCCAATGGATCACCCGCCCTGCGCACCTGCTGCGCAAACGCGTAGGTCTTAAGTTTTGAAAGGTTGAAATTGTGGTCGTAGTCTGTTTGGACTGTTTGGGCCAATGCACCAACCGTACAGACCAAAAGAAATAGACTTGAAGTAATTAGTGTGCGAACTGTTCTCATGTAATGCTCGATGCTCCTCTCGTTTCTGCAAAAGCTTTCAAGATTCGTAAATCGCATGGTTGCCCATTGCAGTTGGGCAATAGTGCAAGGGAGAGGCCAGAGGCGAAGAATGAACAATTAAGAAAACAACTGCTTGCTACTGTTGAGGAAAACAGATTTGTCTAAGAACGATTGGTTCGAGTTGGAAGGAGCTTACCGCAGCCAAATGTGGCGTCGGATGCCAAATGTGGTTTTCGAAGTTTCGTGCTTCTTCGTTAAGAGTTCAATCAGGAAGGGGGCAAGCGACCAAACAACAACCAACCCCAACCAGAACCTGAGCGCGCCCCCGCAGGTTCCAGGCCCTTGGTTATTTGCGGACCAACCCTTATCCAAGTTGGGGGCCTGGAACCTGCGGGGGCGCGCTCCGTTCGTTTTGGGTTTGGTTGTTGTTTGGTCGCTTGCCCCCTTCCTGACTGCCCTTTTTTTTGGAAGTTCGTGTTGGTCGCTTGTCCCCTTCCCAACTGCGACTCTGCCAGGCACACTTGATACTAGTCTCTTGCTAATCGACAATACCCACATGGAATACGCAAATCTCGGTAAGACGGGACTCAAAGTCTCGCGCATTTGTCTGGGCTGCATGACCTACGGGGTGCCTGATCGTGGCGCACACGAGTGGACTCTCGATGAGGAAAAGAGCAGACCGCTGATCCGACAGGCACTCGAGCTAGGGATCAACTTCTTTGACACTGCCAACACTTATTCCGACGGCACCAGTGAAGAAATTGTCGGGAGGGCGTTAAAGAACTTCTCGCGTCGCGAAGAGATCGTGGTAGCAACAAAGGTCTACTTTCCCATGCGACCAGGCCCGAACGCCAGGAGCCTGTCGCGTAAAGCAATCATGACCGAGATCGATGCCAGCCTGAAACGATTGAACATGGACTACGTCGATCTCTACCAGATTCACCGCTGGGATCGGACAACGCCCGTCGAAGAGACTCTCGAAGCGCTTCACGACGTCATCAAATCAGGCAAGGCACGTTATATCGGTGCCTCATCGATGTTCGCCTGGCAGTTTGCAAAGGCGTTGTACACTGCGGACCAGCACTCGTGGACGAGATTCGTCTCGATGCAGAACCACTACAACCTGATCAATCGCGAAGAAGAGCGAGAGATGCTGCAACTGTGTGCTGATCAGGAAATAGGCGTGATTCCCTGGAGCCCGCTCGCGAGAGGTCGATTGACCCGCGATTGGGACGCGAAGACGAATCGAACGGAGACTGATGAGTTCGGTAAGACTCTCTACACGTCGTCAGTTGACTCTGACCGCCGGATTGTTGAGCGTGTCGCCGAGATAGCTTCAGCGCGGGGCATTCCCCGAGCTCAAGTCGCGCTGGCGTGGCTGTTGAGTAAGCCGGTGATCACGGCGCCAATCGTTGGTGCATCAAAGCCCAATCATTTGGAAGATGCTGCCGCTGCGGTTGAACTGAAACTAACTGACGAGGAGATCAAGCGGCTGGAAGAACCTTATGTCCCACATCCGATCGTGGGCTTCTAATTTGGAGTGCGGTGGCCTGCCATCGCTTTGTCACTGCGGCAGTCCACGCTCTCTGACGTATCGCTGTAACAAGGCGGTGGCAGGCCACCGCACTCCAAAGTTTACTTAACACTCAGCAACACCGTCCCATGAGCCGGCACCGTCACCCCATACTCCGGACCGAATGCCTTGATATCCTGATGCGTCCACACATCTCGAACCTTCTTCACTCTCGACAACTGCAAGTCAGCCCACTTAACCGTCATTTTTGCTTCCTCTTTACCTCGATTGAAGATCGCCACGGCAGTCGCATCACCTGACAAGGGTCTAGTCCATATCTCCTGATCGCCTGACTTCCAAACCTGTTTACCTTGCTGTCCAAGCTTGTCTTGATTGATGGCAATCACTTCTTTATTCGTCAGTATCTCGAGAGTCGCCGGCGGCATTTTTCGCAGATCGTTTCCGGCAAGAAGTGGCGCAGCAAGAATGGCCCATAAACTCATGTGCGTTCGATATTCAATGTCAGTCATGCCGCCGTTGCCGATCTCGAGCATGTCGGGATCATTCCAATGACCGGGCTTCGCATACTGAGCAAGTTCGTTTTGCCGAAAACCGATGCCCGCCATCGAGTCCCAGGTATCGCGAATGTCGCCGGTCGTACGCCATAGATTTCCACCAACATCAGCGCCCCACTTCCAAACATCGAGGCGTCCATACTGACAGAGGCTGTAAACGATCGGACGGCCTGTCTTCAACAGCGCGTCGCCCATTTTCTGATAAACGGCCGGCATCTCTTCGTCCGTATAGAGTGTTCGCGCGCCGCACCAGTCGTACTTGAGATAATCGATACCCCACGCCGCAAAAGTGCGAGCATCTTGTTCTTCGTGACCGTAGCTGCCTTCGTATCCGGCACACGTGTTTGGCCCAGGTGAAGAATAGATACCTAACTTCAATCCTTTGCCGTGTACGTAGTCAGCGAGCGCTTTCATGTCAGGAAACTTTTTGTTGGTCGTGATGTTGCCTTGCTTATCACGGTAACCTTCCCAGGTATCGTCGATGTTGATGAAGAGATAGCCGGCTTCCTTCATGCCATTGGAGGCCATAGCGTCTGCAATCTCGCGAACAGTCGCGTCATCAATGCGTCCGGCAAACTTGTTCCAACTGTTCCAACCCATCGGCGGTGTACGTGCGAGTCCGTTATCTTTAACTTTGTGAAGCGCCGGCGGCTCGATGCGCGCCGGCAAGGCACCTTCGCCGTTGGGAACACGATAGGCAGGCAGGAAAGTCACAGGTTGATCGGGTCGATTACGGCGTCCGATTATTAGTTCGCCGTTAACGAACTTTCCTTCATACGTGACTTTCCGTTCTGACTTTCCATCCATCATGCTGGCAGTAAAAGTGAAGGCCTCCGGACCGCCAGTGCTTTCTTTGATGGTATAGAAGAATTGAGTAGCGCGGATCGTCCCGGTGATTTTGTCGCCTTCTTGTTTTAGGTTGAAGTATGACTTACGGACGTAACCATCGCTACCGGGAGCTTCAGACGCCCAGTTGCCGGTGAGTGAATTCGCTGTTGACTGCGGTTGGGCCAATACGATCGTGACAACGATCGTAAGTGCGCACACAGTGAGCAGCGCTAAACACAATCTAAGTGAGTTAACTTTAGTGTTCATCGTCTTGTGATTCCTAACTCTGTCTAAAGGCCAGTATCAGCACGTCGTAAAAGGCACCATTTGCGTGGAACCCTACCAGCTCGACGATGGTTGAGTGCGCGGTTGGGAAGGGGGCAAGCGATCCAGACACGAACCAAAACCAACAAGAGCGGGAGCGCGCCCCCGCAGGTTCAAGGCCCCGGCAAGTTTGGAGTAAATCAAAGCGACCGAATAAATCCGAGTTAAGTGTGATCCTGCGGGGGCGCGCTCCGGGTCTTGTTGGTTTTGGTTCATGTCTGGATCGCTTGCCCCCTTCCCAACCGCGCTTTACTTGATTTATACCTTCATTCGAACAGATTTTGCTGAGGCGCCTCCACGATAAATCACTGCCGTGCCGGCCTTAGAGATATCGCCACCATCAACTGTAATGCTCTTGTTATAAGGACCAACCAACTCGAGAAACGCTGACGCCGACGTGAGTACACGCGACGCAGTCATTAGCACATCTCGCGCATCTTTCACTCGTGCAACCGACTTCGCGTCAGTATTACCTTGCACGCTCATCCCATAGATAGCCACATCCGAAACGTTGTCTAAATCAACTGCTGGTCGCAAGTCTGGTTTACTAACTTCAAATCGGACGTTGTTAAGTGTCAGTCCTCGAACATTTCGCGCATACAGGCCATAAGCTGGCGGCGTTCCAATTTCAAAATATTCACCAGCAATCTTTGGCACTTCGGCTGCGGCTTCTGCGGCCGTGCCACCACCTTCGAACGTGAAATGAATATCCTGCAAGGTCACATTCTCGATAATATCCTCGCCGACACCGTTCACAACAATGCACTGTCGTGTTTCTCCCGGTCGAAACTTCTGTGGCCAGGGAAGGTCTGGGTGCTGTTTTCCCTCAGCCACGACAAACCCGCGAATTCCATTAAAAGAAATATTGCGGATGATGCCTTTTACTGATGGCGGAGACGATGAATCTCGCCGCGCAGAGTCGAGGCCGATCGTGATTGGGCCAGTCACATTCTTCATGATCAAATTCGAGAAGCTTATGTTCTCAAACCGGGATCGCGCGCCGCAACGCATTTTGATCGGACACCCAAACGTGTCGTAGATCACACAGTTGCTTATTGTAATGTTCTCCGCCTCGCCGCCACCGAAACGAAACACCGACCATCGCGTGCTGAAGGTACAATTCGTCACGGTGACAAACTTATTGCTGCCGAACAATGCACACGCATCATCCTGACAAGCGACATCACAATTCACGATATGAACGTACTGCGAACTATTGATGTGGAAGCCGTCGTTGTTGAGATTCACGCGGTTGTAAATCCGCACCGAATCAAGGTACACACGTTCGCACTCGAGAATTCGTGAACAGTGATACGCACTTGCTGTTAGAAACACATTCCGGATCGAAAGATTCTTGCATTGATAGAACACAAGCAGGTGAGGTCGTTGAAAATAGCCTTCGGCGGAGTTCTGACCCGGACCAGTCATGTCGCCTTTGCCGGTAAAGAATTTCGCGCCGTTCCCGTCAATCGTGCCTGGACCTTCGATGACAACGTTCTCAGCATTCGCCGCCGAGATCATTACGATGTTGCCGTTATTGGACGGTATTCCATTTCCGGCTTTGTAGTGCTCTGGCCTTTCGCTTCCCAGCAGTCGTCCTTGAACAGAGATCTTGAGAATGACATTGCTTTTGAGTTCGATCGTTCCGATCAGAAAGGTTCCTGCGGGAACGAGAACTGTGCCACCCCGATCCTTATGAGCCGCATCGATCGCCGACTGAATGGCAGCTGTGTCGAGAGCCTTACCATCTCCTTTCGCGCCAAAATCGCGAACATTGAAAACACCAGCACCCGATAATTTGTTGTCAGCGGTTTGAGTCGCGCCATTGGAACTAAATACTAAACCTCCGAGTGAAGCGACAATAGGCGGCACAGACATTTGCGCGATCAGCTTGCGGCGTGAAAGCTTTCCAGCCATACGAATGAGCCTTTGATTTATAGGAGTTAAACGAACTACTTCAGGCGTGCGACTATATTTAGCATAAAACGAGGCGGGTGAAATTGGTTTATTGGTTCAGGGTTGACACCACCAGGCTTGAGCCGGTGGTACTTCAATTTCGCAGCTACGACTTGGAACAGCCATGACCAGGACACCACCAGGCTTTAGCCGGTGGTACTCAATTTCGCAACTACGACTTGGAACAGCCATGACCAGGACACCACCAGGCTTTAGCCGGTGGTACTTCAATTTCGCAGCTACGACTTGGAACAGCCATGACC
>Ga0207707_10001199_pt1 | contig 24407 bp, 20 predicted proteins | sample KBSC83BmetaG_FD_184336 | JGI IMG/M metagenome (GOLD analysis project Ga0207707, IMG submission 184336) | Corn rhizosphere microbial communities from Kellogg Biological Station, Michigan, USA - KBS C8-3B metaG (SPAdes) (version 2) | ecosystem: Host-associated > Plants > Roots > Rhizosphere ... | reverse complement strand
GCAAAAAATGGACTCGCTGCTTCACCGGTCTCGCAGATACTTGTTGAAGAATCGATACTTGGCTGGAAGGAATTTGAGCTCGAGGTGATGCGCGATCTCAACGACAATGTCGTCATCATCTGCTCGATCGAAAATTTCGATCCGATGGGTGTACACACGGGCGACTCGATAACGGTCGCGCCGGCGCAGACGCTGACCGATGTCGAGTATCAGCGGTTGCGAGACATGTCGATCGCATGTATCCGCAAGGTCGGTGTCGAAACCGGCGGATCGAACATACAGTTTGCGGTAAATCCCGAGAACGGTGACGTTCGCATCATCGAAATGAATCCGCGCGTCTCGCGTTCGTCGGCATTGGCCTCTAAAGCGACCGGCTTTCCCATCGCAAAGATCGCCGCCAAGCTCGCCGTTGGTTACACGCTCGACGAGATACCGAACGACATTACCAAGAAAACACCGGCGTCGTTTGAGCCGACCATCGACTATGTCGTGACAAAAATTCCCAAATGGGCGTTCGAGAAATTTCCAGGTGCCGAAGACGTTCTCGGGACTCAAATGAAATCGGTCGGCGAGGTCATGGCGATCGGGCGCAATTTCAAAGAGTCGCTCTTCAAGGGCCTGCGTTCGCTTGAGGCCGTCAAGCCGCTGCGTCTGCAAGGCGTGCCTGACCATGAACTGCAGCGAAAATTGGCGCGGCCAAACTCGCAGCGATTTTCTTACATCACCTACGCACTGCAGAATGGATATACGATCAACGAAGTGCACCGGCTGACGAAAATCGATCCGTGGTTTCTCGATCAGCTTAATGAAGTGATGTTGATCCAGAAGCGGATCGAAGGCCGAAAGCTGCATGACATTCCACAAGACGTTCTGCGGTTTTCAAAGGAATATGGTCTATCAGACCGCCGCCTCTATTTCCTGACAGGCTCGCCCGAAGCCGACGTTCGTGAGCATCGAAAAGCGCAAGGTATCGCGCCGGTCTACAAGCGGGTCGATACGTGCGGAGCCGAGTTTGAATCTTTCACGCCGTATATGTATTCGGCATATGAAGAGGAATGCGAGGCTGACCCGACCGATCGGCGAAAGATAATGATCCTCGGTTCGGGACCGAACCGCATCGGGCAGGGGATCGAGTTTGACTATTGCTGCTGCCATGCTTCGTTCGCTCTTCGCGACGCCGATTTTGAGACCATTATGGTCAACTGCAACCCGGAAACGGTCTCGACCGATTACGACACGTCAGACCGGCTTTATTTTGAGCCGCTCACGTTTGAGGACGTGATGAATATCGTCGACGTCGAGCGGCCCGAGGGCGTGATCGTGCAGTTTGGCGGGCAGACGCCGCTGAATCTGGCCAATCGGCTGCATGACGCGGGTGTTCCGATCATCGGCACATCGCCCGATTCTATAGATCTTGCGGAAGACAGAAAGCGTTTCGGCACATTGCTTGCTGAACTGAAAATACCGATGCCCGAAAACGGCACCGCAGTCGCGCCAGAGGAAGCAAAGGCCATCGCTGCGGAGATCGGTTACCCGGTCGTTGTACGTCCGAGCTACGTGCTTGGCGGCCGCGCGATGGCGATAGTTTACGATGAGCAATCGCTTGATGAATATATGCGTTCGGCGGTCGATGCATCGCCGGAGAAACCGATATTGGTGGATAAATTCCTCGAACGCGCGGGCGAGATCGATGTCGACGCGCTGGCCGATGAGACGGCAGTCGTCATAGCCGGCATCCAGGAACACATCGAGGAAGCGGGAATTCACTCGGGTGATTCGTCGAGCGTTTTGCCGGCGCAGAAGATCGCCGCCGAACATCTTGAGACGATCAAGCATTATACAAAGCTGCTTGCCAATGCTCTGAAGGTCAACGGCCTGATGAATATTCAGTACGCGATCAAGGACGACCGCGTGTATGTTCTTGAGGTTAATCCGCGGGCATCGCGGACGGTGCCGTTTGTAGCGAAAGCGACGGGCGTTCCGATCGCAAAGATCGCGTCGTTGGTGATGGCGGGGGCAAAGACACTGGGTGATTTTGCGCTGCCAGACGTTCTCAACGTGCCAAGTGTTTTCGTCAAATCGCCTGTTTTTCCGTTCAAAAAGTTTGCCGGTGTCGACCCGATACTTGGGCCGGAGATGCATTCGACAGGCGAGGTAATGGGCGTCGGCGCGAGCTTTGGCGAGGCGTACGGAAAAGCAATGGAAGGCGCAGGGCTAAAGCTGCCCCTCGCGGGCAAGGCCTTTATTTCAGTAACCGATGCCGATAAAGGTCAGGCCGCGATACTCTCTCGCCGCTTGAAAAATCTAGGATTCGATCTGATCGCCACTTACGGAACCGCAAACCGCCTCCGCGAAGTCGGGCTCGAATGCGAAGACGTCTTCAAGGTCAACGAAGGCCGCCCGAACATCGCCGATCTTATACGCCAGGGCGAGATCTCACTCATCATCAATACACCGCTTGGCCGAGTATCGCATTACGACGAACAAGCCATCCGCAAAGCCGCGCTGCAATTTAATGTGCCGTGCGTCACGACTATCACCGGCGCTGAGGCATTGGTTGAAGCGATCGCTGCGAAGAAAACTGAGAAAATGGTGACGGTTAGGAGCCTGCAGGAGATACATTCTCGAAAACATCGCGAAATCGAATCGACCGCTTAACACATTTTCCACCGTTGAGACCTGTGTGTATATTATAGTAATATACGTCGCTGGTGGCCTCTATAGTTGAAAATTGCGAAGGATTCGAATGGGATGATGGAAATTCCGGTAAGAATTGGCATCTCCATCGAGTAACTGACCGAGAATCCGAAGAGGTCTTTGCAAATGAGTCGATCGTCGTTACTCGCGACCTGGCTCATTCTAGAGTGGAAACACGATTTGCCGCGCGCGGCATCACTGATGCAGGGCGCCGACTGACCATAGTGTTTGTTGTTCGCAAACGGTTAATTCGCGTGATCTCGGCCAGAGATATGACACGCCGCGAAGAACGCTTTTATGAAGAAAAAATTAAAAGATATTCCTAAGTTGAAGACAGAGGATGATGAGCGCGAGTTTTGGGCGACTCACGATACGACTGATTATTTTGACTGGGAGAATGCCGAGACAGTAGTTTTTCCAAATCTTAAATTAACCACTCGCACAATATCATTGCGATTACCCGCAACGATGCTTGATCGGCTTAAAGTTGCCGCGAATAAGCGGGATGTGCCTTATCAATCATTGATAAAGATCTTTTTGAAGGAATGTCTCGACAAGGAAATAAAAGCGTCTTAGACAAAATTCCAGATCGCTCGTTCCAACTCTTCCAGCGTCAGCTTCTCCGACCCCGGTCCCAGGCGCTCGGCATATCTTCTCAGGCTGCTGTGTTCATAGAGAATTGTGAGCAGCATCAGGCGCCGACGCAGATCGACATTGATATCCGCATCGGCATATCCATAGGCCCGAAAGAATTCACGCTGCAGGTCGCCTTGACCCTGGATCATCAGGACGCCGATGGCGACAAATTCATATTCGTGAAATCCCGTCAACGAATCGGCGAAGTCAAACAAGCCTGAGATAACCGGCCGCTCGCAGTCTTCGGTAACACGCAGGTTTCCAAAATGCACATCGCCGTGCATGAAAACTGACCTCGTAAGTTTTGGAAGGAGCGGCAGATAGGATCTCAGGTAGCCAGGCAGATTCTCGATCCACTCCGGATTTCCGCCTTCGGCACGTTGGCGATCAATCACGGATTCGACTTGGATCTCGACGAATTCGTGCCAGTCAAAATGGATGCTTGCGGCACTATGAGAATGCAGCTCCTTTAATCCGTAGGCGAGTTGGGTCAAAAGGCCGATATCCGCAGAACGGCTGAGCGTGAGCCACTCCTGTCGTGACATCAGACGCCCGGGAAGTTGGCTAGTAACCAGGTATTCATAACCCTCGATGGCCCCGTGTGCGACGATACGTGAAATAGGCAGCGCCGTTTTGCCATACGCGAATTCCAGTGCGGCGCGTTCGCGGTTATAGCCGTTCTTTTTAGGGGTATAGATCTTCAGAACAAATTTATCATCTGCAAGAACGACTATATTTTCGCCGTGTTCTGCACGGGTAAGCTTGGTGAACGCGATCCTGTGCCTGTGTAAAAGCCGGTCGGCGAGTTCAAGCCAGATCGGGTCGTGGAACAGTCTGTCGAAATCGTTTAGCGATGGGATATTCATCTTGAGGCAATGCCGGTTTTGACCAAACTGTGACTTTACAATACCTTAAACGAAAGCGTTTTTAGAATTTACTAATGATGGATGAAAACCTGGACCGCGAGATAATCGGCGGGCATCTGCTGGTTATCGGCGGGGCCGAGGACAAGTTTAACGAGCGGCGAATATTAAAGAAATTTCTGGGGCTGGCCGGCGACGACAAGGCAGAAGTATTGATCATTCCGGTCGCATCGGATTTTCCCGAATTTGCCTCGGATATATACACACAGGCCTTCAGAAACCTTGGCGTCGCAAATCCGCGCGTGCTGCGGGCCGTGTCGCGACAGGATGTGTTTCACGCCGATCCGGAAGAATTACTTGATGGCGTGACAGGCGTTTTTATTACCGGCGGCGATCAGATGCGGCTTGTCAGTATGCTCGGTGGGACGAAATTTGCGGACAAGCTGCGTCAGCTTGTTCGTGAAACTGATCTCGTCCTCGCGGGGACGAGCGCCGGCGCCGCCGGGATGAGCACGTCGATGATCGTCCGCGGCGAGTCGACGTCGCATCCACATAAAAACAGCGTGAGGCTGTCACCCGGGCTTGGCTTCTTGAAAAACATCATCATCGATCAGCACTTTACCGAACGCGGTCGTATCAGCCGGCTGATCACGGCTGTCTCGTATAATCCATATAATCTCGGAATCGGCATCGACGAGAATACGGCGATAATTCTTAATAGCCAGGGCACAATGGAGGTCTACGGCGCGGGCTCGGTGACGGTTGTCGACGGCTCGCAGATCACATATAACGAGATCGCCGAGGTGGACGAATTTCAGCCGTTCAGCGTGTGCGGCGTGCAGCTTCATGTATTAAGAGATGGGCTGATGTATGATTTTGTGAATCGCCATCCAAATAATCCGCCGGGGGAGTTTTTGTTACCCGACATAGTCTGAAGTTTATTTTGCCGCGGATCTTCGCGGATAGCGCAGATAAAATCAAATATTGGTTTTGTAAATTTATATCGGCGAGATCCGCGGCTAAAACTCTTTCATGCAAGTATTAGAGATACGCACCCTTCGCGGGCCCAACTATTGGAGCGGCTATTGGAAGAAGCTGATCGTGATGCGCCTCGACATTGGCGATTACGAGGATCGACCGACGGACGCCATCGACGGGTTTTACGGCCGTATCGTCGAGCTGATGCCGACGCTGAAGGTACATGGCTGCAGCTATCAGGAGGAGGGCGGGTTTTTGCGGCGGGTCCAAGAAGGCACCTGGGCCGGCCATGTTATCGAACATTTCGCGCTTGAGCTGCAGACGCTTGCCGGAATGGACACGGGCTATGGTCGGACACGCGAGACCAACGAGCGCGGCATTTACAACGTCGTATTCAGCTATATGGAGGAAGAGGTCGGTCGATATGCGGGCCGCGCGGCTGTCCAGCTTTTTCTCGATATCGCAGAGGAGAAGCCGCTCGGTGAGATCGGGGAATCAATTGCTCGCGATGTTCAGCGAATGCGTGAGATCCGCGAGGATGTCCGTTTTGGTCCGTCAACCGGCGCATTGGTCGAAGAAGCAGAGAGCCGAAACATTCCTTACATACGTCTGAACGATCAGTCGCTCGTCCAACTTGGTTACGGCGTCTATCAGAAACGAATTCAGGCCACGACGACGGCAAATACGAACATGATCGCCGTTGACATTGCGGCAAATAAGCACGCGACCAAAAAGCTGCTTGGCGACATGGGTGTTCCAGTGCCGAAAGGCTATCGAATTCGCGATATTGACGAACTTGAAAAAACACTCGAATCAGTTGGGTATCCCGCTGTGATCAAGCCTCTGGACGGCAATCATGGCCGCGGGGCGACAGTAGGGATCAAAACTCTCGAAGCCGCACAGACGGGATTTGAAAAAGCGAAGGAGTATTCGCGTTATGTCATCGTCGAACAGCAATTGCAGGGTTCCGATTTCCGCGCGTTGGTCGTTAACAATCGTCTGATCGCCGTTGCCGAGCGTGTGCCGGCGCACGTCGTCGGCGACGGTGAGAGCACGATCGAACAACTGATCGAAAAAACAAATGCCGATCCGCGCCGCGGGTATGGCCACGAAAAAGTGCTTACCCAGATAGAGACCGACGGCCAGACGATGAGATGCATTCGGTCATCCGGTTATGAACTAGACTCGGTCCTGCCCAAAGACGAGATACTTTATTTAAAGACGACGGCAAACATCTCGACCGGCGGAACGGCGATCGATCGCACCGATGAGGTTCATCCTCACAATGCGTTTTTGTTTGAGCGCATCGCGCGAATTATCGGTCTCGATGTTGCGGGCATCGACGTGATCGCGCCAAACGTATCAGACAAGCTTTCCGAGAATGGCGGCGGAATAATCGAGGTCAATGCCGCGCCCGGGTTTCGCATGCATCTTGCTCCGTCTGAAGGCATCGGCCGAAACGTGGCCGAGCATGTCATCGATATGCTCTATCCGACGGGCTCGCCGTCGCGAATTCCCATCATATCGATCACCGGCACGAATGGGAAGACGACGGTCACGCGGCTTATCGCGCATGTTTTGCGCGGCGGCGGACTGACCGTTGGATATACGACGACGGACGGAACGTATATCCAAAATCAACAGATCGTTCAGGGTGACAATACAGGGCCGGTCTCGGCCCAGCTTGTATTAAAAGACCCGACTGTCCAGGTCGCAGTTTTGGAAACTGCCCGCGGCGGCATCATCCGTGCCGGTCTGGGATTTGACCATTGCGATATCGGTGTTGTGACGAATGTTGCCGCCGACCATCTCGGTTTGAAAGATGTCAACACGCTGGAAGATCTGGCGCGTGTCAAAGCCGTCGTTCCGCGCGCTGTCTCGCGTCGCGGATTTGCGGTTCTCAACGCCGAGGACCCTCTCGTATATAAAATGCGAGATGCCGTTGAGGGAACCTGTGTCTATTTTTCGATGGACGAAAATCATCCGAACATCAGGCGTCAGGCTGAAAAGGGAAGAACCTCCTGCGTTCTCGAAAGCGGTTACGTCACTATCCTCAAAGGCAAGTGGAAGGTGCGTATTGAGAAAGTCGTGAATGTTCCACTGACTTATGGCGGCCGAGCCGAGTTTATGATCCAGAACGTACTGGCCGCGACATTGGCGTGTTTCGTGCATGGCGTTTCGCTAGAAGACCTGCGCGTCGGCCTGACGACCTTCAACGCCGGCACCGCATTGACGCCAGGCCGTCTCAATTTTGTCGAGATCGGCGATGCGACCGTTTTGATGGACTACGCACATAATCCGGCGGGACTGCGAGGCCTCACCAGCTTTATCAATAAACTGCCGAACAAATATCGCACGGTTGTTCTAAACGGAACGGGCGACCGGCGAGATGACGACATACGAGAATTTGCAAAGATCGCTGCCGACAATTTCGACCGCATCGTGATCCGAGCCGGACATTACCTTCGCGGCCGTACCGAAGAGGAAATGTTCGCACTATTGCAGGAGGGTATCGCCCAAAGCGAGAACTCGCCCCAGGTTAGGATAATTCCCGACAGCCGGACGGCTATTCATCACGCGATCAAGCACGCCCGAAAAAAAGAATTGGTTGTAACGTTGGCTGATCTGGTGCCAATGGATATTAGCTATGTGCAGGAATATCGCGACGAGTTGAATGTTACCAAAACGGCTTGAAATCATCGACGGGAATGAGGTTTTCATCCTGTCAGCGAACAACGATCACGTTCGATCTAGCTGAATTGTCTCGGCGATGAATGTCACCCATTCCGTTTTCTACCTTCGCAGTTATTGTTGCCAATCCTCGTTTCAGGGCACGCGCGCGGACTGTAATTCGGAACAATTGGCCGACACCTAGGTCCGGTGCATCGCAAATTAACCCGCCCTCTGATTCGTCGTACTCCTGAGTCCGTGGGGACATTGAAATAACTCTAAGTGATTTGGGAAATAACGCAGTTATTTCAAGCTCGCCTGAGCTTAATTTGGGACCACTATCACGAACTAAAAAATTAAGTATTACGATTTGCCGCAGTCTTACTGTTTTTCGATCGCTTCTGATTTGTATAGAAACATCGGAGAATCCGTTGTCACAGGCGTCACCCCACCCATCGCCGTCGCGGTCATGCTGATCCGGATTTGGGATCGCCAAGCAGTTGTCGTCCGCATTGCTAATGCCGTCGCAATCTGAGTCTAACGATCGCGCGACGTTCACCACTGCCTCTGGCGGCATTTCGGCCGGAATCGTGGCCGGATGGGGCGTCTGCTTTGGAACCGGCAGCAATTTGGGATTTTTTATAGTGCATGGCATCGACGGTACCGAGGTGGTAGCTGGGGTCTGCGTGAGTACGGGGATAACCGCGCAAAAAAACACCAATGCAAACGAGAGTAGTGCTCTTCTAACGGCTGACATAGCTACTGAACGGCTACAATTTACCTTACTTGCACAGGGTTTATCTGTAGATTTCAGTTACGGAGTCGCCATTACCATCGATAAATCCGCGATACATACCCTCGGAGTTGAATGGAATCGTGATGTTACCCAGGATGTCAACCGCGATCAGGCCGCCTTCGCCGCCGATCGAGCCTAGATGTTCGATTGTTTCGCGAGAAGCATCGACGAGAGACAGACCTTTATATTTCATTCGCGCCGCAACGTCGTACGCAGTTACGCCGAGCATGAAATATTCGCCGTGGCCGGTGCAGGACACGGCGCAGGTCGCGTTGTCGGCAAATGTGCCCGATCCGATGAGCGGCGTGTCGCCGACGCGGCCAAATTTTTTGTTCGTCATGCCGCCGGTCGAGGTGGCGGCGGCAAGATCGCCGTTCATATCGCAAGCGACGGCGCCGACAGTGCCGAACGGCTTTTTGTCAGAACCGCCTGCGGTAGCAGGTGGCTGAACTGCACCAATCTTGGGCTCTTCCTGAGTTGAGCCCGCCGCTACCGCAGCGGGTTCTAACATGTCGTGATCGAGTTGAACGACACCTTCTTCGCGTGCCCGCAAAAGCTGCTCGTATCGATTCTCCGTAAAAAAGTAGGCATCGTCGGCTGTCTCGACGCCCATTTCCTGGGCAAACTTATTCGCACCGTCGCCGGCGAGAAAGATGTGCGGCGTTCGCTCCATCACAAGGCGGGCAAGGCGGATAGGATTTTTTACGTTCTTGATCGCGGCAACGGCGCCGGCCCTCAAGCGAGAGCCGTCCATGATCGAGGCGTCCATCTCGTGCTTTCCTTCGTGGGTAAACACGGCGCCGCGACCGGCGTTAAAGAGCGGGAAATCTTCTAGCGAGCAAACCGTGGTCTCGACACAGTCCAGGGCGCTGCCGCCGCGTTCGAGAATGTCCCAACCGGTCCTTAGCGCGGCTTCGAGACCTTGCCGATATTCGGCCTCGAGCTCGGACGTCATCAATCTCTTTAGAATTGTTCCGGCACCGCCGTGAATTGCCAATGCAATTTTTCCCATAGATTTGCCGCGGATCTTCGCCGATGGAGCGGATCAAAACAGATCAAATATCACTTTTATTATCCGCGTCTCCGCGAAGATCCGCGGCTAGATCTTTACATTCCGCAATCGTAATGCGTTCATGATGACCGAGACCGAACTAAAAGTCATCGCCGCGCTCGCGATCATCGGCGAGAGCAACAGTCCGAAAACCGGAAACAGAACACCCGCCGCGATCGGCACGCCGACGATATTGTAAATGAAAGCGAAGAACAAATTCTGCCGAATATTTCTTATTGTCGCCTGACTTAAGTTTCGCGCTTTCAATATGCCATCGAGATCGGGCCTCAGCAAGGTTATGTCCGCCGACTCGATCGCAACGTCGGTGCCGCTTGCAAAAGCGATCCCAACGTCTGCTTGCGCTAGGGCCGGCGCATCATTGACGCCATCGCCGGCCATTGCAACGATCTTTCCTTGCGACTGCAGCCCTTTTACCTTCGCCGCTTTATCCTCTGGCATCACTTCGGCAAATACCTGATCGATGCCGAGTTCTTTAGCGACAGCCTTGGCCGTTGCCTGATTGTCGCCGGTCATCATCGCGATCTCGAGACCCTGTTTATGAAGGCGAAGAATCGCTGCTCTTGCAGACGGCTTAACTGCGTCAACGATCGAGAATCCGCCGACGAGACGAGTATCGATCGTTACAAAAACCGATATCGAGGCATCTTCTGGGGCCAAAGATTTATCTGCAAGTCGGCTGACTTCAACGCGCTGGGAATCAACCGTCCCTTCAACTCCAACTCCGGTCGTCGATTTGAAGTTCGTCACCTTAAACAGTTCCAGGTTGCGTGAGGCAGCAGCTGCAACGATCGCCATTGCTAATGGGTGAACACTATGACTTTCCACACTCGCTGCGAGCGCTAATATCTGGTTTTCATTTAGCTCCGCGAAGGTCAGGATCCGTTGAATCGTCGGCTTGCCCTCAGTCAGCGTTCCGGTCTTATCGACAACGATCGCATCTACTTTTTCGAGTATCTCGAGCGCTTCGGCCTTTTTGATCAACACGCCTTTTTTTGCGCCGTGGCCGGTGCCGACCATGATCGACATTGGGGTGGCGAGGCCGAGGGCGCAGGGGCAGGCGATGATGAGAACGGAAACTGCGGCGACTACTGCGGATGCGAAACTGCCTAGGATGACCCAGACGACAAAGGCTATGATCGCGACAAGGATCACAGCCGGAACGAAATACGATGACACGACGTCAGCTAGTCGTTGGATCGGAGCGCGGCTGCGTTGGGCCTCGCCTACCATGCGGACGATCTGTGCGAGCACCGTTTCGCTGCCGACGCGGGTCGCGCGCATGCCAAAGGGCCGGTTGCCGTTAATCGTGCCGCCGATGACCTTGCTCCCGGCGGCTTTCTCTACAGGCATTGATTCGCCGGTGACCATTGATTCGTCGATCGAAGTCTCGCCCTCGGTGATCTCGCCGTCGGTCGGCACATTTTCGTCGGCCTTCACGCGAAGGCTGTCACCGACATGCACATGGCTGAGATCGATCACTTCTTCGGAACCGTCATTTTTTATTCGCGTCGCGGTTTCAGGAGCGAGCCGTAGCAGTTCCCTGATCGCGCTCGATGTTTGCGAACGCGCGCGAAGCTCAAGGACCTGACCCAACAAAACCAACGTCGTAATGACGGCAGCCGATTCGAAATATCCTGAAACGAGCCCGGTGTGTGGATCGCGCATCGACACCGGAAACAGTTCGGGTGCAAAAAACGCGACAACGCTCAATAGATAGGCTGCGCCGGTGCCGATGGCGATTAGCGTAAACATATTCGGGCTGACATTTTTCACCGATGCCCATGCACGCTGGAAAAATGGCCAGCCGCCCCAAAGCACGACTGGCGTAGCTAGCAGAAACTGAACCCAGATCGAAAGACGAGGCGATACATACGCGCGAAAATTTGGCAGCATCTCGGCCATTGCGAGCACGAAAACCGGCAGCGTCAGAGCGGCCGAGATCCGGAACCGACGCTTCATGTCGATCAGCTCGGGGTCAGAACGATCTTCAAGACTTACGACTTTAGGCTCAAGAGCCATACCGCAGATCGGGCATGAGCCGGGGCCAATCTGCACGATTTCGGGGTGCATGGGACAGGTGTACTCGACTGCGGAGTGCGGATCGAGGAGTGCAGATTCGCCACCCTTGGCGGGAGGAGTGAGATATTTTTTAGGATCCGCCGCAAAACGATCGCGACAGCCTACGGCGCAGAAATAGTAGTTCTCGCCGTTGTAGTCGTACGAGGCGGCGGCCGATTCCGGCGAGACGGTCATCTTGCACACCGGGTCGGTGAAGGTCTGCGGCGGCGGTTCCGGCTTTTTGCGGCCGAGTTGGACCGTCTGTTGTGCCATAAATCTATCGTAGCGGAAAGTTCGACAATCCTGGAACGCCGACCTAATTGAAAATGTATATTAACTGAGCGGTTCCGATGGGACCGTTCGTTAGGACCTTATCCGAAAAGGCAACCGTCCGGTCAACCGGATGGACGCAAAGCCGAGAGCCCCGATGAAATCGCGGTCGTCCGGCTGCCGAAGTGAGGTTATTGATGCTTATCAGATCAGCTGCTCTCCTGCTCACAGTCCTTGCGTTAGCCACAGCAGCAATATCACAAAATAATTCGGCAACAAGTTTGGTCGGAGTTTCGACTTCGGCGACCGCTGATCTCGCGCGTACGCGCTATGTCGTTGCGACCGACGCGGCGGCAGTTTCATCGGTTGAGAAGGAAGCGTTCGATCTTATCAATAAGAAACGATCGGATGCCGGTCTTGAGCCGCTCGTCTGGAATGAGCAGCTAGCCGCTTTGGCTCGCGAACATTCCGATGACATGGCCGAATTCAAATATTTCAGCCATAAGGGGACGGACGGCACGATGGTCGACGCTCGGGCTGACAAGCTGGGGATAATAAATTGGTCGGCCATCGGCGAAAATATTGCCTTCAATCGCGGCTACTCAGATGCGGCGTCGTTTGCCGTGAGCTGCTGGATGGAATCACCCGGCCATCGTCAAAATATTCTCGACAAGCGCTGGAACCAATCAGGCATCGGCGCCGCAATATTGCCGGACGGCACATATTATTTCACACAAGTTTTTCTACTGCGTGACTAGGTAAAACTGGAAGCGATTTAATTGGGGAACTTCGCGGACCGTGCGTGCGGTCCGCTTTTTTTTGTTGCACGGTGGCGTTGGCGTTCCGTATTCTTATGCCAATGCCGCATGAGTTGACATTGCCGTCATTTGCGAAAGTTAATCTGTATCTTCGCGTGCTTGGCCGACGCGATGACGGCTATCATGAGCTGTCGACGGTCTTTCAAACGGTTTCGCTACACGATACGATCACATTTACCGAGTCGGACGATCTTTCCTTGACGTGGAACCAGCGGGCGATCTCGGTATCGGATAACAATCTGATAATCAAGGCCGCAAATCAGCTCAGATCGCATTTTGGAATAGATCGCGGCGCGCGTATTTCGCTCGTCAAAACGATCCCTGCTCCGGGCGGACTCGGCGGCGGCTCGTCTAACGCTGCAGTAACGTTGCTTGGCCTGTCGAGACTCTGGAACCTGCCTATTAACATTGCGGGACTAGAAGGAATGGCGGCTGCGATCGGATCAGATGTCACATTCTTTCTTCATGGTGGCACGGCTTTGGGAAGCGGCCGCGGTGAGGTGATCGAGGAATTACCCGACCTTGATCTGGGACGGATGCTCATCGTGACACCGGACGTCGCCGTCTCGACGCCCGAAGCGTTCTATAGCCTGAGTGCCCCAAACTTGACAAAACAGGCCTTGAATCGTACCCTTTCAGTTTGCCGCAATGAAGCCAAATCACAAGATTTACTTCATTTGCCGTTGAAAAACGATTTCGAAGCGAGCGTCTTTGACGTCTATCCCGAAGTCAGGCGAGCAAAGGAAACCTTGCTCGCACTCGGAGCCCAAAGCGCCGCGATGAGCGGCAGTGGAGCGTCCATTTTTGCAATCTTTGACAAAGAAGAGACACGGCAAGCTGCTCTGAAAGCCCTTGACAAAGAGGTCAACTGGCGAAAGTTTGCCGTAGCGGCTATCTCGCGACGTGAATATCGCGAGGCACTCAAACGAGTGTTTTAGTCCGCTTCCGATCAGTTTCTTAGAGTATTCAAGCGTTGGGGCGTCGCCAAGTGGTAAGGCAGCGGCCTTTGGAGCCGCCATTCGTAGGTTCGAATCCTTCCGCCCCAGCCAGTATTCGAGTATCGGAAAGCGGGCGAGTCTCTAAATGATGATTCGGCCGCTTTTTATTTGTTCAGAGTGCGCGGTTTAACGCGTAAGGACGGGCTAAATCCCGCACTCTAAGCTTTTTGGATGAGCGTAACAGGCAATATCAAGATCTTTTCCGGCAATGCCCATCCGGCGCTTGCCGAGGAGATCTGTGGCAATTTGAATTGCGATCTAGGCAAGGCGAGCACTGATCGGTTTTCGGATGGCGAATTCAACTTTCAGATCGGCGAAAATGTTCGCGGCTCTGATGTATTTATCGTGCAGCCCACATGCCCGCCGACCGATCAGAACCTGATGGAACTTCTGATCATGATCGACACGTTCATGCGGGCCTCAGCGGAACGCGTGACGGCGGTCATTCCGTACTTTGGTTACGCTCGGTCTGACAAGAAGGATCGTCCGCGTGTGCCGATCGCCGCAAAGCTGGTTTCGAATCTGATCGAAAAGGCCGGCGCCCAGCGAATATTGACGATCGATCTGCATGCAGCGCAGATACAGGGGTTTTTTGACATACCGGTCGACCACCTTTACGCGGCTCCGATAGTGGTCGAGTATTTCAAAGCGAATCCGATCGATAACCTGATCGTGGTCGCTCCGGACACGGGCGGTGCCGAGCGGGCTCGGGCATATGCAAAGCGGCTCGATGCCGGCCTGGCTCTTTGTGATAAGCGGCGCGAGAAGGCAAATGTCGCCGAGGTGATGAATATCGTCGGCGACGTCGAGGGGAAAAATTGTTTGATCGTCGACGACATGTGCGATACAGGCGGCACGATCTGTAAGGTCGCGGAGGCGCTGCACAATGAGAGAGCAAATGAGGTTTATGCTTGCTTTACGCATGCGGTACTGAGCGGGAACGCTTGTAATAACATTCAGAGTTCGTATCTAAAAAAGGTGATCGTGACAAACACGATCCCATTGTGTGACGATGGCGGTCCGCTAAAGGAAATGGGGAAGATCGAAGTTTTGAGCGTCGGCAAGCTGCTTGCTTCGGCGATCAAATCGATCCATGACGAGACGAGCGTTTCGTCGTTGTTCATCTAAGGATAGGTAGTTATGGCAGAGAAAATTATTGTAAAGGCAGAAAAGCGTGATACGCGCGGAAAGAACGAGGCTCGACGGCTTCGCGCGGCCGGCAAGATCCCGATCGTCGTCTATGGCGGCGGTTCGGAAAGCCTCGCGGCGGCGGCCCCGCTTAGAGAGTTGGCCGCTATCATGCGAACGGACGCGGGCGTGAACACGGTTTTCTCGCTCGATATCGAGGGCGAGGGCATAAATGATGTCATCTTCCAAGACCGCCAGATCGACGCGTTAAGAGGACGAATGATCCATGCTGATCTTCGCCGTTTTGCAAAGGGCGAAAAGATCGAGATGACGGTTCCGATCCATCTTTCGGGTGAGACGGATGCGTTGAAAGAGGCAGGTGCCGTTCTCACGCAGGCTCTTCGCGAGATCAAGGTGCTGTGCGAACCGGCGCTCACGCCCGAGTCGATCGACGTTGATATTTCGGGATTGACTCAGGAGCATTCGATCCACGTTTCGGATCTAAAGGTCGGCGAGGGAATCGAGATCCACGAGAATCCGGAGTCCGTCGTTGTTTCGATCACGATCGTCAAGGAGGCCGAGCTCGAGCCGCAGCTTGAGGCCGGTGCCGAACCTGAGGTCGTAGGAGAGGAAGCACCTGCCGAAGGCGAGGGCGGCGAAGAATAGTGGTTTGGAGTTCCTGCTTCAGCAGGCTCTTTGGTAAGCGAAATGCCAACTAAAGTTGGAACTCCTAACGAATGACGCACTGGCTCATTGTCGGGCTAGGGAATCCGGGCCGCGAGTTTGAAAAGACGAGGCATAATCTTGGGTTCATGCTTGTAGATCTGCTTGCCGAACGAAGGAAGGCGCAGATAAAACGCAAAGAATGCCGTTCGCTGATCGGGCGAGCGGAAATTGAAAATCTGGTGGTCGAGCTCGCAAAGCCGCATACGTATATGAATCTCAGCGGCGAAGCGGTGAGCTGCCTGTTGCGAAAGGACGATCGGTCGGTTGAAAAGTTGATCGTTATCTCTGACGACCTTGCGCTTCCGTTCGGTTCGATCAGGATCAGGCCGCGCGGGACGCACGGCGGGCATAACGGTCTGAGATCGATCATCGACTGTTTGGGAACGCAGGACTTTATTCGACTGCGGATCGGGATCATGCCGGAGCATCCGGTGGCAAATACGAAGAATTTCGTTTTGGAGAATTTCTCAAAGGCGGAGCTCGAAGCGGTTGAAAAAATATTGGATGTATCGGCCGATGCCGTGACCTCGATCATTACCGAGGGAGCAGAAACGGCGATGGGAAGATTTAATTAGGTTTTGAGTTCCAGCTTTAGCTGGTCTAAGAAAAGCGGCCTGAAGGCGGAACTCTGAACAAAGGAGAGTTAGGACGTGGCAAATAGAACTTACGAAGTGATGTATATCGTTAACCCGGACACGCCGGCGGAGACGATCGGCAAGCTTAACGAGGCTGTCGGAAAGCTTATCGAAAAAGAAGGCGGGACCGTCGTTCGAATGGACGACATCGGCATTCGCCGTCTCGCATATCCGATCCAGAAAAAAGAGGACGGATACTACGTGCTCTTTGAGATCGACGGCAGCGGTCAGGAGATCGCCGAGCTCGAACGCCGGATGCGCGTCAACGATATGATCCTGCGGTATATAACCGTCCGCGTTGACGAGGACCGCAAGGCCGCGACCAAGCGCCGAGAGAAACGCGAAGCGCGGGCCGCCAAACGGACGAAATTCCGACAGGCTCCGGCGGAGGCACCGGCCGAGGCCTAAGACGCATCGAGAGGTAAAAGATTATGGCAGAGAAGGAAATGGAAATTTTGGATGACCGCGGTCTCGATGTAGGCGAAGACGTTATCGGCGATCGCCCGCGGCGATATCAGCGGCGGCGTCCGCGACAGGTCGTGCCCGAATATGTCGACTGGAAGGATGTCGAGTACCTGCGAGGCTTCGTGCCTGAGCGCGGAAAGATAATGCCGCGACGCATCTCGGGAATTTCGGCAAAGGATCAGCGCCGTATCGCAAAGGCGATCAAACGCGCTCGCTCGATGGCGATGCTGCCGTTTGTGGCGGATTAGGTAGAACGGGCTGTTGGCCTGTTCACATCGACAGGCTAGCAGCCTGTCGTACGAGGAGTTTATGGCAAGCACTACTATTTTATTGCGTGAAGATATCGACGAGCTCGGCGGTCGAGGCGAGATCGTCAAGGTAAGGGCTGGATATGCCCGTAACTATTTGTTGCCAAAGGGCTTGGCGTCGCTTGCGACAAAGGGAAACGTTAAGCAGATCGAGCACGAACGCTCTGCCTTGTTGAAGAAAGCCGCGGTTGAAAAGGCGACGGCCGAGGCGCAAAAAGAACAGATGGGCGTCATCGAGCTTAACTTTGAACGCCAGGCAGGCGAGCAGGGAACGCTGTTTGGCTCGGTTACCTCGATGGACATCGCCGAAGCTCTGCGCGAAAAGGGCTACGAGGTCGACCGCCGAAAGGTCGTCCTTCGCCAACCGATCAAGGAGACGGGCGATTACACGGTGAAGGTTCGTCTGCATCGCGAGGTGCTGCTTGACGTTCCGGTCCACGTGACGGCCGTCGGCGGTGAAGAAGCCGCGGAAGAACCGAAAGCTGAAAAGAAAACACGCCGAAGCGCCAAAAAGAAGGACGCCGACGAAGCCGAATCTGCGGAAGCAAACGCGACTGCTGCACCGGCGGAAGAGGCCGCGGCCGAGTAATTGTAAATTAACTTGTTTGTTGCAAGTGGGCTTTCTGCCCACTTTTGTTTTCTACGCTCGATTCCACGCCTACATTGCTTCCTGTTTAGCGACGTTTTATTATTCCCAGCGTGTTTGAACTAGGATCGGAGAAATCGTTTCTCGACCGCTATGGTCTTAATAGGCGCCGCCTGGGATTCCTTGTGGTTTGTTCGTTCGAACTTCTGCTGGTTGCTTTGGGGTTTGTAGCAGCCACGGGCAATACAGGAATGAGGTTACTTTCCATCGGACTTTTTGGGCTATCGTTGTACCTGAGTCTTGTAATGACACTTGTCGGCATAGCCGTCAGTTGTGTCGCGATAATACTCCGGAAGCCGCGTCTGTTTTGGATAATAAGTACGGGGATTGCCGCGATTCCTTTCCTTCTCGCCATAATTTTTGATTGAGTCACAAAGTAAATCGACCGCGCAATTCATTTTCCACATGTGAATATCTTTTTTTTGAGAATTTCAATCAATATTTTTGTCTCTAAATCTGTTCGCGTGTAATATCGAAGACGAAATAATTTTCTCCCGGATCGATCTTTTCGCCCTCTTCATTTAGCAAATGGCATCACCTTTTCCTGACGCTCGGCGCGAACAATATCTCGAACGGCCGCTGCCGAGCAGCGAAGATTCTGAGCGCGTAATTCTCGGAGCCGTTCTGCTCGACAACGCCTTGATCACGCAGGCCGTCGAGCACCTCAAACCCGAAGATTTTTACTCGCCGTTGAATCGCCGTGTGTACAACGCAATGATCTCGCTCTTTGAACAGGCGAAGCAGATCGACCCCATCCTGATCATCGAAGAGATGAAAAAAGACGGCCCGGTCGAAGCGATCGGCGGCATTTCGACGATCGCTAATCTGACCTACGGCCTGCCGCATTTTTCGAATCTGGAAGAGTACGTTCGCGTCGTTAAGGACAAATCGGTCGTCCGCACGCTGATCCGCACCTGCAATCAGATCACGAGCGAGGCGTTGGCGGAGGAAGACGATGCCGAGGTGATCCTCGACCGTGCGGAACAAATGGTTTTCGCCTTAGCCGAGGAAAGGACAAGGAAGGGGTTCTTCCATGTTGAGCCGATCGCTCGCGATGTGTTGCAGAAAGTCACCGAGCTTGCCCATGGCGAATCGCACGCTCTGACGGGCCTCGCGACGGGCTTTCGAGAGTTTGACGCAAGAACGTCCGGACTGCAAAAGACCGATCTCATTATCGTGGCTGCGCGGCCGTCGATGGGAAAGACCGCTTTATGTCTTACCATCGCTCAGAATGCCGCGATCCAGGAAAATGCGGTCGTCGCCGTTTTCTCGCTCGAAATGTCGAAGGAGCAGCTCGTCATGCGTATGCTTGCTTCGGAGGCGCGCATAGACGCTCATCGGTTTCGCACCGGGCATCTGATGCGAGAGGAATGGGCGCGGCTCGCCGGCGGCATCGAGTCAGTTTCGCGGGCAAAAATATTCATAGACGACACGGCCGGCCTATCGGTGCTCGAAATGCGTGCAAAGGCGCGCCGTCTTGCGGCCGAGCAAAAGCGCCTAGACCTGATCGTCGTCGATTACCTTCAGCTCATGAGCGGCGGTTCACGTCGAAACGAAAACCGCCAACAGGAAGTTTCGGCGATCTCACGCGAACTGAAAGCTCTGGCAAAGGAATTGAATGTTCCGGTAGTAGCGTTGTCGCAGCTCTCGCGAGCACCTGAGGCGCGCAATCCGCCAAAGCCATTGATGTCCGACCTGCGCGAATCGGGCTCGATCGAGCAGGACGCCGACGTCGTTGCGTTCATCTATCGCGAGGACTACTATAACGAAACTGACGAAAATAAAGGCATGGCCGAGCTGATAATCGCCAAGCAGCGCAACGGCCCGACCGGAACGGTCAAGCTCGCGTTTTTGAAGGAATTTACGCGATTTGAAAACTATTACGGTGGAGAATAAGGTGGCAACTCTTCGATAATTCAATATGACGACTCCAGAGATTTCCGAGGATCTTCGTTACCCGGTCGGCAAATTTGACCGAGCGACCATCGGCCCTGAGAAACGGTCCGAATTTATCCAAACCATCGCAGATCTGCCCAGAAACATCGCGGCGGCTGTTGACGGTTTGACTGAAGCGCAGCTCGATACTCCATATCGTCCGGGTGGCTGGGCCGTTCGGCAGACCGTGCATCATGTTGCAGACAGTCATCTAAATAGCTTTTGTCGATTCAAGCTCGCGCTGACCGAAGATACGCCAACGATCCGTCCGTATGAAGAAGCGCTTTGGGCAGACCTCGCCGACAGCAAGCTGCCTGTCGAGGTTTCGCTCTCGCTGATCGATGGGCTTCATCAGCGATGGGTGACACTTTTAGACGCGATGTCGGACACGGAGTTTCAACGTCAGTTTGATCACCCCGAAAGCGGTAAGTGGACCTTGGACGCGGCGCTCGCGATGTACGCGTGGCACTCGCGACATCACACGGCGCATATTACCCGATTGCGAGAAAGAGAAGGCTGGTAAACAAGCTTCTTCCGAAATAAGTGAAAAGTGAAGGGTAAGAATTGACAAGTACGGAGCATAATCGGTTCTTAGTTATCAGTTTTCACTTATTCCGGAAAAGACTATTTTAGAGAATAGTCATGCCGGAGATCGCAAACCAACGTCTAGTTTCGCTCGATGCCTTTCGCGGCATTACCATCGCCGGGATGGTGCTGGTCAACAATCCGGGATCGTGGGACGCGATCTATCCACCGCTCGATCACGCCGAATGGAACGGCTGGACACCGACCGACCTGGTCTTCCCTTTTTTTCTATTCATTGTTGGCGTAGCTATAACGTTTTCGCTCGGCAATCGCGTCGCGGCTGGTGGGGCGAAACGAGATCTGTATCTGAAGATAATTCGCCGCGCGGTGCTGATCTTCGTGATCGGGTTGATCCTTAATACGTTTCCGTTTTACGACTTTGCAAAGGGCGAATGGCTCGATCCGGGAATGGTCCGGATCATGGGCGTGCTTCAGCGAATAGCCATCTGTTATCTTGTCTCGTCGCTAATGTTCCTGCACACAAACTGGCGACAGCAGGTCATTATTGCGATCGGTCTGCTCATCGTTTACTGGTTCTTAATGACGTTCATCGACGTGCCGGGCTGCCTGACGACGTCGGTAGATCTCAAACCATGCAATCTCGCGGCCTACATCGACCGGTCGATATTTGGCGAGAATCACATGTGGCAGCAGTCCAAGGTATATGATCCGGAGGGGCTGCTGAGCACGATCCCGGCCATCGCGACGACCATCGCGGGAATGCTGACAGGCGCGTGGCTCCAGTCAGAACGGCCGGCGGTAGTCGGTGGTTCCACTTCAGACGAAAGCAGTGAGCAATATCGAAAGGTCTCCGGACTCTTTTTCTTCGGCGTTATTCTCGTAGCCCTTGGTTGGATCTGGAGCTTTTGGTTTCCGATCAATAAGCGCCTCTGGACCAGTTCGTATGTCGTTTTCACGGCGGGACTCGCGCTTTGTTTTCTGGGAACATGTTACTGGCTTATCGACATCAAGAAATTTACAACCTGGGCAAAACCATTTGTAGTTTTTGGCGCGAATGCGATCGCTCTCTACATAGGCTCGGAGATATTGGCCGTGGCATTGGGTGTCATCCGCGTCGGCGGTCCGGAGGGCAAGCGGATCGGGCTGCAAGATTGGTTATTTAGCAACCTTTTCCTCACTTGGGCGACGCCGATCAACGCATCGCTTGCGATGGCAGTTTGTACTATTCTGGTGTGGCTATTCCTGATGTGGCTTCTTTACAGAAAACGAATATACATTCGTCTTTAGGACTTATTCCTATCCATTAGTCACTTATCACTGAAGAATTAGATCCGATCCAGTGAATAGTGAAAAGTGGATAGTGGATAGTAACGCCAATGGACAGCCGAGTGAAAACAGTTATAAATTGTCTATTGTTAAACATTCGTCCATTTGGCCATGGCTGAAAAACCTGATCGCCTCATATCACTCGACGTCTTCCGCGGTCTCACCATAGCGGGAATGGTGCTCGTTAATAATCCTGGCACATCGCCGGTGTACTGGCCGCTCGACCATGCCGAGTGGAACGGACTGACGCCGACCGACTGGATATTTCCTTTCTTTCTCTTTATCGTCGGGGTCGCGATATCGATATCGCTTGGAAAACGCGTATCGGCCCAAAAAGAAAGCGAAGGGGTTGTCACCGCTGGTGCGAGCATTTACGCCAAGATCATCACCCGGGCAGTTTCGATCTACCTGCTTGGGCTGGCGGTTTCGGTTCTGCCCTTTTTTCAATTCCAGTCAACTGACGCGCCCGATCTGTTGAAGCTGATAGTGTGGCTTGTCTTTGCGGCGGCGCTATTGTTTTTGCTGCTTCGCAATTTTAAGATCGCGGCGATACTTGGCGGTGTCGCGATCGTAGGCGTCATTGGAATGATGCTCGCCGGCTATCATGTCGCCTTTTACGACTTCAGCATGATGCGCGTGATGGGCGTGCTTCAGCGGATCGCGGTCTGCTATCTCGTCACTTCGCTGATCTTTCTGCACACGAACTGGAAACAGCAGGTGTATATTTCGCTTGCGCTGTTGCTCGGGTATTGGCTGATAATGACGACGATCTCGGTGCCCGGCTGCGATGTCACGACGATCAACGACAAGGCCTGTAATCTTGCGGCGTATGTTGACCGGATGATCATTGGCGAGCCGCATATGTGGCGCGTCAGCAAGGTCTTCGATCCCGAAGGAATTCTTTCGACCATTCCCGCGATCGTGACGACGATCTCGGGCGTGTTGACAGGAACGTGGCTCAGGCGTTCTGAGTATGCTCTTAAGCGTGCCGACAACGAGGATCAGCCAACTAAAGCTGAAACTCAAAACACCACCGTTTCCGGTATTTTCTTCTTTGCCGTCGTCCTGTTCGCGATCGCCTGGATCTGGAATTTCTTTTTCCCGTTCAACAAATCGCTCTGGACCAGCTCGTACGTGCTGGTGACAACCGCGTTGGCGCTGTTCACCTTTGGCTGCTGCTATTGGCTCATCGATATAAAGGGCTATCGCCGGTGGGCAAAGCCGTTTATGATCTTTGGCGCCAACGCTCTCGCACTGTTTGTCTTTTCGGGCCTCTTTGCACGAATGATGTCCGCCGTTCGCGTCGGATATACACCCGAAGGGAAGGGAATCTCCGTTCAAAGATGGCTTGTGGACAACATTTTCCTTGCGCTGTTTCAACCTATCAATGCTTCGCTCGCCTACGCGATATCTTTCATACTTTTCTTTCTGTTCCTGATGTGGCTGCTCTATCGTAAAGGTGTTTACGTTAAAGTTTGATCATTTTATTTCCAGATTTTTGATCTCATTTGCCAGTTCACGTTCGAGCGTGTCCTTTTCATTTGTCATCGACTGACTGTCCTTATTCAATTGTTCCAGTCGAGATTCCTGATCGTTCGCTTTCGCGATGTAACGTTCAATAAGCTGTTTAGCCTCGGACGTTTTTGATAGCGCCTCGATGTTCTCGCGAAAACGTGCTTGGTCTTTTGTGATCTCTTCAGTTTCCTTTTCCGCTAACGCGAGCTTCGCATTGATCTGATTGATCTGCATTCGCAGGTCGATCAACTTGGCAAGCTGAGCGCGCACGGCTTCATCGATATATTTTCCGGCAACAAATACATCAAGATCCTTTGGCGATAACGCCGACAGATCGTATTTGTCCATCATGCCAAGATTTTCGCCGACAGTGACCTCTTTGGTTTCAAACGGCCCGAGCTCGACCCGAAATCGATAAAATCTCGCTGTCGTATAGTCAGGCTTTGCGTAATTTTCCGAGAGGATCCAATTTTTTCTCACCGGATGCTCGACGTAAATGACCTTCGCCCGCTCGGTCTGGTTCGTAAGATGATAGATCTTCTTGGCCGTTTTGAAATAGTGGACCTGAAACACACCGTCCACCACGCGGACTAATTTTGCAGGCTCTCGGTCCTCCTTTTCTTCGACGCGCGCTAATGTTCCAAGATCGAGCGCGAACGATATCAGCCGTTGCTCCTTTGCCTTTAGTCTCTCCATCAATGCCTCGCCGGCATACGCATCGCGGTCAAGAATGGTCATTGGCCCGCCCTCAAATGTCATTGCAGTAACATTTTTCAGCAGCATACCGCTCATCGGACGCGGATTTGCTTTTCGAACCGCCTCCGTCTCGCTGTCCTTATTACCCGCGTCGGATGGTGTGTTTTCCGGCTCGCGAAAGATCGAGACGCGTTCGCCTTCCATCTTTGTCTGGATTATCGGTATCAGCGCCGAACGGTTTCGCTCTACAGAGATCGGCTGCTCGATCTTGTATTCGAACAGGTCTCCGATCTCATCGCCTGTCGCCGCCGTTTCAACGCCGCCCTTTTCAGTGACGATCGCATCGCTGATGCTGCTCCCCGAGTAACCGGACGAGACGATATAGTTGTTGTTTGCACCTTCAAACATCGGTTTATTTACAACCGCCGACGGTGAAATATCACCACTGCCGGTCCCATTCCCATTCCCGGAGCCGGCGCCCATTCCGTTGCCGTTGCCATACCCTTCTCCTGATTCGGGATCATAAATTTGCGGTTTTAAATTCAGGTCCTCCGGAATCGGTATGATCGGTCGATTTCTATAAAGAGGGCGTTGCAGGTTTTGAATAAAAGAGACAGGCGAGCCC
>Ga0207707_10001197_pt1 | contig 24415 bp, 19 predicted proteins | sample KBSC83BmetaG_FD_184336 | JGI IMG/M metagenome (GOLD analysis project Ga0207707, IMG submission 184336) | Corn rhizosphere microbial communities from Kellogg Biological Station, Michigan, USA - KBS C8-3B metaG (SPAdes) (version 2) | ecosystem: Host-associated > Plants > Roots > Rhizosphere ... | reverse complement strand
ATGCACGTGTGGATGGGCGAGTGCCACGTGCATGCCGGAATCACGCCGCAGCGCGTTGCCGCCCAGCGCGCCGCGCACCCCGGCGCGGAGTTTCTCATCCACCCGGAGTGCGGCTGCTCCACCAGCGTGCTCGAGGCGATGTCCGCGGGCGACATCGACCCCGAGGGCGTGCAGATCCTCTCCACCGAGGGAATGATCCGGCGTCCCGAACAGTCCGACGCGAGCGAGTTCATCGTGGCCACCGAGGTCGGAATTCTGTACAGGCTGCAGAAGGCGTATCCGCACAAGAGCTTCGTCGCGGCGGATGATCGGGCGTCGTGCCAGTACATGAAGGTCACCACGCTCCCCAAGGTGCTGCGCTCGTTGCGCGAGATGCAGCACCGGATCACGGTGCCGCCGGAGATCGCGCAGCGGGCGCGCCTCGCGATCGAGCGAATGGTATCGATCGGCGGCGCCGCGCCCGCGCAGAACGCGCCGGCGAGCCTCGTGGGCGAGTGAGCACCATCGCGCCGGCGGGCCCACACGCCTTCCCCCTGAGCGATCTCGAGGTGCGCGCGCTCGTGCGGGCCGCGCTCGACGAGGATCGCGCGTTCGACGACGCGACCACGCTCGCCACCGTGGGCCCCGACGTGCGCGCGAGCGCGACCATGGCGGCGCGCGCGCCGGGCGTGCTCGCCGGCATCCCGCTCGCGATCGCGACGTTTCTCGCGATGGACGCCACCACCGAATGCCAGCTCCGCGCCGACGACGGCGGGCGATTGATCGTCGGCTCGATCGTGCTCACGCTCGAGGGCCGCGCCGCGGCGATGCTGTCTGCCGAACGGGTAGCGCTCAACTTCGTGCAGCGGCTCTCCGGCATCGCCACCCTCACGTCGCGCTACGTGGACGCGGTGGCCGGCACCGGTGCCCGCATCCTCGACACGCGAAAGACGACGCCGGGCTACCGCGCGCTGGAGAAGTACGCCGTGCGCTGCGGCGGCGGCACCAATCATCGCTCCGATCTCGCCGACGCGGTGCTGATCAAGGACAACCACCTCGCGGCGATGGGCGGCGATGTGGCCGAGGCGGTGCGCCGGGCGCGGGCGCTCGCGCCGCGGGGCATCGTCGTGCAGGTGGAATGCGACGATCTCGATCAGGCGCGCGCCGCGCTCGACGCCGGAGCGGACAGCATTCTGCTCGACAACATGGCGCCCCCAATGCTCAGAAAGGCCGTGGCCCTCGTGTCCGGGCGCGCGGTCACCGAGGCCTCCGGCGGCATCACGCTCGACACGGTGCGCGCGGCGGCCGAGAGCGGCGTGGATCACATTTCCGTGGGCGCGCTCACGCACTCGGCGCCCGCGCTCGACATCGCCCTCGACTTCTCGCAGCTGGGCCGGCGCGCCGTCAGCTCGTAGCGGCTCCGCCCAGATCCCGCAGCCGCACGCCGCTTCGAAACAAGAGCACCGCGCCCGGCACCGACGCCAGCAGCCAGAGCGCGTAGTGCGCGAACGTGAGCGCCACCGCCGCATCCTTTTGCACGCCGAGCAGCGCGAACATCACCACCGCCGCTCCCTCGCCCAGCCCGCGTCCCTCCACGTGCATCGCGAGCCGTCGCACGAGCGCCGTCACGCTGATCGCGGCGAAGAAGGGCAGCACCGCGAGCTCGATGCCGAGCCCGTGACCGATCACGTAGAAGTTCACGATCTGCAGCAGATTCTCGGCGATCGCGAGCAGCAGATTGATCGCGAGCGTCCCCGGCTGCCCGCGATACGCCACGAGCGACTCGGAGATCTTCTTGAGCAGCGCGAAGAATTTCGGCGGGATCCGGTCGCGCAGCGCCCGACCCGCCATGCGGTGGAGCGGCGTCCACCACACGGCGAGCACCACCGCGAGCCCGGCCACCACCGCCGCCGCGATGATCTCCAGGAAGAGATGCAGCATCTGCGGCTCGACCTCGGCCGCCAGATAGAGCAGTCCGAGCGCCGCCAGCATCACCGCCACCGCGGCCGCGATCATTCGCTCGATGGTCATGGAGCCGAGGAGCAGCGCGAGCGGCACGCCGAACCGGCGGCCGAGATACACTCGCAGCCCTTCGGACGCGACCACGTTCGGGAGGACCAGATCGGTGAAGCAGGTTTGATAGTAGATGTTCGTGGCGTCTCGCAGCCGCAGCGTTCCGCCGGCCGCGCGCACGAGCTGGCGCCACTTGAAGCCCATGAGCACGCGATCGGCGCTGGCGAGCGCCAGCGCGAGCAGCAACGCGGCCGGCGACATCGCGCGGAGCGCCGCCCACACTCGCGCCCAGTCCACGTATCGCCAGAGCAGGTAGAGCGCGACGGCGATGAGCGCGCCCTTGACAGCCAGCCGGAGCGCACGGCGCGCGGAGCTCTCCCGCGCGCGCTGGCTGGCGGGCGCCGGCTCAGCCACGAGCGGCACGGGCACGAAGCTGGCGCATTGCGGGCGAGACGCGCCACGCACTTGAGGCGTCTATGGGGTACACTCCGAATAGTACTCGCACCGTCATTCCCCTAGTGACGAACTCGATCACGCCGCCACAACACCAGCCCGCAGACGCCTTCCTTCCCGCGATCCCGCCAGCGGAGGGCCCGGGCCGTGTGCTCATCACCGGTGCGACAGGCTTCGCGGGCTCGGCCATGCTCCGCGCCTGCGTGGGCCGCGGCTATCGCGTGCGCGCCCTCGTGCGCGACCCGGACAAGGCGAAGGCGCTCGAGGCCACGGGCGTCGAAGTGGCGATCGGAAACATGAAGGACACCGGCTCGCTCACGCGCGCGCTGCGCGGCGTGTCCGTTGTCTATCACTTCGCATCGATCTTCCGCCAGATCGGACTGCCGCCCGAGGAGTTCCGGTCCGTAAACGTAGAGGGTCCGTCGCGGCTCGTCATCGCCGCCGCCGAGTGCGACGTTGCGCGCGTGGTGCACATCAGCACGGTGGGCGTGCATGGCGACGTCGAGCATCCGCCGGCCACCGAGCTCTCTCCCTTTCGGCCGGGCGACATCTACCAGCGCACGAAGCTCGAGGGCGAGCAGCAGGCTGTGGCGACCGCCGCGCGGCTCAAGGTGCCGCTCACCGTGGTGCGCCCCGCGCCCATGTACGGCCCCGGCGACCGGCGCATGCTCAAGCTCTTCGCCGGCGTCGCGCACCGCCGCTTCCCGATCCTCGGGAAAGGCGACGCGCTGTTCAGCATGGTGCACATCGACGATCTCGTGGAAGGCGTTCGACTCGCCGGCGAGTCGCCGTTCGCCGTCGGCCGCACGTTCATCATCGGGAGCGATGAGTACATGTCGCTCAACGATCTCGTGGCCCTCGTGGCGGAGGAAGCGGGGGTGTCGCCACTGCCGTTCCATTTGCCTGTGTGGCCCTTCTGGCTGGCCGGGGCAATCTGCGAGGGCGCGTGCGCGCCGTTCGGCGCGGAGCCGCCGCTCTACCGCCGCCGCGTCGCGTTCTTCACCAAGAGCCGCGCGTTCGACATCACCCGCGCGCGCACGGAGCTCGGCTACGCCCCCGCGATCTCGCTGCGCGAGGGCGTGCGCTCGACGCTTGCCTGGTACCGCGAGGCCGGCTGGGTGTAGCGCTCGGCGCTCACCGGCTGTGCTTGTACATCATCTCGACCAGCTCGTCGTACATCGCGTCCGCCTTGCCGTGTCCGTCCTTGACGGCCGCGGTGGCGCAGTGCTTGAGATGGTTGCGCATGAGCTCCCGCCCCACCGCTCGCAGCGCCTCGTGCACCGACGAGATCTGCGTCATGACGTCGGCGCAGTAGCGATCCTCCTCCACCATCTTCTGCAGCCCCCGCACCTGCCCCTCGATGCGCCGCAGCCGACGCAGGTTGCGCGCCTTGATGTCGGGCTCCACGCCCACCGCCTTCTTCATCCGTGGCATCTCCGCTATGAGAGCCTGGCGCCCTTGAGACGCAGACTGTTCGTGACGACGCTGAAGGAGCTGAACGCCATGGCGACGCTCGCGATCACCGGGGTGAGCAGAATGCCGAACGCGGGATACAGCACTCCCGCCGCCACCGGAATCCCGATCACGTTGTAGACGAACGCCCAGAAGAGATTCTGCTTCATGGTGCGCATCGTCTGCCGCGAGAGCGCGATCGCCTGCGCCGCCGCGCCAAGATCGCTTCGCATGAGCACCACGTCCCCCGCTTCGGCCGCGATCGCCGCGCCGGTGCCCATCGCCATGCCGACGTCCGCCTGCGCGAGCGCGGGCGCGTCGTTGATCCCATCGCCCACCATCGCGACCACCGCGCCCTCGCGCTGCAGCCGCGCGATCTCCGCGAGCTTCCCCTCGGGGAGCACCCCGGCCACGACCCGCTCGACCCCCGCTTCGCGCGCGATGCGTTCCGCGGTTCGGGGCTCGTCGCCGGTGAGCATCAGCACGTGCAATCCCATGGCGTGGAGCCGCGCGACCGCCGCGCGAGAGCTGTCGCGAATCGGATCGGCGATCGCGATGACGCCCGCCAACGCGCCGTTCGCAGCCACGTACACCGTGGTCTTCCCCTCCGTCGCGAGCGCGCCCGCGCGCTCGGCCAACGGCGACACGCTCACCGACCACTCGGTCATGAGGGCGGCGTTTCCCACGGCGAGCGCGACGCCGTCGACGACGCCCGTCGCGCCGCGCCCCGTCACCGACTCGAACGACTCGACCGCGGTGCGCGCGAGCGATCGTCCGGCGGCCGCGCGCACGATCGCCTCGCCGAGCGGATGCTCGCTGTGCGATTCGAGCGAGGCGGCGAGCGCGAGCAGCTCGTCGCCGCTTCGCGATGAGCCTGGCGCGACGACCACGTCGGTCACCGCGGGCGATCCCTCGGTGATCGTGCCGGTCTTGTCCAGCACCACCGTGGTGACGTCGCCCACGCGCTGCAGCGCCTCGCCGCCCTTGATCAGCACCCCAAGCTCGGCGCCGCGGCCGGTGGCGACCATCACCGCGGTTGGAACCGCGAGCCCCATCGCGCACGGGCAGGCGATGATGAGCACCGTTACCGCCACCGCGAACGCGCGCACGAACGCGGAGCCCGCCGTGCCTCCCGCCGCGTGCGCGACGACGAACCAGACGACGAACGACACGATCGAGAGCGAGATCACCACCGGCACGAAGACGCCGCTCACCTTGTCGGCGAGTGCCTGGATGGGCGCGCGCGAGCTCTGCGCATCGCGCATGAGCCGTACGATGCGCGAGAGCACGCTGTCGGCGCCGATGGTGGTGGCGCGATAGCGAAAGGCGCCGGTGCGGTTGATCGTCGCACCGATCACGCGGTCGCCGGCCGCCTTCTCCACGGGCATCGATTCGCCGGTGAGCATCGACTCGTCCACCGCGCTTCGCCCCGACACGATCTCGCCGTCCACCGGCACCCGCTCGCCCGGACGTACCAGGAGCACGTCGCCCGCACGCACGTCGGCGACTGGCACGTCCACCTCCGCGTCGCCGCGCACCACGCGTGCCGTGGATGGCTGCAGATCCGCGAGCGCGCGCAGCGCGCCCGAGGTGCGCCGCTTCGCTCGCGATTCCATCACGTTCCCCGCGAGGACGAGCGCGATGATGATGATCACCGACTCGTAGTAAAGATCGGGCGCGACGCCGTTGTCGGTGAACACGCGCGGCGCGAACGTCGCGATGAGCGAATACACGAACGCCGCGCCCGTACCCGCCGCGACGAGCGTGTTCATGTCCGCCGAATGGTGGGTGAGCGCGGTGAGGGCCCGTGCGTAGATGTGGCGGCCCGCCCCCAGCATCACCGCGAGAGCGAGCGCGAGCAGCACGTAGGGTGTTGCGGCGGCGTGCGGCAGCAGCATTGCCGCGGCCCACGCCAGCACCACCGCCGCGCCGCTCGCCGCCGCGCGCCAGCTGAGCGCGCGGAGCTCGGCCTGCTGCGCGCGGTCGCGCGCCTCCTGCTCCTCGATCGGCGTCAGCGCATCGCCCGGCAGCTCGGCGCCGTAGCCCGTGTCGCGAATCGCGCTCACGAGCTGTTCCGGCGTGGCGACGCCCGGATCGTAGGTGACGGCCGCCGTCTCCATCATGAGATTCACCGACGCGTCGCTCACCCCCGGCTGCTGCGCGAGCGCGCGCTGCACCCGCGCCTGGCACGCGGCGCACGTCATCCCCGACACGGGGATGCGAATCCGCTCGCGCGCCGGCGCTGGCGCCGGTGGCGCCGTGGCCTCGGCGGCACTCATCGCGCGCGCCGCCTGCCGGCGACGAAGAAGTACCAGTTCACGATCGCTATCGACGCGAGCCCGCCGGCGATCACGACCCAGTCGAGCGCGGTCATGCGCCGGGGAGCTCCGCCGCGTGCTGCGAGCGTACCGTGTAGCCGGCCGCGCTCACGGCCTTGGCGATGTCGTCGGGCCGCACCGTGCCGGGCTCGTAGTGCACCGTCGCGGAGCCGATGCCGACGTCGTCGACGTGGACGTGCGGAACGGCGGCGAGCGCCTTGCGGACGTGCGCGACGCAGTGGCCGCAGCTCATGCCGTCGATCGAAAGTGAGGCTCGTTCCATGTGAATTTCCTCGTCTACTGAAGGCCTTCATACCCTGCCACCCTATCAAGCTAAATACCCCCTCCCCCTATTGCAAGCGCGGCACTGGCCGACGCGCGCCGGTCCGGGCCGGTTGACGTGGCATCTCACTTCACATAGGCTATCCTCTTGTCAGGCAGCGCTCTACCTCTTCCGGGGAGGCGTCAGTGGAAACTTGGCTCGTGGGGATGGCCATCGTCGTGGCGGGAAGCGCGGTGCTCATCGCGCTCCTGCGACGACCCGTCGACAGCACTACCGCCGTCCAGCTCGACCGTCATCTCGTGCGCGTGGAACACACGAGCCTCCACGTGATCGAGCGCGGCGAAGGCCATCCCGTGGTCGTGCTGCAGGGCGACGACGGCGACGCATCCGACTTCATGGCACCGCTGCTCGCGCGCGCCGCGCACGACTTCCGCGTGCTCCTCGTCGACCGCCCGGGCACCGGCGGAAGCGATCGCGTGCGCCACGACACGTCGCTCGACACGCAGGCGCGCATCGTTCGGCTCGCGCTCCGCGAGCTCGGCGCCGACGAACCGCTGCTCGTCGCGCATTCGTGGAGCGCGGTGCTCGCGCTGTCGCTCGCGCTCCGCTATCCCGACGATTTCGCCGGGCTCGTGCTCGTCAATCCACTCTGCTACGCCGACACGTCGATCCGCTCCACCGACCCGCATCTGCGCGTGGTGAGCCGCATCGGCTCGCTCGTGGCGCCCATGGTGGGGCGCACCGCGCACGACGCGGCGCTCCGCGCCAAGTTCGCCCCCGAGCCGGTGCCCTTCGCCTCCGCGCTCGTTCCGCTGCGCGAGGCCGAGGGCATTCGCAGACCGGGCGAGCGGCGCCGCCTCGCGCGGAACACCGCATCGCTCCGCGCAGCCGCCGGCATGGCCACGCGCTACGGGGACATCGCAATGCCGATGGTCATCGTGGTGGGCGACGGCGACCGTGTCGCATCGCCATCGCGCCACGGCTACCGGCTGCACAACCAGGTGGTCCACTCGCATCTCGTGGTCCTCCCCCGCGCCGGGCACATGATTCAGATGACCCGCCCCGACTCCGTGATGGAGACCATTCACCAGGGCTGGTCGCTGGCGCACGAGCGCGCGGAGGCCGGCTCGTAGCCGCCTGCCGTCCCATTGCGTGACGGCGAAAGAGTTATCTTTCCGCATCATGCAAATCGACATCAAGCCAGTGAAGTCCGAGGGGCTCGAGCGCCTGCTCGACGTCTCGGTGCCGCTCCCCGAGGTCCAGCAGGCCGAGGACCGCGCCGCCAAGCGCTACGCCACGCAGGTGCGCCTCCCGGGCTTCCGTCCGGGGAAGGCGCCGGCGGGCATGGTGCGGAAGAAGTTCGCCGCCGCGATCCGGCAGGAGGCGATCGAGGGGCTCGTCCAGGCCGCGTTCAAGGAGATCATCGATCGCGAGAAGCTCGACCTCGCGACGCAGCCGCACATCCACGATCTCAAGGCCGAGGATGGGCAGCCACTCACCTTTCAGCTGCACCTCGAGATTCGCCCCTCCATCGAGCTGCCGCACACGTCCGGCTTCAAGGTCACGCGAACAACGAAGCCGGTGAGCGAGGAGCAGTTGCGCGAACAGGTGGAGACGCTCCGCGAGCAGCGCGCCACGTGGGCCCCGGTAACGGAGCGTCCGCTTCCCGGCGACATGGTGACGGTGCAGCTCGCGACCGCCGATGACGACGGCACCATGCCCGAGGGCAAGGAGTACCGCCTCGTGCTCGGCGGCGCCCAGGCGATCCCGGGCATCGAGGAGCTGATCATGGAGACGGCGCCGGGCGAGTCGACGGAGCGCCCGGTGAAGTGGCCCGACGATTTTCCCGATGAGGCGCAGCGCGGCAAGACGAAGAAGGTGCGCGTCACCCTCACCGACGTGAAGCGGAAGTCGCTGCCGGAGCTCGACGATGCGTTCGCGCGCGAGGTGGGCGACTTCGACTCGCTCGAGGCGCTGCACGCCACCGTGCGCGAGGATCTCGCGCGCCACGCCGAGCACGAGGCGGATTCGGAGGTGCGCCAGAAGCTCATCGACGAGCTGCTCGCGGCGAACCCGTTCGACGTGCCGCCGTCGTGGGTGAACCAGCTCGTGCAGGCCTACGGGGAGGCGTACCAGATTCCCGAGGACGAGCGTGAAAAGTTCGGCTCGGAGTTTCGTCCTATGGCTGTGAGGCAGGTGCGCCGCGATCTCGTCATCGAGACGATCGCGGCCCGCGAGGGGCTCGCGGCAACCGAAGCCGACATCGATGACCGGGTGGCGGACGTGGCGAAGAAGCGCGGCGCGGAGCCGGGACAGGTCTACGCGTCGCTGCAGAAGGCCGGACGACTCAAGGAGCTCGAGCGCAGCATCACCGAGGACAAGGTGTTCGCCTGGCTCGGCGAGAAGAACCTGATCGAGCACGCGTAGCGGACGGACTTGGGCCGCTCACCACTTTCTTTCAGACGGGAATTCGGCATGTCGATCTATCCACCGTACGTCATCGAGCGATCCAGCCGCGGCGAGCGCACGTACGACATCTTCTCGCGGCTCCTCATGGACCGCATCATTTTCCTCGGCACGCCGATCAACGATGATGTGGCGAACATCATCATCGCCCAGCTGCTGTTCCTCGATGCCGACAACCCCGAGCGCGACATCAACATCTACATCAACTCGCCGGGCGGCAGCGTGAGCGCGGGGATGGCGATCTACGACACGATGCAGTTCCTCAACGCGCCCATTCGGACGATCTGCATGGGGATGGCGGCGAGCATGGGGGCGTTTTTGCTGGCGGCGGGCGGCGCGGGGAAGCGCATGGCGCTGCCCCACGCGCGCATCATGATCCACCAGCCGTCGGGCGGCGCGCAGGGCACCGCGGCGGACATCGAGATCCAGGCGCGGGAGATTCTCTATCTGCGCGCGAAGATGAACGAGCTCATGGCGAAGCACACCGGTCGGCCCGTGGAGCAGATCGAGCGGGACATCGATCGCGACCGGTTCATGAGCGCGGAAGAGGCGAAGGAGTATGGCATCATCGACGCGGTGATCGCGCAGGAGCGCACGCTTGTTACCGCGGAGAAGAAGTCAATTGTGTGACGCTTGTGAAATGATTCACAAGGTTGTCAATCCGCTTGACCGGCTCGCGCGAGGCGTGTTAACTATCTGCGCCTCCCTACGCCACGCTCCCTCTTCGGCGACCGTACCACCGCTCCTACTCGCTTTCGCGGATGCCAATGTCTCACGATAAACACCTGCGTTGTTCTTTCTGCGGAAAGTCCAAGGACTCCGTCCGGAAGTTCATCTCGGGCCCATCGGTCTACATCTGCAACGAGTGCATCTCCCTCTGCAACGAGATCCTCGCCGAGGATGAAGAGAGAGAGGTAGCGGAGGCGATCACGCAGGTCCCGACGCCCCAGGAGATCAAGGACGTCCTCGACCAGTACGTGATCGGACAGGAGCGCGCCAAGAAGGCGCTCGCGGTCGCCGTCTACAATCACTACAAACGCATCAACTGCACCACCGGCCGCGACGACGACGTCGAGCTGGACAAGTCGAACATCCTGCTCATGGGCCCCACCGGCGTCGGCAAGACGCTGCTCGCCCAGACGCTCGCGCGCATCCTCGACGTCCCGTTCACCATCGCCGACGCCACCACGCTCACCGAGGCCGGCTACGTCGGCGAGGACGTGGAGAACATCCTCGTGCGGCTGCTCCAGGCCGGCGAGTTCAACGTCGCCGAGTGCGAGCGCGGCATCGTCTACATCGACGAGATCGACAAGATCGCCCGCAAGAGCGAGAACCCGAGCATCACGCGCGACGTGTCCGGCGAGGGCGTGCAGCAGGCGCTCCTCAAGATCCTCGAGGGCACCGTGGCGTCCGTTCCGCCACAGGGCGGCCGCAAGCACCCGCAGCAGGAATACATCCAGATCAACACGAAGGACATCCTCTTCATCTGCGGCGGCGCGTTCGACGGCCTCGAGAAGATCATCGAGGCCCGCACCGGCCGCCGGCAGATCGGCTTCACGAAGGAGGAGCTGGCGAGCGGCAAGGCCAACGATCTCGCGAAGAATCCATTCGCCGACGTCGAGCCGGACGACCTGCTGCGCTACGGGCTCATCCCCGAGCTGGTGGGGCGCCTCCCCGTCACGGTGGCGCTCGAGGCGCTCGATGCGGACTCGCTCGTGCGCATCCTCAAGGAGCCCAAGAACGCGCTCACCAAGCAGTACACCAAGCTGTTCGAGCTCGAAGAGGTGAAGATCACCTTCGACGAGGCGGCGCTCCGCGGTGTCGCCCAGCGCGCGCTCAAGCGCGGCACCGGCGCCCGCGGTCTTCGCGCGATCCTCGAGGAGCTCATGACCGACGTCATGTTCGATCTCCCGAGCCGCGACGACATCACCGAGGTCAAGATCACCGAGTCGTGCGTGCTCAACGGCACGCCGCCGCTTCTCGAGATCTCGCCCAAGCGACAAAAGAAGGAAGCCTGACGGCGCCGCTAGGGCACCGCGTGCCCCCTCTGCAGATCCACGAGGCTCGCGGTGCTCCTGAGATACGCGTTTTGGTCGTGCAGCATCCCGTTTTCCGGAAGCGCGCTCCAGTACTCGCGCAGATCCTTCCGCACGCGATCCACGTAGAAGCGCGGCATCGTCGTGCTCTGCCCCTCGAAAAACGCGCGGAACGGCAGATCGCTCTCCAGATGCTCGCGGATCGTTCGGTAGTACAGCAGCCGCTGCCGCCCCTCGCCCGTGATCGCGCGAATCACGTTCAACGATTTCGGAATCGCCATCCGGTTCGCATTGAAGCGCCGGACGATCGTGCGCGCGGAGAATGAATGGCCCGTGAGATCGACCATGTGCTCGTAGAAACGCGGCCACGAATAGTTCTTCGGCCGCACGTTCATCGCGCCGTGATTGTCGAGGAAGTGGTGCGGGAACGGCAGCACGCGCCCGTCGCGCTGGAACTCGAGGTTGAGCGGCGCCGCCCGCCCGAAGGCGGTGAGCAGTGAATAGGCCGGAAACGCGCCCGGCACGAGATCCACGAATCGCTTCGTGAGCTCGAACGGCTCCGGACCCTCGTCGCAGTCGAGCCCGAACACGAAATTCGCCTGCACGTATGGGATGTAGCGCAGCACCATGTTCACGTGCTCCGCCACCTGCCGCACCTTCTCCTCCCCCACCGACTTCCCCGTCCGCGCCTTGTTGCCGAGCGAGAACCACGATTCGATGCCAGGAAGCATCGCCAGGAATCCATTCTTCCTGAGCCGCTCGAGCCGCGGTTCCGACAGCAGCGACAAGCTGCTCTCCGCCACGAAGTGCACGCTCCCCGGAGGGACAGCCTCCTCGATCGCGCCGAGGGTGTCGTCGAAGCGCACGCCGAAGTTCGGATCCTGGAATCCGACGTACGGCTTGCGCATCACCGTGCGCAGAAACCGGAGGTCGTTCCGCAGTTGATCGTTCGACATCGGCTGGTAGTCGACCGTCGAGTCGATACAGAAGGAGCACGTATACGGGCAGCCCAGGCTGGCGATCATCGGCACGAGCTTGAACATCTTCGCCTTCGCCAGCGTCGGCGCGATGAACTTCCACCGCTCCTCGGCCCCCGGCAAATGGTGCGGCTGCCGCAGCGCGCTCACGCGCACGCCGAACGGACGATGCGGCGCCCGCTCGCGAATCACGTCGCGCACCGTCTCGCGGTCGGTGAAGCCGCACACGTAGTCGAAGTAGCCGGCGGCATCCTCGGGATAGCATCGCGCGTGCGGACCGCCGAGCACGGTCACCGCGCCGCGCGCGCGAAAGATCGCGCTGATGGCGTACGCGAGCTGCGCCGCCTCGGTGAAGGCGGCGACGAATAGCACGTCGATGTCCCTGGGCAGGACCGCCGACAGCGTCTCCGAGCCTGTATAGCAGACGTAGTGAACGTCGTGCCCGTCTTCCTCGCACCAGACCGCGATCGCCTGGGGCATCACGCTGGCGAAATTCGGGTTCATCACCCGTGACCAAAGTGCGGTGGACGGGGCGCGCGCGACGAGGTCAAGCACGCCAATGCGCAGCTGTGTCATTGTGCCTCCTTCCCCACGAGCTCACGTGTGGGTCGAGGCGAAGTGCGCATGTGGGAGGCGACCGTCGGCGCCGACGCACGAGGCATGGTACGGCAGTCTTTCTAGAGGAGCGCAAACAACACCCCTCCCCGCTCTGTTATGTATGATACCATACGCGAGCTGGCCGACGATAGCCCGCAGCCACAAAGATTGCGGGCCCGGCCGTGGGGCTACTGCACCATGTCGTGCCGCCCCACGCTCGCGATGTCGAGCAACACATCGGCGTTCTGCCGATCCAGCACCGGCCATTGCCGCACATCGTCCGGCACGAACGCTCCCGCCATCGACGCCATCGCGCCCTGCGTGAGCAGGTGCCCCGTCGGGTTGTCGTAGTCGGCGACGACCCGGTACCGGTGGTTCGCCAGCAGCGGCAATCCCTCTTCGTGGAAGCCGAACACCCGGCGGCTGAGTGCCACCACGTGGCCGTCCGCCGTGCGCGTGGTCGTGAGCTTCACCAGCGTCTTCCCGCTCTCGGCGTCTTCCAGCCGCACCGACACCGCGTAGTCGTGCACGTGCCCGCCGATCGCGAGCATCGATCCGCCCAACGGCATCGTGAACACGGAGCTCTTCTCCGACCGGCCCGGGGGAAGATCCCACGCGGACGTGCCGCCGATGATGCAGTTCACGTCGGCGAAGAACGGCATCACGTCCATCGGGTGCCCATGTCCCTCGGGGATCCACGGCAGCGTGACGATCACGTACGCGTGCTCCACCGTCCTTCCGTCGAGGTCGTGAAAGGCGGAGTAGAGGCCGAGCGTGTCGTTCTTCGCGAGCGGAACGCCCACGCCGTTCGGCAGCATCACCGTGGGCGTCTCCTTGCCGGCCGCCATGAGCCGCTCGACCATCGGGTAGAGCAGCTCGCGCCGGCTGTAGTTCGCGAGCCCGACGTGATGGATCATGTCGTGCGAGAGCAGTGCGCCCTTCGGGGCATCGCCATCGCACAGCTCCACGTCGTAGCCGCGCACCCAGCCGCTCACCGGCCACGCGACGCGCAGCACCGGCGTGTCCATCATCATGTCGTCCGACGAGTGGCTCATCTCGGCGATCCGGAACGGGCCGGCGACGATTCGGATCACGTGGCGCGCCGAGTCGACCTCGACACCGGCGGAGGCCATCGCCATTCCGGGCATCGCACCGGCGGCGGACGCCCCGGTGGTCGCGGCCGCGGAGAGCGCGGCCCCACTTGGGCAGCTCTCCTGGCTGGTCTGAGCGGTGGAGCGGGTGGCTGCGACGATCAGCAGCAGCGGAACGAGTCGGTGCATGGGGCACGCTCTTGGGACGAGGAACACGACCATGTGGTGAAGGCCGGTCGACCCTCGTCCATGACGCGACATCAAATATGCACCCCGTGTCGCCAGAATGTAGCTGCCGCGGCGCCGCAATTTCGCCCGGCGAACGAGCGAATAAGCCGTATATTGGAGGGATGCCGCTGATACTCACTCGCGATGAGGAGCGCTTCGAGGTCGAGGAGCGCCTTCCCGTGCTGCCACTCCGGGACGTCGTGATCTTCCCGTACATGGTGATGCCGCTGCTCGTGGGCCGGCAGGCATCGCTCGCGGCTGTGGAGGCGGCGCTCGCGGCGGACCGCTGGATCTTTCTCGTCGCGCAGCGCACGGCCGACACGCAGGACCCCGCCGCCGCCGACCTCTTTCGCATCGGAGTGGTGGGGCGCGTGCTCCAGGTCGCGCGCCTCCCCAACGGCACCACGAAGGTGCTCGTCGAGGGGGTGGCGCGCGCGAAGGTCACGCGCTACGCGCCGACCGAGCAGGTGTTGCGCGCCAACCTCTCCGCCTTCGCGCTCGAGGAGCCATCGGGCGGCGCGGACGAGCGGGCGATGGCGCGCCGCGTCGTCACGCTCTTCGAGGAGTACGTCGTCCTGCACCGCCGTCTTCCCGCGGAGGTCGTCGCGCTCGTGCAAGGCACAGAGGCGCGCGAGAAGCAGGCGTTCGCGATCGCCGCCCACATGCTCGTGAAGCTCGAGCAGCGCCAGGAGTATCTGCAGGCGGCGAGCATGTCCACGCTTTTTTCGCTGCTCGCGGATTCGCTCACCTCCGAGATCGAGATTCTGCGACTCGAGCGCAAGATCGAGGGCGAGGTGCGTGGATCGCTCTTCCAGAATCAGCGCGAGTTCTACCTGCAGGAGCAGCTCAAGGCGATTCACCGCGAGCTCGGGCAGGATGAGGGCGATGGCTTCGACGATCTCACCCTCGCGCTCGAGAAGAAGCAGCTCCCGCCCGCGGTGCGCGAGCGCGCGGATCGAGAGCTCCGCAAGCTGCGCCGAACCGCCCCGCTCTCCCCCGAATCCACCGTCGCGCGCAACTATCTCGACTGGATCGTGTCGCTGCCATGGACGGAGCGGAGCGACGACGTGATCGACGTCGCGCGCGCGCAGGCCGTGCTCGACGAGGATCACTTCGGTCTTCTCGACGTGAAGGATCGCATCCTCGACTACATCGCCGTGCTCGCGCTGGTCGGGCGGCTCGAGGGACCGATCCTCTGCCTCGTCGGCCCGCCCGGCGTCGGCAAGACGTCGCTCGGGCGCTCGATCGCCCGCGCCCTCGGCCGCACCTTCGTGCGCATGTCGCTGGGCGGCGTGCGCGATGAGGCCGAGATCCGTGGACACCGTCGCACCTACATCGGGTCGCTGCCGGGGCGCGTGATCCAGGCGATGCGCCGCGCCGGCGTGGTGAATCCCGTGATCCTGCTCGATGAGGTGGACAAGCTCGGTCAGGACTGGCGCGGCGATCCGACGTCGGCGCTGCTCGAGGTGCTCGATCCGGAGCAGAACACCGCCTTCAACGATCACTACCTCGAGGTCGACTACGATCTCTCGCAGGTGCTCTTCGTCACCACGGCGAACTCGCTCGCGCAAATTCCGGAGCCGCTGCGCGACCGGATGGAGATCATCCGCCTCCCGGGCTACGTCGACCACGAGAAGCACGCGATCGCGCGCAACTTCCTCGTGCCTCGCCAGCTCGCGGCGCACGGGCTCGACGCGAAGCTCGTGTCGTTCGACGCGGAGGTGATCCCCGCCGTGACGCGGCTGTACACGCGCGAGGCCGGCGTGCGCGAGCTCGAGCGCCGGATCGCGCGTATCGCGCGCAAGCTCGCGCGCCGCGCCGCGGCGGCGAACCAGGTGGTGCCCCAGCCGATGCACGTGGGCGTGGCCGACCTCAAGGAGCTGCTCGGCGTGCCGCCGTTCGAGGCCGAGGAGCAGTCGCTGGACGATCGCGTGGGCGTGGCGACGGGGCTCGCGTACACTGCGGTGGGGGGCGATCTGCTCGAGATCGAGGTGGCCGTGGTGCGCGGGCGCGGGCGTCTCCAGCTCACCGGTACCCTTGGCGACGTGCTCAAGGAGTCCGCGAACGCCGCGCTCACCTACGCGCGGTCGCGCGCCAGCGTGCTCGGCATCGACCCGGAGTTTCCGAAGACGCGCGACATCCACGTCCACCTGCCCGCGGGCGCGACGCCCAAGGACGGACCCTCGGCGGGGATCGCGATCGCGGCGGCGGTGGTGAGCGCGCTCACCGGCGCGCCGGTGCGCGGGGATACGGCCATGACGGGCGAGGTCACGCTCCGCGGACGCGTGCTTCCCATCGGCGGCCTCAAGGAGAAGCTCGTCGCGGCGCGCCGCGCGGGGATCACGCACATCATCATCCCGGAAGGGAACGCGCGCGAGATCGAGGAGATTCCGGAAGACATTCGCGACGGGTTGCACTTCCACCCGGTGTCGAACATGGACCAGGTGCTCGCGCACGCGCTGCGCGCCACGCGCGCGGCGGTGCAGCCGGACATCGCGGCGCCGGTCACGCATTGACCGGAACGCCCGACCCGCTGGTCATTCGCGACATCGAGTTCCTGGGCGGCATGGCGTCGCCCACCGGGTGGCGTCCGTCCGAGACGTCGCTCCCCGAGGTCGCGTTCAGCGGGCGCTCGAACGTCGGGAAATCATCGCTGCTCAACGCGCTGGTCAAGCGAAAGGCGCTCGCGCGGGTGAGCAAGACACCGGGGAAAACGCGCGAGATCAACTTCTTTCGCGTCAATCACGCGTTCGTGCTCGTGGACCTTCCCGGCTACGGCTTCGCCCGCGTGGCGAAGAGCACGCGCGAGAGCTGGCGCCCGCTCATCGAGGGATACCTGCGCCACAGCACGCCGTTGCGCGGCGTGGTGCAGCTCATCGACGCGCGTCACGCGCCCACGCCCGACGATCTGCTCATGCTCGAATTCCTGTCCGAGATCGGGGCGCCGGCGGTGGTGGTGCTCACGAAGATCGACAAGCTCCGGCCGGCGGAGCGATCGCGCCGCATCATCGAGATGACCGGCGCGCTGGGCCTCGAGGAGGCGCAGGTGATCCCGTTCAGCACCGTGGAAAAGATTGGGCGCGATGAGCTCGCTGAGGCGGTCGTGGAGCTCGTGTCGCAACCCTCGTGGCGCGCACCCGAGGAGCCCGGGGTGTGACCCGTGCACGGCGGTTATAGCTTTCGATCGACCGCCCGTGTTCCACTCTTTCCCGTGCTCGGCAATGGCCATCTATCCGCTTCGGAAGCTTCCCTCGCCTCCCAGCCTGCCTGTGATCGATGCGTGGATCGAGCAGCTCGAGCACGAGCTCATCGCTCCCGATGCTGACCGCGCCGCGATCTGCCGCCGGGCGCTCTGCGCGCTCACGTTCCCAGAATACGCCGGGTCGCTGGACACGGCGGTGAACGACGAAAAGCTCCCCCTCTCCACGCGTGCGGCGCTGATGGCGCTCGACCCGCGCAACATCACGCTCGAGCCCGAGTACTACGCTGAGTGCGACGACGCCAAGTTCCAGCGTGTCAAGCCGCTGCTCTGGCTCTGGTACTCCTTCGATCGTACGGTGCTGGGCGGACAGAACGTGGAGGCGGGCGTGCGGCTTCGCCGCATGCTCGCGAAGTACATCTTCAGGAAGTGCGGCGAGCGCTTCAAGGCATTTCAGAACGTGGAATTCTCGTTCGGCTACAACATGGAAGTCGGAGACGACTGCGTGGTGCATCGCAACGTCCTGCTCGATGACCGGGGCGGCATCGTGATAGGCAACAAGGTGTCGATCTCGGATTTCGCGAACATCTACTCGCACACGCACAGCATCGTGGACCAGCGCGACGTCACGGACGCGACCACGGTGCTCGAAGATGGCGTGCGCATCACCTATCACGCGACGATCCTGGCCGGCGTGCACGTGGGGTGCGATGGCATGGTGGGCGCGATGGCGGTGGCCACGCGCGACGTGCGGCCGCACCACGTCTACGTGGGCATTCCGGCCAAGAGCGTGCGTGTGAAGCCCACCGCGCCGGCGCAGAACGACTGTCTGCCCACCGCCCGCGAGCGGCGTTCGCAACAGTGAGTGGCGTGATGGTCCGGCGCGCGCGGCGCGGCTGGCGCCGCCGCGCGGCGATGATCGTGGTGTTGGCGTGCGTCGCCTGCCGGCGCAGCCGCGCCCAGGAGGCGCTGCAGATCACCATGGCCAAGCCCGAGATCGCGCTGGTGGCAGGCGACACGGCCACCGTGCGCGCGGTCGTCACCGTCTCGTCGCAGGAGGCGCCGGTGACGCTCAACTGGTCGAGCGACAACGAATCGGTGGCGCGCGTCGACGGGAAGGGACACGTCACCGCGATCGCGCCGGGGATCACGGGGATCACGGCCCGCATGGGCACGGCGTTCGGCACCACGCGCGTGAGCGTGTCGCCGCGAGCCACCGCGCATACGCAGCAGACGGTGGCGGCGCAGAGCCAGCGCGAAGCACCCGCACCTACACCGGCGCCCGCGGCGCGCCCCGCTGCGGCCGCGACGGCTCCGCCCGCGCGCACCGCGCCACCCGCCGCGCCACGCGCCGCGCCGGTGACGCCGCCATCCACCGCGCGGTCGGCGCCTGCGCGCGAAGGCGTTCTCGCTGCGGGAACCACGCCGGCGCCGGTGCGCCGGTCGCCGCGCTCGCCGCACTTCTCGCACATCAGCGTGTTCTTCACCGATTTCTACATGCACTACGCGAAGCCGAACGACCGCAGCGCGTCGCTGAGCTTTCTGGCACCGCGACTCGATGGCGTGATGGGCGGCTCGCGCGACATGTGGCGCGGAGCGAATCCCACGATCATGCACTTCCCGTACACGCTGCTCTACACCGTCATCCAGCCGGGGCAGAAGGGGTCGCAGGACGAGGTCTTCGGCGACATGCAGCGCTGGTACGCGTCGCATCGGCGGTACGACATGGAGAATGCGTTCCTGCACCGCGGCGGACACGACGCGGCGCATCGCGTGGCCGTGAAGATCTGGGACTCGATGCGGTGGGCGCTCAACCCCGCCGATGAGGGGCAGCGCGCGTTTCAGACCGAGCGGCTCCGCGGTCTCGCGCAAAACGAGACGGGGATCTTCCTCGACGAGTACGGCGGTCCGATGAGCGGCGTGTCGAAAAAGAGCGACGAGTTCGCGACGCCGGCGGCGTACATGTCCGCGGAAACGGCGATGATGGCGCAGATCCACGACGCGATCAAACCCAAGTTTCTCCTCGTGAACATCGCCGAGTACTGGACGCCGGCCGACTCGGCCATCGTGGCGGCGGCAGGGGGCGCGCACCTCGAGCGCACCAACTTTCCGTTCAACGACGCGATGGAGGGACGCTGGCGCCAGATCGACAAGCTCATGGCGATGGGCGTCTACACCGAATTCGTGACTCTGTGGGGCTACACCGACTGGGTGTGGGCGCAGAAGACCTTCCCCACGTTCTCGCCGGGGATGTACCGGAGCACGGTGGAACGCGGCCAGCTGCTGCAGCTCGCCAACTACTACATGGCGGTGCCGGCGGATCCGCAGCGGTTCTCGTTCGATCAGCAGAACATGTGGAACGTGCGCCCCGACACGGTGTGGGAGCCAGCCGTGGAGGCGGACGTCGGGCATCCGCGCGAGGCGCGCCACGTCATCGCGAGCGGCGTCGACGCGGCGGGGCAGAAGTACCGCGTGTGGGCGCGCGACTTCGACCACGCGTACGTCCTCGTGCGCCCGTCCATCGATTGGCACAAGCAGATCTACGCCGATTCCACGGGAATCGCCGTGCCGCTTCCCTCCCCCATGCGGCCGCTGCACCGCGACGGCACGCTCGGCCCGGCGGTGAGCAGCGTGACGCTCCGCGACGTCGAGGCGGCGATCCTGTTCAAGTAGCCGTCGCGCGCTATCTTCTTCGATTCACCTCCTCTCTTCCCTTCCACGCGAGCTCACTATGATCGGTACGCCCCGGGTCCTCGTCGCGCTTCCCGGCCTCGTGCTCGTCGCCGCGTGCGGCGGCTTCAAGTCGACATGGCCCACCGTGAGTGCCACGTCGCCGCAGACGGTGAGCGTCGCCGTCGGATGCGTGGCGGACCAGGCCAAGCAGCTCGGCTACGACGTGCGAGTGGTCGACCACAAACGTGGCGTGGAGGCGACGCGCAACGACACCACCGACACGCGCTACGTGAACGAGTTCCGGCGATTCGACGTGATCTCGGCCACGGCCAAGCCGGCCAAGGACGGCACGAAGCTGGAGATCCAGGCGGGCACGCGGTCGCACTACGAGACGCGGCGCGGCACCACGCCCACCGACGAGCCAGCGTCCGACGCGGTGAAGAAGGACGCGCAGTCGATCGTCTCGAGCTGCGGCGGCGGCACGAGCTGATCGCCGGCGTCGTTCGGTCGGGCGCCAGCTAGGGGGATTCCGGGTTCGACCGCACGTGCACGTGGATCGTGGCGACCACGCTGCCATTGACCAACATCGCGCGCAGCTCCCTGTCGCCCGGGCGGTCCGGCGCGAACTCCACATCGGCGGTCTCTCCGATGCTCACGGGCTGACGCGCCACTCCCGGCACGCGTCGAGCGGCCGGAAGCTCTATCGCGTCCTTTGCCAACGGGCGCCAATGCTCCAACTCGCCCTCCCTCGAGAGCTCGAAGCGCAGCCCGGGATTGACGACCGTCATGTTGATGAGGCGGAGACGGTATCGCTCGCCCACTTTCAAATCGAATGGCGCGGGCGAGGCACTGCCGTTCAGCCAGGCGAAGCGCACGATTTTCCCGTTGCTGTCGATGATGACGCGCGGACTGCTGGCCACTACCGTCAGATTTGTCGAGGAGTCGTAGCGCTCGGCCGTGTCGACGACGATGATCGGCCCGGCCAACCCCGCGGGCTGCTGCCGCTGCTCCGCGACGTGCGTGTGGTAGATGAAGGTGCCGTTGCGCGGAGGCGTGAATCGCGCGACGAACGAGTCGCCGGCCTCGATGACCGGCGCGAGCTGTTTCGCGCTCCCGCTGAATCCACCCACTCCGTCGTAGTAGCTCTCCAGCTCGATGCCATGCCAGTGGACCGTGGTCGGCTCGGCGAGCGTGTTCACGACCGTGATGCTCACGGGCTGTCCGCGCGTGAGCACGATCGCGGGGGCGGGGCGATCGGCGGAGTCGGCTGTCGCCGCCGATCCCTGATCGAGAACGTACTCGAAGTGCGGCGCAGCGGGCGAGCCGTTGGGGTTGGGACGAATGACGAGTCGCATCTGACGACGTCGGCTTTCATCCGGCACGGCAACCGGGGCGCCCGTCGACCCTCGAATCGACACACCCATCACCAGACCGCCCATCCCTTCGAGTGCGTGGTTCATCGTTCCGTGTGCGTGAGTCGCCGTCGCTTCAGCGGTGCCGAGCGGTCCACGACGTGAAAAGTGCGCCGGAAGATGACAGTGGAAGAGCCAGTTGCCGGCGCGTTCGGGTGACCACGTCATGCTCATCGTCGTGCCGGGCATCAGTAGCGTGGTGAAAGCCTGCTCGCGCGCATCCGGTGCGTACACGGTGTCGCCAAGCCCGTCGCCGCGGCTGTCCACACGGTAATAGAACCCATGCAGATGCATCGGGTGCGCATCCGCCGACGCGTTGATCACGCGCCAGCGCACGGTGTCGCCGAGCGAGTAGGTCAGGCGCTCGGTATGCGGCCACGAGCGTCCGTTGATCACCGCGAGCAGGCGCTTCCGGGCCATCAGCACGTGGCCGGCCGTGTCGGTCCAGATCCCGATCACGAACACGCGGTCGTTGGGCGGTGGCGCATCAGCGGGGTCGACGATGATGGCGCCGGTGAGTTGCGCATCCTCCTTCGTGCGCTCGGCAACCGTGCGCCCCATGGTGGTGCCCCAGTAGTAGTACGTTCCGGGCGCATCCAGCCGGAAGGTCGCCGTTCGCGTTTCGCCGAACGCGAGCGTGATGCCCTCATCGGCGGCCGACGTGGTCAGGGGCCGCGAGGCGAGCCCGTGCACGACCAGCGTCGTTCCCGGTATCGCGTTTCGAAGGGTGATAGCAACGTCGGTGCCCGCCTTGACCCTGATCATGGGACCGGGGATGCTGGGTGCGCGACCTTCTTCCGCGAACGCCTGCATCGGCGCGCCCGGCGCATCGTCTCCATCCGGATACCACGTGGCAACGCGCGCGACGAGCCGAAGCGCGAGACGGCCATCGTGCAGCTGCCCCGCGGGACGACGGTTGTCGTTGATCGACACGCGCTCGGCCGGCGCATCCAGGGCGCGCGCCCCCACTGGCGTCTCGCGCGAGGTCGGCGCGCTCATCGCGACGGCGAGCAGCTGAATCCCGATCAAGCCGATGCGCATGGGTCGATCCGGTTGTGAGGGGCCCGGCCCGGACCTATGTACCGCGACCCGAATCAAACAGCAAGTCTCGCCTCTGGAAGTTCGGCTACAGAATGCGCCAGAGGTCGCGGGTCACGTCGAGCGAGAACGTCCAGCGCCCGCGCCGGAGCCCGCGCGCGACGTCGAGTCGGATGATGTCGAAGAAGAAGAGCGCGCCCACTCCGACCGCCGGATAGAAGCCCGCGGGCGAGCGCGCGAAGTTCGGCGCGTCGGCCGTATAGACGAGCGTGGCGAATGGCGCGAGCGTCGCGCTCGCGGGCGCTCGCCCGTAAGGTCCGAGCGGGAGCCCGACGAAGGGCACGTGCGCGCGCCACTCCACACGCGCGGTACCACCCACGCGCCCGGCGAACTGGTGGAAATCATACCCGGGTCCCGACACCGGACCGCCCAGATAGACGAGCTCCTGGGGTGCCACGCCCGGAGGCGCGAGCACGCCCGCCACCGTGCTCTCGAGGACCAGTCGGCCATCGCCGAGCGGTCGCTCGCCGTGCGCGGTGAGCATGGCGCGCGCGAACGACGCGTCGCCTTCGCTGCCTCCCGCGAGCGCCTGCGTGAAGCCGGCGCGCAGTTGCCCGCCGAAGCGCGTCTCCGCGCCGCCGATCAGCACCGGCGCCTCTCGGGCGAAGTCCAAGGTGATGCGCTCCTCGTGCAGCGGACGCGCGGGGATAGTACGCTCGTAGCTCCCCCACGCGGGAGCCGCGTTCACGCGCACCGAGTCCTGGCGCTCCCACGCTGCTTCCGCGCGCCATCGCAACCCTCGGTGCACGCCGAGCTGCGCCGCCACCCCCGCGCCGCGAACATCGTACGGATCGGTGGCATCGCTCCCGAACTCCTGCGCCGCGAAGCTGTTCACCGCCGTCGAGCGCTCGGTGACGTCGCCGACGTCGCGGTAGTCGCGAATGCCGAAGAGCTCGAGCCCGGTGCCGTCGCCGCGGCGGAACGCGACGCCCAGGCGTCCCTTCATCTCGTGATCGGAAAATCCGTAGCGCGCGCGAGCCGAGGCCACCACGCCGCCACCCGCGCGCACGCTGGCGCCCGCGCCGAGCGCGAGCCCTTCCACGCGGTTCACCCGCACGAAGTCGGACGCCTTGCGCGCGGAGAGCGATGCGCCCTCCGCACGCGCGAGCGCCTGCCGCTGCACGAGCGCTCGCGCCTCCTCCTGTACCTTGCGCACGTCCTCATCGCTCGCGGCGCGAACGTCGGACGGAAGTGAGTCGAGTATGCGGCCGTGCCATTCGTGCCGCGCGAGCTCGCGCGGGGGCGCGCTCACGATCTCCGATCCACCCGCGAAGAATGCGGGCGACAATCCGGCGTTCGTCTCGTAGTCGCTGATCTCCCATCGGCCGCGAATGATTCCGCGCGCCGGGAAGTCGAGCCACTTCCCAGTGCGCCTGATCTCCACCTCCTGGTGCAGGGGGAGCCAGAACCGTCCCTGCACGAGCGCATTCTCGAGCACGATCGAGATGTCCTCGAGCTCCTTGTCGAGATACGCCGGCCGCGTGAAGGTGAACGCCATGCGCACCACGTCCGCGGTGGAGCGATCGATGTAGAGCGCACCCACAAGCCGCGGCTGCTCGGGATCCCTGGGCCGAACGCGCAGCTCGTACACCTCCACGCGACGCCCCGGCATCTGGATGCTCAGCGAGTCGCGAATCGCGAAGTCGTAGTCCTCCATTCCCGCCGCCGAGAGCGGATGCGGCACATCGCGCACCTCGTCGCCCTCACCGAGGCGAATGATGCTCGGAAAGTTGTTCTGGACGATGCCGAGGTGATCCTGGTGGTAGGCGATGTTCGTGGGGAGCGCGAGCGTGTCGCGACGCCCCACGATGCGCTGCTTGCTGAGGTTGGGCGCGTGCCAGTACACTTCGAGCGCGAGCTCGTCGGAGCGGACGACCTTGGGCGGATCGGGGAATCCCTCTCCGACCTGCGCGAGGAAGGTGAGGTAGCCGTGTGCGGTCGCGCGGTAGTCGCGCAGCGCGGTGTCCGCGAGCTGCTGCGCACGGCGTGTGGTGGCGCGCTCGACGAGATCCCGCGCGCGCGCATCGTTCCACGACTGCGCCCGCACCGGCTGCACGATCGTGCAGACGAGCACGGCGCAACACGCGGCTCGCATCACCGCGAGGACTCTGCTCATGAGTGAAAAATGTCGTCGCGCCTG
>Ga0207707_10001196_pt1 | contig 24427 bp, 20 predicted proteins | sample KBSC83BmetaG_FD_184336 | JGI IMG/M metagenome (GOLD analysis project Ga0207707, IMG submission 184336) | Corn rhizosphere microbial communities from Kellogg Biological Station, Michigan, USA - KBS C8-3B metaG (SPAdes) (version 2) | ecosystem: Host-associated > Plants > Roots > Rhizosphere ... | reverse complement strand
GTGCGCCGGGCGGGCCGCGTCTTCTTGCGCGCGACCTTCTTGCGGGCGACTTTCTTCTTGGTCGCCTTCTTTTTGGCGGGCTTCTTCCTGGCGGGCTTCTTCGGCTTGGCCACCGCCTTTTTCGCGGCCGGCTGGGCGGCCGGCGCGGGCTTCGCGGCCTTGGCTGCCTTCGGCGTCGCCGCAGGCTTGGCGGCGGCCGGCTTCTGCCCGGTGCGCGGCGCTTCCTGCACGGCGAACGGCCCGCCCTGCGGGTCCATCATGAGCGCGATCCAGCTGCCGCCGGGAACCTCCATGGGACCGTGCAGCAGCCGCCCGCCGGCAGCCTTGGCCGCCGCGACCGCCTTGGCGGAATCGGCGACGTGCACGTAGCTCAGCCAGGAGGGTGCGGTGGACGGTCCCTGCACGTTGGCCATGCCGCCCACCTGCTCGCCGCCGTGCTCGAAGATCTGGTAGATGCCCAGGGCGCCCATGTCGTGGCCCCGGCCCTTGGTCCAGCCGAACAGCGTGCCGTAGAAGCGCAGCGCGGCGGCGACGTCGGTGGTGGCCAGCTCGTGCCACGAGAACCCGCCCTGCTGCGGGGTGGGCGGCGCCTGGCTGCCGCCCGGGGTGAACACGGCGAAGGTCGCGCCCTGCGGGTCGGTGAGCACCGCGAAGCGGCCGACGTTGGGGATGTCGCCGGGCGGCTTGACCACGCGCGCGCCGAGACCCTGCGCCTGGCTGCAGGTGGCATCGACGTTCGGCGTGCCGACGTAGATCAGCCAGTGCGGCGGGCTGTCGCCGGCCTCCGCCGGCAGCGCCATGAGTCCGCCGACCTGGGCCTGCGCGGCCATCCAGATGGTGTAGCCGGGCATGTTCGAAGGCTGGGTGCGCCAGGGCACGACCTTCGGATAGAACGCGGCGGCGGCGGCCGTATCGGTCGTCAGCAGCTCGTGCCAGACGAATCGTCCCAGGACCTCTGCGTTGCTCATGGCGGCTCTTCCTCTTGTTGGCGAGCGATCCAGTGTCGGCGTTGGAGCGCGCCATTCTGCCAAGCTCCGCCGCGCACTTCCATGACTGTTAGGCGGGAGCGGCGGCGCGGTGTTGTGCGCGCTCGTACCAGATGAGGTACAGCCCGCTGGCGATCACGACCCCGCCGCCCAGCAGCACGCGCGGCGAGGGCAGGACGTTCCAGACCAGGCGGTCGATGCCGATGCCCCACAGCAGCGCCGTGTACTCGAACGGCGACACCACCGAGGGCGGCGCGGAACGGAACGCCTCGGTGAGCAGGTACTGGCCGATGGCCGCCAGCACCCCGAGCGCCGCCAGGAAGCGCCAGTGCTGGGGCTCGATCGGCACCCAGCCCGGCGCGGAGATGATGCCGGTGAAGAGCGTCATGAGCCCGACGGTCCAGAACACCACGCTCACGGTGGTGTCAGTGCGGGTCAGGACCCGCACCGCGATGCCGCTCAGGGCATAGGCGAAGGCCCCCACCAGCGCCGCCAGGGCCCCGAGGCTCGCCAGCCCCGAGGCGCTCGGGCGCAGCATGATGATGACGCCCAGGAGCCCGAGCAGGATGGCGAGCCAGTTGCGCCAGCTGAGCCGCTCCTTGAGCAGCGGAACCGAGAGCGCCGCCACGATGAGCGGCGCGGACAGGAATACCGAGTAGGCGTTGGCGAGCGACAGCGCGCGCACCGCGTAGATGAAGCTGCCGATCACCACCACGGACAGCATCCCGCGCAGCACGTGCATGCGCCAGCGCCGCGGCCTGAGGTCCGCGAAACGACCGGCGATGAGCACCGGCAGCAGCGTGAACGGCAGCGACGTGGCGCCGCGCAGCATGGCCACCTGCAGCGGCGGGTAGTGCGCCGAGAGGAACTTCAGCAGCGCGTCCATGAAGGAGAACACGGCCACCGCCGCGATCATGATGGTGATCGCCCGCAGTCTCCCCTCACGCACGTCAGCTCACCCGCGCAGGTCGGCTTCCGCGCGGCGCGGTGCCGCGACCGGGCGGTAGCTGGTGCCGAGCAGCCGCGCCGGCAGGCGGAATGCGCTCATGAGCGACACCACCAGCGAGGAGGCGTACGGCACCGACTGCACCAGCAGCACCACGACCCACGCGAAGTGGTCGGGGCCGGCGTTCTGCGGCAGCGCGGTGTAGGACACCGCCCAGGCCGAGACCATGAGGCCGGCCATCATGAGGGTTTCGGCGCGCGCCGCGGCCAGCGCGTGCAGCAGGCCCGAGCTGGCGCGGCGCTTGGGAGTGCGGAAGAACGGCTCGCTGCGCGTGACCAGCCCCTTGACCACCGCCGTGCCGATGGTGTGGGTGAGCGCCAGCCCTGCCACCGCTGCCGCCGCCGTCTGGCGCAGGTTGGCGCCGACGCGCACGCGGTACAGGTGGAAGAGCTTGGCAATCTTGAACGTAAACAGCGACAGCGGCAGCACCGAGTACAGGACCAGCGGCGCATCCACCCGCCCCGGCGCCCACACCATGGCCGCCGACCAGCCGAGCGCGGCGAGGTTGAACAGCAGGTTGACCCCGTCGGCGACCCACGGCAGCCAGCCGGCCACGAAGTGGTAGCGCTGCCCGGCCGACAGCGGCCCGCCCTCGAGGAACAGCGCGCGCGCGTGCGCCTTGAGAATCTGCATGGCGCCGTAGGCCCAGCGGAAGCGCTGCTTCTTGAAGTCGATGAAGGTGTCGGGCATCAGCCCGCGCCCGTAGCTGTGCGGCACGTAGCTGGCGTCGAGGCCGCGCTCGAAGATGCGCAGCCCGAGCTCGGCGTCCTCGGTGATGCACCACTCCGCCCAGCGGCACTCCTCGAGCTGCGGCCGGCGCACCATGGTCATGGTGCCGTGCTGGATGATGGCGTTGCGCTCGTTGCGCGTGATCATGCCGATGTGGAAGAAGCCGCGGTACTCGGCGTAGCACATGGCCTTGAAGGCGCTCTCGCCGGCGTCGCGGTAGTCCTGCGGTGCCTGCACGATGGCGATGCGCTGGTCCTCGAACGCCGGCGTCAGCTCGCGCAGCCAGCCGGTATCCACCACGTAGTCGCTGTCGATGACGGCGACGATCTGCGCATCGGCGGCGGTGCGCGCCAGCGCATAGTTGAGCGCGCCGGCCTTGAACCCGGCGAGCGGCGCGACGTGGAAGAAGTGGAAACGCGCGCCGAGCGCAGCGCAGTGCGCCGCCACCGGACGCCACACCGCCTCGTCGCGCGTGTTGTTGTCGATCACCAGCACCTCGAACTCCGGGTAGTCGAGGCGCGCCAGCGCATCGAGCGTCTCGATCAGCATGGCCGGCGGCTCGTTGTAGGCCGGCACGTGGATCGACACCTTGGGCGGGCGCGGGCTCGGGCTCAGCATCGGCGCGCCGAGCCGGCGCCGGTAGTGCACCCAGTGCGCCTCGGCCCACTCGTGCGCCTCGGCGAGCAGCACCAGCAGCACGCCCAGCATGCCGAGCAGCAGCAGCACCCCCGCGATGACGCCCGAGACCGTCATGTACTGCTGCGTGAAGTCGTAGATCACCCACACCGCGATGGTGGCGGCGGCGTACACCACGATGGCGAGGAAGCTGCGCCCCTGGTGGCGCAGCGCATCGCTGTTGAGGTAGAGGATCCCGAGTACGGCGAGCGCCACCGCCACCGAGATCGCCGCGAGGATGTGCCACTCCGGGATGCGCACGATCGAGCCGGTGAACTCGAACTTGGGCTGGCGGTTGACGTCGTACACGCCCCAGTAGGAGCCGACCGCGCCTTCCATGTAGGCCTTCCACGGCTGGTCGAAGGCCTCCATGACGTAGTAGGTGAGCTGCTCCTTGTGGGCGCGCGCCAGGAAGCGCCGCAGGAACAGCGCCTCGTTGGATTCGGAGGCCACCGCCGACTCGTGCGTACGCCCGCGGCTCGGCCAGCCGATCTCGGCCACCACGATCGGCTTGTGCGGAAAGGTCTTCTGCAGGCGCTTGTACTGCGCAAACGAGTACTCGACCGCCTGGTCCACCGGCACACCCTCCCAGTAGGGCAGCAGGTGCACGCCGATGAAGTCGACGTGCTGCACCAGCTCCGGATACATGAGCCAGGTATTCCAGGTCTCGGCGGTGCCGACCGGCTGCTCGATGGCATCGCGGGCACGGTCGAGTACCTGCTCCAGCTCGGCGAGCGGCAGGTCACCGCGCAGCAGCACTTCGTTGCCCACCAGCACGCGCACCACGTTCTGGTGCGCGGCCGCGAGATCGATGGCGGTGCGCAGCTGCTCCTCGTTCTTGTCGCGGTGCGAATCGAGCCAGGCGCCGAGCGCGACGTTCATGTCGTGCTTCTCGGCCAGCTCGGGGATGTCGGCCAGCGTGTTGTTGACGCTGTAGGTACGCACCGCATTGACCTTGCCCTCGAGCAGCGTGAGATCGGCGTCGATCTCGGCGTCGGTGGGCATCTCGAAGTGCGTCGGGTCCTCGTTGGCGCGGAACGGCGAGAACGCGAAGCCCTGGATGCGCGCCGGCCACGGCGGCTCCTTGCTCGGGCGGTTGAGGTACGCCCACACCGCGAAGGTGAGCGAGGCGAACACCGCCGCGATGATCAGGCTGGGGAGGGATTTCATCTGCGCCGCGCGCCGCCGCGCCTACCAGCTGCCGGTGTTGGGCATCGACTTCCACGGCTCGGCCGGCGCCAGGCGCTCGCCCTTCTGCAGCAGCTCGACCGAGATGTTGTCGGGCGAGCGCACGAACGCCATGTGCCCGTCGCGCGGCGGCCGCAGGATGGTGACGCCGTGGTCGGCGAGGCGCTGGCAGGTGGCGTAGATGTCGTCCACCTGGTAGGCGAGATGGCCGAAGTTGCGCCCGCCCGGATACTGCTGCGGATCCCAGTTGTGGGTGAGCTCGACCTGCGCCGACTCGTCGCCGGGCGCGGCCAGGAACACGAGGGTGAAGCGCCCCTGCGGATAGTCGTTGCGCTTCAGCTCCTTGAGCCCCAGCGCGTCGCAGTAGAACTTCAGCGAGGCGTCGATGTCGGTGACGCGGACCATGGTGTGCAGGTATTTCATGACTTGCCTCTCGGGTTGCCGCTCGTTCAGCCGCCGCCGCGCGCCGTGATGCCGAGCGCCTGCTCGATGCGCGCCGCGTCGTAGAGTTTGCCGCCCTTCATGACGAGATCCACCTTGTTGATGTCGCCGATGCTGACGCTCGGGTCGCCATCGATGAGGATCAGGTCGGCGAGCTTGCCGGGCGCGATCACGCCGCGCTCGCCGTTGAGGCCGCTCACCTGCGCCGAGGTGAGCGTGGCCATGCGCAGCACCTCGGGCGCGGGGATGCCGGCCCGCGCGTACAGCTCCAGCTCGTGGTGCAGCGTGTAGCCGGGCAGCGCGTCGGTGCCGGGGATGATGGTGACGCCGGCCTCGTGCAGCGCCTTGAGCAGCCGCAGCATGGCCGGGAAGGCCTCCTTGTATTGCGCCTCCTGGCCCTTGGGCACCGCCAGCGCGCCCGATACCAGGCCGCGCCGCACCTGCGCCGGCATGCGCGGCGCGATCTGCTCCAGGCCCGGCGTCAGCGCCGCCGGATCGCCGCAGAACATGGCCTCGAAGACGTTCATGGTGGGATCGAGCACGGTGTGATGGCTGGCCAGGTACGCGATGAACTGGTGTACCTGCGGCTGGTCGGGCCCGAGATCGCGCGCGTGCGCGGCGACCGCGGTGAAGCGGTTCATGTTGCGCGTCTCCTTCACCGTGTCGAACAGGAAGTTGAGCACGATGAAGTTGAGGTGCTGGATCTCGTCGGCGCCAGCGTCGACGAACTGCCGCGCGCTCATGTTGGCCGGCACGTGGCCGCTGACGCGCAGGCCGCGCGCGTGCGCCTCGGCGGCGATCAGCGGCACGATCGGTGGCGGCACCGAGGAGTAGATCTTGATCTGCCCGTAGCCGTGGTCGGCGTACCAGGCGACGTCCGCGATCGCCTGCGCCGGGGTGTCGATGCGCATCTTGGTGGGGCCGGCGAACGGCCCGGTGCCGTCGATGATGCCGGCCTTGAACACGCGCGGCCCGAGCTCGGTGCCGGCGTCGAAACGCGCCACGCGCTCGAGGAACTCGTCGGTGTCGTTCGCCATGTCGCGCGCGCTGGTCACGCCGTTGGCGATGTCGAGCGTGCCGGCGTTGTCGGCGAAGTGCTGGTGGTTGTCCCACAGGCCCGGCATCAGGAAGCGGCCGTGCGCATCAATGACCTCGGCGTCGGCGCCGGCCTCGACCGCGGCGTCGGGCGCGACGCGCACGACGCGCGCGCCGCGCACCAGCACGCTCGTGCCCGGGGTCACCGTGAGGTCGCGCGGATCGAACAGGCGCGCGTTGCGGATCACGAGCTCATGTGCCGGCACGCGCGTCTGCTCGCGCGCCACGCGCGCCGACCAGGCCTCGCTCGCGTGCTGCTGCGCCGCGACCATCTGCGGCAGGACAGCCGCCTGGCCCTGCGGCAGCAGCGAGAACCAGGGCGAGGCGATCGCGGCGCTGCCCGCGCCGGTGAGCCACACCGGCGTCGGCGAGAAATCGAGCCCGGTGATCAGGTACTGCTTCATGCCGGCATCGCCCGGCAGGGGCCCGAGCTCCTCGATGGCCGCCGCGCCCGCGGGCAGCAGCGCCAGGCGGTGGTCAGGGGCCCGGAGCAGCGCCCGCGCCAGCACCCCCCAGAGCTCCGGCGGCGGGTTCATGGGCACGTAGAAGGCCTCGCCGCTCAGCTCCTTGCTGCCGCTCTCCGAGCGGTTGTGCCAGGTGGCGCGGCCGCCGGCGAGGCGGAACGTCTCGGTGACCGCCGCCTTCATGTAGTCGTTGCCGCTGCCCTGGTATTCGGTCGGCACGCCGGCCGCATCGAGCTTCCAGGTGGCGACGATGTGGTCGCCGCGGCCGCGGTCGTTGAAGGAGAACTCGGCGCGCGTCACGCCGCCGCTCACGGCGACGGTCTGCGAGCCGGCCGGGTTACCCATGATGCGGATCTGGTCCTGGTGCGGGGCGGCACGGGCGCCGCTGGCGGCGGCGCAGGTGAGACAGGCGAGCACGGTGACGCGGAGCGTGACGGACACGGGGTAACCTCTTTGAGGGTGGTGGCTGATTTCAGTCGCCGGCGTACGGCGCGGGCGCAGCGGGACAGGAGCGCACCCGCTCCGGCTCGCGGCGCGCGCTGTCGCGTACGTAGCACTCGTCGAACACCGAGCAGTAGCAGACGCGCGCACCGATCTCGAGGTAGGCGGCGTTGAGGCGCGCCCAGCGCGGATCCGCCGCGGGCTGCGGCCACGCGAACAGGTTGAGCTCCTTGCCGGCCGGCACCATGGTGCCGCGCACCTCACCGGAGAGGCGGTAGCTGGTCTTGGGCAGCGTGTCGGCCGGCTCCTGCGTGCAGCACGCCTCCAGCAGCGACCGCAGGTTCGTCACCGGCCTGTTGCCGAAGGACAGCTCGACGCTGTGCACGCGCGCCGGCCCGATGCCGGTGTTGCGCAGTGACAGGTGGATCGCCGGACGCTCGCCGCGGCCGTCGTGCAGGTCGTAGGCGTTGCCGTACTCGAACTCGAGGTTCGGGTAGCTGTTGGCCGCGACCAGCCGCTCCATGGTGCGGCCGTTGTGGATGGCGAGACCCAGCGACACCAGGCTCACGAAGAAGGCCGACAGCGCCAGGCTGATGTCGAGCCAGCGGCTGCCGGTGGCGTGCGGCGCGTGATGATGATGGGCCCCCTCCTCCACGTCAGAACATCTCCGAGGGCCCGGGGGTCTTGATGTCGACCTTGTGGCGCGAGGGGATGAAGTCGCCGGTGATCATGTCCTCGTACGTCTGGCCCGGTCCCACCATCGGGTAGACACCGGCGTCGGGGTCGATCATGACTTCGAGGAACGCAGGTCCCGGGAAGCCCAGGAACTCCTCGATGATGCGCGGCACGTCGGCCTTGTGCTCGAGGCGCACGGCGTAGCGGAAGCCGTCGGCCTGCGCGGCCTTGACGAAGTCCTTCTTGTGCAGCGAGCGGTCGCTGGCCGACAGCCGCCCCTTGAAGAACAGCTTCTGCCACTGCTTCACCATGCCGTCGCCGAAGTTGTTGAGCACCACGACCTTCACCGGCAGGTCGTAGGTGGTCGCGGTCTCGAGCTCGCCGATGTTCATGCGGATCGAGGAGTCGCCGTCGATGTCGATGACCAGGCGCTGGGGCTGCGCGAACTGCGCGCCGAGAGCGGCCGGCAGCCCGAAGCCCATGGTGCCCATGCTGCCAGAGGTGAGCCACAGGCGCGGGGCGCGGAAGTCGCAGTACTGCGCCGCCCACATCTGGTGCTGGCCGACGCCGGTGGTGATGATGGCCTCGCCGCGCGCCCGGCGGTTGATCTCCTCGATCACGTAGTAAGGCTGGATCAGCGGGCTGGCGCGGTCGTAGTTCATGGCGTGGACGCGCCTGAGCTCGGCGAGCTCGGCGCGCCAGGGGTCGAAGTCGGTGGCGAAGCCGGTCTCGCGGCCGTGACGGGTGAGACTGCGCAGCGCCTCGTCCAGCAGCCCGACGTGGCTCCAGTGCGCGCGCTTGACCTTGTTGACCTCGGCGCGGTCGACGTCGAGGTGCGCGATGCGGCGCGCGTTGCGGGCGAACTTGTCCGGCACGCCCGCCACCCGGTCATCAAAGCGCGCGCCCACCGCGATCAGGAAGTCGCAGTCGTCGACCGCGTAGTTGGCGAAGGCCGCGCCGTGCATGCCGAGCATGCGCATCGCCAGGGGGCTGGTGGTGTCGAGCGCGCCGATGCCCATGAGGGTGGTGACCGCCGGGATACCGAAGGCAGAGGCGAACTCGGCGAGGCTCCCGCCCGCGTTGCCATTGATCACCCCGCCGCCGGCGTAGATGAGCGGCCGGCGCGACTCGGAAAGCATGGCGAAGAAGCGCGCCGCGGCGGGCGCATCGAGCGTCGCCTCGGCCAGATCCTGCATGCGCCTGCGGTAGCCGGGGATCGGCAGCACGCCCTCGCCGCGGAACACGCCCTCCCAGTTCTGCACGTCCTTGGGCACGTCCACGACCACCGGTCCCGGGCGCCCGGTGCGGGCGATCTCGAAGGCGGTGCGCATGGTGCTCTCGAGGCGCTTCGGATCGGTGACGAGGAAGATGTGCTTGGCGACGGAGCCCATGAGCGAGGGCACCGGGGCCTCCTGGAAGGCGTCCGTGCCAATGGCTGCCGTCGAGACCTGGCCGGAAATAACGACAATCGGCACAGAATCCGCCATGCAGTCGCGCACTGGTGTAACAGTATTGGTCGCCCCGGGACCCGAGGTCACCACGCATACCCCGACCCGGCCGCTTGCGCGGGCATAGCCGGCGGCCATGAAGCCCGCTCCCTGCTCGTTGGCCGGCACGATGAGCGGGATCTGTGCAGCCCCGGCGCGGCTCGCCTCCTGGTTGTAGAGGAACACGGCGTCGAAGGTTGGCAGGATGGCCCCGCCGCTGTAGCCGAAGATGGTCGTGACGCCCTCGTCGGCGAGCACCTGCATGATCATGCGGGCGCCGGACATGCGCTGGCCGGCCAGGGGGTGCCCGGCCGGGCGTGGCTGGATGACCGTATCGCTCATGGACGCGCTTCGTGCCCCGGAAACGAGGAAAACTCGAGGGGATCATCGAGCCTAGCAGCTTGGCCGTGTGGTGCAAACTTGGCCCGATCCCGTATTCTCGATGCGCCTGCCCGCACGCCCGGCGGCGCTTTTACACCCGTTCCATGCGTCACATCATCGCCATCCTGCTGCAGAACGAAGCCGGCGCCCTCACCCGCGTGGCGGGCCTGTTCTCCACCCGCGGCTACAACATCGAGTCGCTGTCGGTCGCCCCCACCGACGACCCCACGGTCTCGCGCCTGACCCTGGTCACGAGCGGCTCCGACCAGGTCATCCAGCAGATCGCCAACCAGCTGAACAAGCTCGTGGACGTGGTCAACGTGCTGGACATGACGCGCGGCGAGCACCTGGAGCGCGAGCTGGTGCTGCTGAAGCTGCGGGTGGCCGCGGCCGATACCGATACGGTGCGCGGCCACGTGGTGCGCAGCGGCGGGCGGGTGCTCGACCCGGCCCTCGACGGGTTCATCGTCGAGCTGACCGCGAGCGAGGCGGAGGTCAACGGCTTCGTCGCCGAGCTGGGGCGCAGCGCGCAGCTGCTCGAGGTGGTGCGCAGTGGCGCGCTCGGCATCAGCCGCAGCGCCCGGCCGCTGCGGGCCCGGCCGGCAGCGGCCAGCGCCTGAGCCGGCGGGCGGCTCAGCCGCGCGGCGCGAGCGACACGGTCAGCCCCCCGGTACCAGTACCGTCGAGCCGGTGGTGAGCCGGCTCTCGAGATCGCGGTGCGCCTGGGCGGCCTGGGCGAGCGGGTAGGTCTGGCCGACGACCACCCGCACCTTCCGGCTCTTCACGGCCGCAAACAGCTCGCGCGCCGCCTTCTCGAGCTCGGCGCGCGTGGCGATGTAGTTGAAGAGCGTCGGCCGGGTGAGGAACAGCGAGCCGCGCTTGCTCAGCTCGAGCGGGTTGATGGGCGGCGGCGGTCCGGAGGCGTTGCCGAAGGTCACCATCATCCCGAGGCGCCTCAGGCAGTCGAGCGACTCCATGAAGGTGTCCTTGCCGACGGCGTCGTAGACCACCGGCACGCCCTCGTTGCGTGTCAGCGTCTTCACCGATGGCACCAGCTCGTCGCGGCCGGAGATCAGCACCTTCCAGCACCCGTGGCGCCGCGCGACCTCCGCCTTGGCCTCGCTTCCCACCACCCCGATCACCTTCGCCCCCAGTGCCTTCGCCCACTGACACAGGATCAGTCCGACGCCGCCCGCGGCGGCATGCACCAGGATGATGTCGCCGCGCGCCACCTTGTAGGTGCGGCGGATGAGGAAGTGCGCGGTCAGGCCCTTGAGCATCAGCGCCGCGGCCTGCTGGTCGGTGATGCCGGCGGGCACCCTCACCAGGCGCTCGACCGGCACGTTGCGCACCTCGCAGTACGCCCCGGATACCGGGTACACGTACGCGACGCGCTCGCCGAGCCTGAAGCCGCGCACCCCGCGCCCGAGGGCGGCGACGACGCCGGCCGCCTCGCGCCCGAGTCCGCCCGGCAGCGTCGAGGGGTACAGCCCGGTGCGGTCGTAGACGTCGATGTAGTTGACGCCGATGGCGGTGTGCCGCAGCTGCACCTCGCCCTTGCCCGGCTTGCCGGGCGTCACGTCCTCGACGCGCAGGACCTCGGGGCCGCCGTGTTCATAGAAGCGGATCGCGGTGGGCATGCGGGAAGGATAGCTTCGCGGGGCGCCGCGCCCAAGCGTGGCGGGCTACAGCGCCGCGTCGTCGGTCTCGCCGGTGCGGATACGGATCACCCGCTCGATGTCGGTGATGAAGATCTTGCCGTCGCCGACCTTGCCGGTCTTGGCGGCCTTGAGGATCGCCTCGATCACCTGGTCGACCAGATCGCCGCGCACCGCCACCTCGATGCGCGTCTTGGGAACGAAGTCCACCACGTACTCCGCGCCGCGGTACAACTCGGTGTGGCCGCGCTGCCGCCCGAAGCCCTTGACCTCGGTGACCGTCATGCCCGACACGCCGATGTCGGAGAGCGCGGCGCGCACGTCGTCGAGCTTGAACGGCTTGATGATGGCTGTTACCAGTTTCATGGAATCGGTCTCCGTGCGCCTCGGGCACCAGGGATTTTGCAGCTTTCATGCCACGCAGCGAAACGGGCCCAGGCCGCTGCGCCCGCACCGGCAGCGGCCCGCACGACCCGTGCGGCCGCACCATTGTAGAGCGGCGCGCGCTGCCGGGCGCCCCGGCGTGGTGCGGCGCACCTCAAGCTTCATAGGCTATTCTCGGCCAATGTATCAGCAGATCGTGATCGTCGGGGGCGGCCAGGCGGCGGTGCAGGCCGCCGACACCCTGCGGCGACGCGGCTACCAGGGGCAGCTGGCGCTGGTGGGCGAGGAGCCGTGGGTGCCCTACCAGCGCCCGCCGCTGTCGAAGAAGTACCTGGCCGGCGCGCTCGAGCGCGAGCGGCTCTCGATCCGCCCGCCGCAGTTCTTCGCCGACCACGGCGTGCAGGCCCACTGGGGCCGGCGGGTCACCGACATCGCCCCGCGCGAGCATCACGTGCGCCTCGACGATCAGCTGGTGCTGCCCTACGACGCGCTGCTGCTCGCCACCGGCAGCCGCCCGCGGCGGCTGCAGGTGCCCGGCAGCGAGCTCGAGGGCGTGCACTACCTGCGCACCATCGCCGACGCCGACCGCATCCGCGCCGCCTGCGCGCCCGGCGCGCGCGTGGTCATCATCGGCGGCGGCTACATCGGTCTCGAGGTCGCCGCCACCGCGCGCGAGCTCGGCCTGGCAGTGACCGTGGTCGAGATGGCCGACCGTGTCATGAACCGCGTCACCTGCCCGGCCGTGTCGGCGTTCTACCAGGCCGAGCACGCGCGCCACGGCGTCACCATCCGCTGCAACCAGACGGTGCGCGCCCTGCACGGCGACGGCTCCGGACGGGTGCGCGCGGTGCTCACCGAGCAGGGCGGGGAGTACCCGGCCGAGGTGGTGATCGTCGGCGTCGGCGTGGTGCCGGCGGATGAGCTCGCCAAGGCCGCGGGCCTCGCGTGCGAGAACGGCGTGGTCACCGACGGCCACTGCCGCACCTCGGACGAGGCCATCTGGGCCGCCGGCGACTGCGCCAGTCACCTGAACCGCCAGTACGGCCGGCACCTGCGCCTCGAGTCGGTCGACAACGCCTTCGAGCAGGGCACGACCGTGGCGCTCAACCTGCTCGGCACGCCCACCCCGCACGACAAGCTGCCGTGGTTCTGGTCCGACCAGTACGACCTCAAGCTCATCATCGTCGGGGTGGCGCACGGCTATGACACGGTGGTGATGCGCGGCGACCCGGCCGGCCGCAGCTTCAGCGCCTGCTACCTGCGCGGCGGCGAGCTCATCGCCATCGACAGCATCAACGCGCCCAAGGACCAGATGGCCGCGCGCAAGCTGATCGCCGCGCACGCGCGCCCCCACCAGCAAAAGCTGGCCGATCCCGCCGTCGCGCTCAGGGACGCCGTGTAGCGCGCACTCACTCGCCGAAGCTCACCGCCGGCTCGCCGGCAAGGCGCCGGCTGAGGTAGCGGCCGAGCAGGTCCGCCAGGCCGCCCTCGGGGCCGGCGCTCTGGTTGGTGTTGAGCAGCACCACCGCGGCGTAGTCCCCCTTGGGGTTGAAGAACGCGAAGCTGCTGTAGCCGCCGGTGCCGCCGTTGTGCCAGTACTCGCCCCGCTGCGCATCGAACAGCCACGCGAAGGCGATGCGCTCGGAGCCGGCGTCCGCGCGCAGCTCGTGCGACACCTCGATGGCCGCGCCCAGGGTGCGCGCCGCGCCGCTCGCGCCGGCGGCCGCCCGGGGCGGATGCAGGTTCGCCTCGAGGTAGCCGAGCATGTCGGCCGCGGTGGAGTGCAGGGCGCCGGCACCGGCGAGCGCATCGAGCTGCCAGGTATGCGTCGGGCGCGCATCCGCGCCGTACCCCTGGATGAGGTGCGCGCGCTGCGCGCCCGAGAGCGCGACCGTGGTGTCGGCGAGGTGCAGCGGAGCGGTCACTTCCTCGGTCACCAGCTGCGCATAGCTCATGCCGGCGCGGTTGGCGAGCGCCTGGCCGAGCAGCCCCATCCCGAGGTTGCTGTACAGAAAGCCCGCATCCGCAGGCTTCGCGAGGCCCTGCTGCTGCAGGAAGCCATACAGCTCGGCCGCGTGGTAGTCGGCGTACGGATCGTTCGGGTCGGCCGGGTTGAAGTTGCCGGGCAGGCGCGGCAGGCCGGAGTGATGGGTGATGAGATCGAGGAGCGTGATCTCCTCGCCGTCTGGCTTGGGCACCGTGCCGGGCGGCAGCAGCTCGCGCACCGGCTCCTTGAGCAGCACCTTGCTCTGCTCGAGCATCTGCGCCAGCACCAGGCCGGTGAAGGTCTTGGTGATCGAACCGATCTCGAAGATCGAGTCGGGCCGCGCCGTGCCGAGTGCGAACACGCGCCGCACCCCCTTGCGCACCACGCCGACGGCGACGCCGGCGGAGGTCGCCGGCGCGAGCGGGCCATCCTTGAGCGCCGCCGCGAAATCCTTCCTGACGAGCGCCGGGAGTGCCGCGGCCTCGGCCGGCGCCAGCGCCGGCTCGGTGGTCATCTTCGGCGCCGGCGGCGGCTCGAGCGCGCGCACCTGCCGCAGCAGCTTCAGCGGCAGCTGCCCGCCGCCCTGCGCCCAGGTGCCGCTGAGCGCGCCGCCGTCGGCCGACAGCGTGCCGCGCCAGGCCGCCTCCACCGCCGGTACCTCGAACGCGAGGTCAGGCTTGGTCCAGCTGACCTGGGCGCAGTCGATGTGCCAGGCGAGCTGGTCGGGACTGTCGAGCACGCAGTACTCGCGGCCGTCGCGGTCGCTCTTGAGCGCGACCTGGATGCGCAGCGTCCCCTGGCGCGGTGCCTCGAGCGTACCGAGCCAGACGCCGTCGACCGGCGACGGCGTGCTCGCCGCGACGAAGGTGTCGCGGCTGAAGTTGAGTGCCACCTCGGCGCCCTGGTGCCAGGTGCCCGTGAGCGTGCGGCCGGCATCGCCGACCGTCCCCTGCCAGGTGCCGTGCACCGACGGCACGGCGAAGCTGAGCGCCTGGCGCTCGAGCCTGACGTCGCTGCAGGCCAGCCCGCGCGCGCCCTGCTCGGGGATATCGAGCGTGCCGCTGAGCGTGCCGTCGGCCGCCGCCGTCAGCTGCAGCTTCAGGTGCAGCGGCCCGAGCGTGCCGAGGTAGTCGCCGGCGAGCGCCGCGGCCTGCGCGGCGGCCAGGGGCGCCGCCAGGACGGCGAGCGCGGCGAGGGCGAGCGCGCAGCCGAGGCGCCGCAGGGATCGTGGCATGGCGAAAGTCCCCGGCGTCATGTCAGCGCAGTACCACCAGCAGGTCCTTGGCATCCACCGCGAGCCCGGGGCGCGCGAGCACTTCGGCGATCTCGCCGTCGCTCTCGGCGCGCACGGCGGTCTCCATTTTCATCGCTTCGAGCGTCAGCAGCACCTCGCCACGCGTCACCTGCGCGCCGGCCGCCGCCCTGACGGTGGCGATGACGCCCGGCATGGGCGCGCCCACGTGGCGCGCGTTGCCGGCTTCCGCCTTGCGCGGCGCCGGCTGCTTGGCGACCTGGCTGCGGTCGGGCACGCGCACCGAGCGCGGCTGGCCGTTGAGCTCGAAGAACACCGTGCGCGTGCCGTCCTCGTGCGGCTCGCTGAGCGCGACGTAGCGCACGATGAGGGTCTTGCCGCGCTCCAGGTCGACGCTGATCTCCTGCCCCGGCTCCATGCCGTAGAAGAACACCGGTGTCGGCAGGATGCCGGGCTCGCCGTACAGGGCGCGCTCGCGCGCGTACTCGAGCCACACCTTCGGGTACATGAGATAGGAGGCGAGATCCTCGTCGGTGACCGGGCGCGGCAGGTGCTGCTGCACGCGCGCGCGCTCGGCCTCGAGGTCCGCCGCCGGCAGCAGCGCCCCCGGGCGGCCGCTGAGCGGCGCCGCGCCCTTCAGCACCTTGTGCTGCAGCGCCGGCGGAAAGCCGCCGTGCGGCTGGCCGAGCTCGCCGCGGAACAGCTGCACCATCGACTCGGGGAAGGCCACCGCGGTGGCCGGGTCCAGCACCTGCTCGCGGCTCAGGCCCGCGCTCACCATGAGCAGCGCCAGGTCGCCGACCACCTTGGAAGTCGGCGTCACCTTGACGATATCGCCGAACATGTCGTTCACCTGGGCGTAGGCGGCGGCCACCTCCGGCCAGCGCGCCTCCTCGATGCCGAGCCCGCGCGCCTGCTCGCGCAGGTTGGTGTACTGGCCACCGGGCATGCCGTGCACGTACACCTCGGAGGCCGGCGCGCGGCTATCGCTCTCGAACGCGACGTAGTGGCGCCGCACCTGCTCGAAGTACGCGGACAGGAGCCGCACCCGGTCGGGGTCGATGCCCGGGTCGCGCGGCCCGTGGCGCAGTGCCTCGACCAGCGAGCCGAGGCTCGGCTGCGAGGTGAGACCGCTGAGCGCATCGATGGCGCCATCGACCGCATCGGCACCGGCCTCGATGGCCGCCAGCACGCTGGCGGCGGCGATGCCGCTGGTGTCGTGGGTGTGGAAGTGCACCGGCAGTCCGGTCTCCTCGCGCAGCGCCCGCACCAGCTCGAACGCGGCGCGCGGCCGCGCCAGCCCCGCCATGTCCTTGATGCCGAGCACGTGTGTGCCGGCGGCCTTGAGCTCGCGCGCCAGCTGCAGGTAGTAGTCGAGCGTGTATTTCCTCTCGTGCGGGTCGCTGAGGTTGCCGCTGTAGCAGATGGCGGCCTCGCACAGCTTGCCGCTCGCCAGCACCGCATCGATCGCCACGCGCATGTTCTCGACCCAGTTGAGCGAGTCGAAGATGCGGAACACGTCCACGCCGCCGGCCGCGGCGCGCGCCACGAAGAAGCGCACCACGTTGTCGGGGTAGTTGGTATAGCCGACGCCGTTGGCGCCGCGCAGCAGCATCTGCAGCAGCAGGTTCGGCATGCGCTCGCGCAGCAGCGCCAGGCGCTGCCACGGGTCCTCGCGCAGGAAGCGCAGCGCCACGTCGAAGGTGGCTCCGCCCCAGCACTCCACCGAGAACAGCCCGGGCAGCAGGCTCGCGTAGTAGGGCGCGATGGCCGCCAGGTCGCGCGTGCGCAGCCGCGTGGCGAGCAGCGACTGGTGCGCATCGCGCATGGTGGTGTCGGTGAGCAGCACGCGCTCCTGGTCGCGCATCCAGCGCGCGAAGCGCTCCGGGCCGAGCTCGGCGAGCTTCTGGCGCGTGCCCGGCGCGGGCGCGGCGAGCGCCACGGCCGGCAGCCGCGCCGGGGCGCTGTGCGCGGGCCGGGCGCGGCCCTGCACCTCGGGATGGCCGTTGACGATGGTCGTGCCGATGTAGGCGAGGATGCGGGTGGCGCGGTCGCGCTTGCGCGGCCACTGCAGCAGCTCCGGCGTCGCCTCGATGAAGCGCGTGCTGTAGTCGCCGCCGGCGAAGCGCGGGTGGGTGATCAGCTGGTCGAGAAAGCGCAGGTTCGAGACCACGCCGCGGATGCGGAACTCCCACAGCGCGCGGTGCATGCGCGCGATGGCCTCGGCCGCGCTCGGCGCCCAGGCCGTGACCTTCACCAGCAGCGAGTCGTAGGAGCGGGTGATGATGGCGCCGGCGTAGGCGGTGCCGGCGTCCAGGCGGATGCCGAAGCCGGCGGGGCTGCGGTAGGCGGCGATCTTGCCGTAGTCGGGGATGAAGTTGTTTTCCGGGTCCTCGGTGGTGACGCGGCACTGCAGGGCGTGGCCGGCGAGACGGATGTCGGCCTGCGACGGCACGCCGCTCTCGGGCGTGCCGATGCGCGCACCGCCGGCGATGCGGATCTGCGCCTTCACCAGGTCGATGCCGGTCACCTCCTCGGTCACCGTGTGCTCGACCTGGATGCGCGGGTTCACCTCGATGAAATAGCAGCGCCCCGAGTCGGCATCCTGCAGGAACTCGACCGTGCCGGCGTTGACGTAGCGGGCGGCGCGGCCGATGGCGAGCGCCATGGCGCACAGCTGCGCGCGCTGCGCATCGCTCAGGAACACCGCCGGGGCGCGCTCCACGACCTTCTGGTGGCGCCGCTGCACCGTGCAGTCGCGCTCGTAGAGGTGCACCAGCGTGCCGTGGCTGTCGCCGAGGATCTGCACCTCGACGTGGCGGGCGCGCGGCACCAGCTTCTCGAGGTACACCTCGTCGTGGCCGAAGGCGGCCTGCGCCTCGCGCCGGCACAGCGGCAGCAGCTCCGCCAGCTGCGCGGCATCCTGCACCAGGCGCGTGCCGCGTCCGCCACCGCCCCAGCTCGCCTTGAGCATCAGCGGGTAGCCGATGGCCTCGGCCAGTGCCGTGCACTCCTTTACATCCAGCGGCAGCGGCGGGCTCGCCGGCATCACCGGCACGCCGGCCGACACCGCCAGCTCGCGCGCCGCCACCTTGTTGCCGAGCAGCGCCATGGTGTCGGCCTCGGGGCCCACGAACACCAGGCCGGCCGCCCGGCAGGCACGCGCGAATTGGGGATTCTCCGACAGGAAGCCGTAGCCGGGATGGACGGCGTCGACCTGCGCCTCGCGCGCCACGGCGAGGATGCCGTCGACGTCGAGGTAGGCCTCGACCGGGCCCTTGTCGGCGCCGACCAGGTAGGCCTCGTCGGCCTTGGTCCGGTGCAGCGAGAAGCGGTCCTCCTGCGAGTAGATCGCCACCGTGCGCAGGCCGAGCTCGCTCGCGGCGCGCATGACACGGATCGCGATCTCGCCGCGATTGGCGACCAGGACGCTGCGGATCCGCTGCGACGCGGCGGGTTTCACCTTAAGATCTGCCGTCGGATGACTCGGGAGGCCCGCGCACGCCACGGCGTGCAGGGTGCTTCGATCATAGCCGCCGAGAGGAACAGATGTCGCACCCGTTTAAGCCCGCGCTCGTGTGTCTGCTGCTGCTGGCGGCGCCCGCGTTCGCCGCGGCTCCGCACCCCATCGCCCTCGTCATCCACGGCGGCGCCGGCGTCATCGAACGCACCAAGATGACGCCCGCCGCCGAAGCCTCCTACCGTGCCGGGCTCGCGGCCGCGCTCGATGCCGGCTACGCGGTGCTCGACAGGGGCGGCAGCAGCCTGGATGCGGTCACCACCGCCGTGCGCATGATGGAGGACGATCCCCAGTTCAACGCCGGCCGCGGCGCGGTGCTCAACCACCACGGCGACGCCGAGCTCGACGCCGCCATCATGGACGGCTCCGGCCCGCACGCCGGCGCGGTGGCCGCGGTGCACCACGTCAAGAACCCGATCGAGCTGGCGCGGCTGGTAATGGAGCAGAGCCCGCACGTGCTGCTGGTCGGCGACGGCGCCGAGGAGTTCGCACTCGAGCACGGCGTCGTGCTGGTGCCGCGCACCTACTTCCGCACCGAGCGGCGCGAGCGCGAGCTGGAGGAGGCCCGCAAGGCGGAGGCCGCCAGGGCGAAAGCCGCCGGCGTCACCGCCAGCGGCACGGTCGGTGCCGTGGCGCTCGACCGCGCCGGCAATCTCGCCGCCGCCACCTCAACCGGCGGCCTCACCAACAAGCACCTCGGGCGCGTCGGCGACTCGCCGCTCATCGGCGCCGGCACCTACGCCAGCAACGAGTCGTGCGCCGTGTCGGGCACCGGCGATGGCGAGTACTACATCCGCCAGGTGCTCGCCTACGACATCTGCGCGCTGGTGGCCTACCGCCACCTGAGCCTGCAGCAGGCGGTGCATGCCGTCATCCACGAGAAGCTGCAGCGCACCGGCGGCACGGGCGGCGTGATCGCGCTCGACCCGGCCGGGCACATGGCCATGGATTTCAACAGCCCCGGCATGTTCCGCGGCGCGCGCGACTCGCAGGGCAAGCGCGTCATCGGCATGTACGGGGACGACCTGAAGTGAGCGCCGCCTACGCCATCGCCATCCACGGCGGAGCCGGCGCGGTGCCGCGCGCCGCGCTCACTGCCGAGCGCGAGGTGCACTACCGCAAGGGACTGGAGCGCGCGCTCGATGCGGGCTACGTGGTGCTGGAGGGCGGCGGCTCGAGCCTGGATGCGGTCACCACCGCGGTGCGCATCCTCGAGGACGACCCGCTGTTCAACGCCGGCCACGGCGCCGCCCTCACCCGCGACGGCGCCGCCGAGCTGGATGCGGCCATCATGGACGGCAGGCAGCTGCGCGCCGGGGCGGTGGCCTCGGTGCGGCACGTGAAGAACCCCGTCGAGCTGGCGCGGCGCGTGATGGAGAAGTCGCGCCACGTGCTGCTGGTGGGCGCCGGCGCCGAGGAGTTCGCGCTCGAGGAGCAGCTCCCGCTGGTGCCCAACCTGTACTTCCGCACCGCCGAGCGCGTCGAGCAGCTCGAGGCCGAGCAACGCGGCACGCGCGTCTCGGACCTGGTGCCCTGCACCACGGGCACGGTGGGCGCGGTGGCGCGCGATGCCGCCGGCAACCTCGCGGCCGCCACCTCCACCGGCGGCATGACCAACAAGCGCCCGGGGCGGGTCGGCGACTCGCCCATCATCGGCGCCGGTACCTACGCCAAGAACGGCGTGTGCGCGGTGTCCGCCACCGGGCACGGCGAGTACTTCATCCGCGCGGTCGCCGCGCACCACGTCTGCACGGCGGTCGAGTACCGGGGCTTGAGCCTCGAGCAGGCGGTGCGCGAGGTGCTGCAGATCCTGTCCGCGCTGGGCGGCGACGGCGGGCTGATCGCGGTCGACCGGGACGCGGTGCCGGTCATGCAGTTCAGCACCGACGGCATGTTTCGCGGGGCGCGCGATGCCCGCGGCCGCCGTGAGATCGCCATTTATTAGTACCGGCCGCAGCGGAGGGGCGATGGCGACAACTGCTTCGCTCAGCATCGACGTGCCCGACCTCGAGGCGGGCATCCGCTTCTACTGCGCAGCGTTCGGGCTGACGGAGAAATCACGCCCGCTGCCGGGACTCGCGCTGCTGACCGGTGCGGGCACCGAGTTCTGCATTCTGCAGAAACCCGCCGGATCGCGCCCCGCGCCCGGCGCGCAGGATGCACGGCGCTACCAGCGGCACTGGACGGCGGTGCACCTCGATTTACACGTCGATGATCTCCGACCGGCGCGGGCTGAAGCCGAGCGCGCCGGCGCGCGGCGCGAGCAGCTGTTCGAGAACGCCGCGCACGGTTCGGCGGCCTTCTGCAGCGATCCCTTCGGTCACGGCTTCTGCCTGCTCGAGCGCCGCCCTGGGCGAGCCTAGGCACACCCATGCGCACCGCGCTCTTCCTCCTCGTCGGTGGGCTGCTGCTCGGCGCCTGCCTGCTGCTCGGACGGCTGTTCTCGAGCAACTATCCGGGTGCGCCGTACACGGCGACTGTCGCGTTCATCCTGGTGTGGCTCGGGATCTCGGCCGCCAATCTGTGGGTCGGGGTCGCGAAGGCCGGTTACCCGCTCGCCGATGAGCTGCCGGTATTCCTGCTGATCTTCGCCGTGCCGGCGCTCGCCGCAGTCATCCTCAGATGGAAGCTGCCGTGAGCTAGGCGGCGCGCACCTCGCGCGGCCGGCAGGCGCTCGGCGGACGCGCCTCCCAGCGCGACCACACGCGCCTGAGGTGCTGGGCGGAGCGGAAGCCGGAGCGCGCCGCGACGCGCTCCAGGTCCAGTCGGCTGCCGGTCACGAGCTGCTTGGCGAACGCGAAGCGGATCAGCTGCACGTAGTCGAGCGGCGAGCAGTGCGCATGCTCGGCGAACAGACGCGACAGGTTGCGCGAGCTCGTGCAGGCCACCGCCGCCAGCTCCGCCGCGCCCCAGCTGGCCGCCGGGTCGCGCGTCACCGCGTCCTGGACGCGGTGCACCGCCGGGTGCAGGTGGTTGCGGTGCATGACCCAGGGCGACAGCGCCGGGTCGGTGCCGGCGCGGCGCAGGTACACGACCAGGTCGCGCGCCACGTCCGCGGCCACGCGCGGCCCGTGCTGCTGGCCGATGACGTGCAGGGCCAGGTCCAGCCCGGCGGTGACACCGGCACTGGTGAACACCGTGCCGTCCTCGACGAAGATGCGGTTGTCGAGCACGCGGGCGCGCGGCTCGACGCGCCGCAGCTCATCGATATGCGCGTGGTGCGTGGTGCACTCGCGCCCGGCCAGCAGCCCGGCACGCGCCGCCAGCACGCTGCCCGCGCATACGCACAGCAGCAGCGTGTCGCGGGCGATGCCGCCGCGCAGCCACTCGATGACGTCGCGCGTGGCCGGCTCGTGCGGATCGATGCCGCTGCCGCCGATGCCGGTGAGCACCAGCAGGCTCCCCGCGGCGAGCGATTGTGGCAGCGGCTCGAGGGCGGCGAGGCTCAGCCCGACCGCGCTCGGGATGCGCTCGCGCGGCGCCACGAAGCGCAGCGCGTAGGCGCCCGGCACCAGGTTGGCCGCGTTGCGGAACGCGTCCGCCGGTCCGGCCACGTCGAGCAGCACCACGTTGGGCAGCAGCACGAACACCACCTCGCGCCGGGTCATGGCGGCTCTGCGTGCGTGGCGCTCAGCCGAACGCGCCGGCGGTCGAGACGATCTGCGCGAAGCGGCCATCGAGCACCAGCTCGGTCCGCTCCTGGATCTCCGCCGCCGACACCTCACGCCCGGCGCGGGTGCGCATCGGGAAGGTGAGGGTCGCGTCCGTCACGTAGCGCACGCGGTAGCCGAGGTCCGAGGCGTGCCGCGCCGTGGTCTCGCAGCACTGCTCGGTGCGGATGCCGGTGATCAGCAGCTCGCCGATGCCGCGCGCGCGCAGCCACTGCTCGAGGGGCGTGCCGTCGGCGGTGCGGCCGAACATCGCCGAGTGCACCTCTTTGGTCACGACGGCATCCGGCACGAGCGCCAGCTCGGGCATCGGCCGCACCTGGCCGGAAGCGGCGGTGAAGGGGTTGGCCGCGTCCCCGCCCGGCTCCTGGTGGAAGACCTGCACCACGGGGATGGCGCGCGCGCGGCAGGCGTCGATGAGCGACTGCACGTTGTGCAGGAAGGCCGGCAGGCCCTCGCCCCGGAAGTACGACCGGTGGCGGAAGGACTCCTGCACGTCGATGACGAGAAGTGCCTGTTTCATGGGTTCCTGAAGCCGTGGCGGTTGAGAATCGGCCAGTATATTGGGACCGCGCGAAGGCGAGCGCCACCGCTTCCACAGACAGGCATAGGGCAGAAACGGACGTCCCGGCCTGACGGCGGGGCGCGCCACGGGCTACGCCTTGGGCGCGGTCTGGCCGGCTGCGCGGCCTTGCCGGAGGTGCCCAACAGGGCACGATCTGCTTGGCGGCACCGCCCACGGCGCTGGCGCTCGCGGCCGCGCCGGCGGCACTCCCCCGGGGCGCTGCGGCCTGGTCGCCAATGTGACAGCGGCGGGAACGGGGTCGCCCGGAAGCGCTCAGGCCCGCGCCTCGCTCCCCTGCCGCACCTCCGCCGCGAGCAGCGTCACGCCGCGCAGTCGCGCCCGCTCGAGCGCGCCGGACTCGCCGCCGGCCGCCGCCAGCAGCAGCTCGCGCCACACCTGCACGCGCGCCGGCCAGCGCGGGCGCAGCCACTGCGGATGGGCCTCGGCGAGCGCCTGGATCTGCGGCAGGGTATGGCGCGCGATCAGCGCGGCGCAGGGTCCGGGCATGCCGAGCAGCAGCCGCGCCGCCGGCCCCTGCGCCCGCGCCAGGTGCCAGGCGTAGGTGATGACCAGGCGCGCCACCGGCGCCGCCGCCGGCACGGTGAAGTACGCGGTGTAGCCGGCGCGCGCGGCCTCGCCGACCTGCACCGCCTGCGGCCGCCAGCGCAGCGGCTCGGCGAAGCCGGCGTCGAACAGGAGATAGGGGCAGGCGGCGGCGCGCCGCCGCGCCCCGGCATCGAGGGCGCGCCACAACTCACCCACCTGCCGCAGCAGCGGCGCGGCCGGGGCGCCGCGCAGCCGCGCCTCCTCGGCCAGCAGGCCGAGGCACGACTCGTTCACTTCCATGAGGGACTCGAGCGTGCCGTCGTGCAGCCAGGCGAGCACCCCGCCCGGGTCGGCCACGCCGTCTTCGGTCTCGCAGTGCAACAGCATGGCGCGCCTCCCGTGCGGTCCGCAGCGGTGGCTATCCTAGCCGAGCCGCGCGCCGAAGCCATCCGCAAATTTGGTTATTTTTAACCAAATTTCTGCTGTTGAATTTTGGTGATTTTCAACCAAAATGGCGTGAGTCCTGCACGGGGCATCCGCATGCGCATCTCCGACGACCGCTACCGCCGCGAGCGCGCGCGCATGGAGCTGGCGCTGCGCTTCCTGCGCCACGAGGCGCGCACGCAGACGATTCGCGCCTGGACCGGTCTGTCCGACGACCGCATCCGCAAGCTGTACCGCTCCTACCTCGGCCACGCGCGCCGCCAGCTGCCGCGTCACCGCGGCAAATCGCCGCACCAGGTCGCCTACTTCACCCGCTCGCTGCGGCTGCAGGAGGAGACGGCGCTGCTCGCCAGCGTGCTGTCGCTGCTCGGCGCACTGCCGGAGGCGGCGACGGCGCCCGCCCTGACGCGCGGCGAGCTGCTGTGCCAGGCGTTCGAGGCCTACCGGCTGCTGCTGCCCTCGGCGCAGATCTCCTTCGAGCACGCGGTGTTCCTCGCCACCGCGCTCGGCCGCGGCGACCAGCTGCGCCTGGCGCTGTGCAGCGAGTGCGGCGGCCTGCTGGTCACCGAGCGCTTCCCGCTGCGCAGCGTCCGCTGCCCCCACTGCAGCACGACGGCGCCTCCACGCGCCTGAGGCGCCTTTTCGCGAACGGCCCGGCTAGAATCCGCCGCCATGCGTGGAGTATGCGGACGGCATTGATGCAGGCGCGGCCCAACTTCTTCTCCGGTCCCTACCTGGAGCGGCGCGCCGAGCAGCGCGAGGATCCGCGCTGGATCGAGGCGGCGCGCGCCGACCCGGCGACGTGCTACCTGGTGGCGCGCGGCAGCACCCAGCT
>Ga0207707_10001195_pt1 | contig 24438 bp, 22 predicted proteins | sample KBSC83BmetaG_FD_184336 | JGI IMG/M metagenome (GOLD analysis project Ga0207707, IMG submission 184336) | Corn rhizosphere microbial communities from Kellogg Biological Station, Michigan, USA - KBS C8-3B metaG (SPAdes) (version 2) | ecosystem: Host-associated > Plants > Roots > Rhizosphere ... | reverse complement strand
CGCGACCGGCCTCAGCTTCGGCAAGGCACGCGCCCTCCGACGGCTCGCCCGCCGGCCGATGTCGATGACCGAGCTCGCCGACGCCCTGGACATCGAGAAGCCAAACGCCACCACCGTCGTCGCCGAACTCGAAGCCGCCGGCCTGGCGCAGCGCCGCCCACACCCCACCGATGGCCGCGCGAAGCTCGTCGACCTGACCGTCGAGGGCCGCAAGCTCGCTCGCCGGGCCGACAAGATCCTCGCAACGCCACCGCCGGGGCTGACGGTCTTGAGTGCCGCCGAGCTGACCACGCTTGCGGGGATCCTCGAGCGGATCTCCGGCGAGAGCCCGTAGCGCCTATCCCAGACAGCTAGCCGAGACGGTCAGCCGGCGCCCTGCGCCGGAGCCGGTGGCGCGCAGCCGCACCGCCCAGGTCCGCGCACTGGTTGCCCGCGTGGCCATCACCGACACGTCGTGCGTGTGACCGCGGCCGCTGAGCGTGTAGCCGCCAGAGATCACGCTGGTGCCGCGCGGGCAGGTGGCCCGGGCGCTGGCATTGCCGCGTCTGTTGAGACGGACCGGCGCGCCGGTCACGTGCTTGACCGTTGTGCCGCTGCCCGCCGCCCCCTGAGGGCCGGTCGCGCCCTTGGGACCCTGCGGGCCGGTGGGCCCGACGATGCTCGCATTCGGATCGAGCACCAGGCAGCCGCGGCAGCCGACCTCGTAACCGTTCGAGTCGGTCACGAACACGTCGCGCGTGCCCGTGGAACCGGCGGCCACCGTGATGGGGACGTCGATGCGCTGTTCGGTGGTGTCGCTGGGAGCACCGACCGTGACGCCGGTGCCGCCGATCGTCAGGGTGGCGTTCTTGAGCCCCTGGCCGATGACCGTCAGAAGCTGGGAGGTGGTGCCCGGCGCAACCGCCGTTGGGGAGACCCCGCTGATGCTCGGGCCGCGCTCCGGGCACGGCCGGTCGAAGACCACGTCGGATCCGGTGAGCGGGCCGGTGTCAGCGGTGGTGCCATCGATCTTCCAGGCGACCGGCAGGTTCACAGCCGCCATGGTGATGTCCCACGAGCCGAGACCCGGAACGAACTGATTGGGCTGGCCCCGGTCGGCCGGGGGCGCCGTGAACATGTTGAAGTCGCCCGGTGCGATGTCCTCGATCGTGAGGCCGGCATTCCTGTAGCCGAGACGCGCGATCGCGGTGCCCGTGGTCGAGTTGTAGGTCAGGCAGACGAGTCCGGTGGGGGACGTGGCAACCTGCGCCGACGCCGCGCTGGGCAACACGGCGAACAGCGCCGAGGCGAGCGCCAGGGCGGAGAGGACGGCGAAGTTCCGCATGGGGTCAGCTCCTTCTTGTGGGCCAGAATTCGTGCTGGCGATGGGGCCTTCGGCCACGTACCCACCGCTCAGGCGTCCGAGCCATGCTAGGCGTGACCGAGGCCCCTCCTTCTGGGCGGGTAAGGGACCTGACAGCTGAGAGCGTGCGTACCGGCGGCGATCGCGCTGCGTGGTGGAACTCCGCTCCTGACCATCACCCGGATCGGGCGATGTGCCGCTCCCGTGACGGGTGGATGCTTCGGCCTCGCCACAAAGGGGATGGACCGTGCTGATCGAGGACTATGGGCTTATCGGCGACATGCAGACCTGCGCGCTCGTGGGGCGCGACGGAGGGGTCGACTGGCTGTGCATGCCGCGCTTTGATTCCGCCTCGTGCTTCGCCGGCCTGCTCGGCGACGAGCGACATGGCCGCTGGGTGCTGGCACCCGTCGTCGGGGTCAGCGCGAGCACGCGGCGCTACCGGCCGGGCACGCTCGTTCTCGAGCACGACTTCGAGACCGCGGACGGCGCCGTCCGGGTGATCGACTTCATGCCTCTTCGCGGGGATGGCCCGCCGCGACTCATGCGGATCGTCGAAGGCCTGCGCGGCGAGGTAACGATGCGAATGGATCTGCGCCTGCGGCCGGACTACGCCTCGATCGTCCCGTGGATAGATCGCACCGTCGACGGCGCCGTGGCCACCGCGGGTCCCGACGCCTACAGGATCAGCACAACGCTGCCGATCGAGATCCAGGACGGCAACGTGACCGCCGAGTTCACCCTCGACGAGGGAGAGCGCGAGCGAATGGCGCTCGTGTGGCACCTCTCCTATGAGCAGAGCCCGATCATCGAGGATGCGGACTCCGCCCTCGCGCGGACCGAGGAGTGGTGGCGCGAGTGGAGCGCGCGCTGCTCCTACGAGGGCGCCTACCAGGACGAGGTGATGACGTCGCTGAGGGCACTCAGGGCGATGGCATCGGAGACCACGGGCGCGCTCGTCGCGGCGCCGACGACCTCTCTACCGGAGGAGATCGGCGGAATACGCAACTGGGACTACCGCTACTGCTGGCTGCGCGACTCCGTACTTGCGCTGCAGGCGCTGCTTGCCACCGGCTATGTCGACGAGGCGCTCGGCTTCCGCGACTTCCTGCTCAGGGTGGGCACGGGCGATCCCGCCAAGATCCAGATCATGTACGGAGTCGGCGGCGAGCGGCGACTGACCGAGTTCGAGCTGCCCGACTTCCCCGGCTACGAGGGCTCGGGGCCGGTGCGCATCGGCAATGCGGCTTCGGAGCAGTTCCAGCTGGACGTCTACGGCGAGGTGGTGGCCGTCGCTCACCTCGGGCTCGAGGTGACGGGTCATATCGAGGCCGACCTCTGGCCTCGCTGGGTGGCCGCCATCGCGCACGTCGAGAAGATCTGGCAGGAGCCCGACGACGGGATCTGGGAGTCCCGCGGCGAGCGCAAGCACTACACGTACTCGAAGGTGATGGCCTGGGTGGTGTTCGACCGCGCGGTGAAGATCGCGGAGCGCTTCGGCCTGGACGCGCCGCTGGATCGCTGGAGGCAGATTCGCGACGAGATCCACCACGAGGTCATCGAGCGCGGCTATGACCCCGAGCGACGCACTTTCACCCAGTACTACGGCTCGAACGAGCTCGACGCGAGCGTGCTCAACATCCCGTTGGTGGGCTTCCTGCCCGGCGACGACGAGCGGGTGACCGGGACGATCGACGCAGTGTGGAAGGAACTCGGCCGCGACGGTTTCGTGTCGCGCTATTCGACGGCCGAGACCGACGACGGCCTTTCCGGCGACGAGGGCCAGTTCCTGGCGTGCTCGTTCTGGCTAGTCAGCGCGCTCGCCCTCAACGGCCGCGTCGACGATGCGCGTAGCCTTTTCGAGCGGCTGATCGGGCTGAGCAACGACCTCGGCCTGCTCTCTGAGGAATACGACGTCGCGCGCAAGCGGCAGGTCGGCAACTTCCCGCAGGCGTTCAGCCACCTGACTCTGATCATGGCCGCGCTCGAGATCTCAAAGGCCGAGGGGACTGCGGACCCGGCGGCACACGCGATGACCACGAGCGCGCAGCACTGAGCCGGTGGCCGGTACGCCGGACAGCGACTTCAAGGCGATGAGCAGCCTGCTCCTGCCGCTGGCACTAGCCCAATTCATCTGCAGCTTCGCGGGCTCGAACATGAACGTGATGATCAACGACATCAGCAAGGACCTGGATACGACCGTTCAGGGCGTCCAGGTGGCGATCACGCTGTTCCTGCTGATCATGGCGATCCTGATGATTCCGGCCAGCAAGCTGACGGACAAATGGGGCCGCAAGCGCTGCTTCCTCGGCGGGCTGACGCTCTACGGCATAGGCGCGCTGTTGAGCGCGGTCTCGCCCGGCCTCGGTGTGCTGATCCTCGGCAACTCCGTGCTCGAGGGCGTCGGCACCGCGCTGCTGATACCGCCCGTCTACATCCTCACCACGCTGGCGTTCACCAATCTCACGTCCCGTGCCCGGGCGTTCGGCACGATCAGCGCGCTGGGAGGCATCGGTGCCGCGGCGGGTCCGCTGATCGGAGGGGTGATCACCACCGCGATCAGCTGGCGTGCCGCGTTCGTCTTCCAGGCGCTCGTGGTCGTGACGATCGTCTTCCTCAGCCGGAAGATCACCGATCCCCTCCCGTCTGACCCGGATCGCCCGTTCGACCTGGCCGGCGCGATCCTGTCGGGCGTCGGGTTGTTCTTCCTGGTGTTCGGGATCCTTCAGGCGGACAATGATCCGGCTCTGATGGCGGCGTTCATGGCGGTCGGCGTGGTGTTCCTCACCTGGTGCCTGCTCCACCTCCGATCGCGCGAGCGGGCTGGCAAGGACCCGCTGTTCTCGCTCAGCCTGTTCCGCAACCGCGTCTCCGACCTCGGACTCGTGACTCAGAACATCCAGTGGCTCATGCTCATGGGGATCACGTTCACGGTGTCGGTCTATCTACAGACAGTGCGCCATTACAACGCCATCAAGACCGGGGTCATCTTCACCGCCCTGACGCTGGGCATCCTGCTCGCGTCGCTCGCCGCCGAGCGGCTGGCGAAGAGACGCGAACAGCGGACGTTGATCCGCGCGGGCTTCGTGGTGACCATCGCGGGGATCGGCCTGCTGCTTGCCCTCGTGAAGAGCTCCGAGCATATCGCCGCGTTCGTGCCCGGGCTGTTCCTGATGGGAATCGGGCTAGGCGTGATGCTCACACCGTCGGTCAACATCGTGCAGTCGAGCTTCCCCGAGGAGAAACAGGGCGAGATCTCCGGCGTCTCGCGCAGCATCTCCAACCTCGGCTCCTCGTTCGGCACCGCCATCGCCGGCACGATCCTGGTGTCCGATCTCGCCTCGGGAAACCGCACCTACGTGCTGGCGATGATCTCGCTCGGCGCGCTGGCGCTGGTCGGACTGGCGGCCGCAATGCTGCTCCCCGCGAACATCGCGCAGGAAACCGCGTCGCCGCGCGTCGGTTCGCAGGTGGTGCGCCGGACCTGGGGCGGCGAGACGTCGCCTTGATGGAACGCCTCGCCCGCAGAGCGAGGGTCGCGTAACGCGACACCGGTCACGCTGTCGCGAGTCTTGACCGCAAGATCTGCGGGAGTTCGCGCCAGGGCCGGTCCAGGCGCTCGCCTTCGATGAAGAAGGTTGGCGTAGCGTGGACTCCAGCTTCCCGGCCGCCCTCGATGTCGGCGAGGACGCGCTCTCGAAACCTGTGCTCGCGAAGGGCCGCGTCCGTCTCCGATGGGTCGAGTCCAAGTCGCCCTGCCACCGAGAGCAGGTCGTCGTGTGAGAACCGTCCGCGCGGTGTCAGGAGCAGCGAATGTGCGTCCCAGAACTGCCCGTGCAGGCCGGCCAGCTCGGAGAGTTCCGCGGCGAGGTCCGCTCGAGGATGGAGCTTAGGCACGGGGAAGTGGCGCCAGACAAGGCGGAGGCCGTCGAAGCGCTCCAGGAGTGACTTCACCGGTCGATTCGCTTGAAAGCAGTATGGGCATCCGAAATCCCCATACTCGACGAGCGTCAGCTTGGGGCTGCTCGAGCCGATGACGTGATCACGGTCTCCGACCGCGGGCAGGGTGACTGAAGGCGAGGTATCCATCTCAACTGCGGACCTGACCACGGGCCGGTCGCCCGGGACTTGTTCGAGGAGTCGATCCCACGTCAGCCATCTCGGTCGGCGAGGACGGCTTCGCAGGAAGCAGCGTCATGGGCGAGCCCCGTGAGTCAGCGTCGCGTATCGACCGTCGAATCGCGATCCCTGCCCGGTGAAGCTCAGCCCGACGATCCCATCGCCTTGGACGATCCAGAGCAGGTCGTAACAAGCTCGATAGGCCGGCGGCCAGAACGAGCAGAAGCGGCCATCCTCGTCGACGTACCACTTGCCCTGCGTGGGGCGACCGTCCGCCTCGACGTAGCTCGTGTCCCCGTTTCCATCGAACGTCTGTGTCGCGCCGTCGTCAAAGAGCAGCTCGCCGGCCGTCACCGCTCGCGGGATCAGGGACGCCGCAACCGGCTCGCCGTCAACGACCTCGACATCCTCCAAGCCTTGCATCGGATCAGCCTAAGGCCCCGGTCCGGCCTGGTTCGAACGCGATCGATATCGCTCGATCGCGTCGGCTTATCGTCAGGCGGCGGGCTCGCGGTGCGGCAGCTTCCAGCCCGGCCGCGGGAAGTGGCAGGTGTAGCCGTTCGGGTAGCGCTGGAGGTAGTCCTGGTGCTCCGCCTCGGCCTCCCAGAAGGGCACGGCCTCGCTGACCTTCGTCACCACCTTGCCGGGCCACAGGCCCGACGCGTCGACGTCGGCGATCGTGTTCTCGGCGATCTGGCGCTGCTCGTCGCTCGTATAGAAGATCTCGGAGCGGTAGCTCGAGCCGATGTCGTTGCCCTGGCGGTCCTTGGTCGTCGGGTCGTGGATCTGGAAGAAGAACTCGAGGATGTCCCGGTAGGAGATGCGCTCGGGGTCGAAGACGATCTCGACGGCTTCGGCGTGACCCGGATGGTTGCCGTAGGTCGGGTTGTCGTTGTCCCCACCGGTGTATCCGACCGTGGTTGAGATGACTCCATCGCGATGGCGCAGCAGCTCCTGTACGCCCCAGAAGCAGCCCGCGGCAAGGATGGCGGTCTCGGTGTTGTCATTCATGGTGTCGCCTTTCCTCCGATCTTCCGTTCCGGCCGCGAGACCCGGCGGATTCTCCGCCGCGGCGACCTCAATTATGGTCATGCACCGTCGCGCGCTCGCCGTCGCCGAGCACGAAGAACGCGATCAGGCTCGCCGGCGCGTCCTCGCTGGCGTTCCGCGAGACCGCGTGCAGCGCGTTCGGGGGCTCGTAGAACGACTCGCCCGCCTTCAGCACGGTCGGCTCGCCATCCCCGACAGCGAACTCCACGCTGCCGTCGATGACGTACACGTACGCGCCGGCCGGGTGCCGGTGTGCGCGTTCCGTGAAGCCACCCGGCTCGTAGTCGACGCGGATCGCTTGAACAGACAGTCCGTCGCGTGACGGGAAGTCGAGCACGGGGGTGACGCGCTCGCCGGTGTCGGATTGGGACATCGGGGACCTCCTGCAGGATCGATGGCTTCCCGACGGTACGTCCGCGCGTTGCCGAGCGCGATAGGTATTGCCGAAGGCGCGATCGGGAGCCGCTTTCAGCGCAGCGTGATGTGCGAGGCGCAGACGGCGAACGTTCGACGGCAGAGCTCTAGCAGCCTTCGGGACCGCACGCCTCGCCGCCGGCGACGATCTCGATGGGCGCCCGGGCAGCCCACCCCCGGCGCAGGGCCTCGAGAAGGGTGTCCGGCGGGTGTGCGCCGGAGACGCCCAGGGCGCGATCAATCACGAACGTGGGCACGGCGGAGATGCCGAGACGATGGGCGGTGCGCTCGTCGTCTCGGACGTCGTCCGCGTAGCGGTCGCCCGCCAGCAGCTCGGCCACCTCTGCGTCGTCGAGCCCGATATCGGCCGCCAGCCGTACCAGCGAAGCGTGTTCGCTCATGAGCTCGCCCTCGCCGAGGTAGCCGCGCATCAGTCTCTCCTTCATCTCGTCCTGGAGCCCATGCTCCTTGGCGAGGTGGACGACGCGATGGGCGTCGAAGGTGGACCCGCTGCGAGCGAGGTCGAAGCGAAAGTCGAGGCCCTCATTGGCCGCTTCCTCGGTCATCCGACGCTCCATCTCGCGCGCCTGCTCGATCGTCGTGGAGTACTTCGCGGCGAGATGCGCGGCGCGCTCGCCCATTCGCTCGGGCGGCGCCATCGGGTCGAGCTCGAAGCTGCGCCAAGTCACTTGCACTTCGTCCCGATGCTCGAAGCGCTCGAGCGCAGCTTCGAAGCGGCGCTTGCCCACGTAGCACCATGGGCACGCGATGTCAGACCAAATCTCGACTTGCATGGGTCGCCCTTCGTTGACTAGACAACTACTTGGAGAGTAGCGTCGCCGGCGCAGGCCAGTGAGTGGGCGGGTCCTTGACGCTCGTGACTGAGCAAACGCACCGAGCCGACAAGCGGGCGGTCAATCGTGGGGAGGCGCGCACGTAGGGTTCACGCGAGTCCGGGCGCCTCCGCCGCGCGTCTGGGCGGCTGAGACAGCGATTGAGACAACCGCGCGAGCTGCCGCCGGCGTGAGGCACTGAAAATCCGCCAAGTTGCAGGAGCCTCGAAATGGGCGCGGCTGGTTTCGAACCAGCGACCTCTCGCGTGTGAAGCGTAGGCCCGATTCGCCGAGCGCCGGGTGATTTGCCTGCAAATGAAGGTAATTCGTGTTCCGAGCTCGCGCAGTCGGTTGGGCTACGTACGGTTTCGTGGGGCTACGTTTGAGACAACGAATGAGACAACGAGGTTGTGGCGGAACTGCTTCGCGACGCTGATCGCCCAGCCGCCTAGCGAAGCGCGCTGTGTCATCGGTGCGTTCGAACATCGCCCATCCTCCTCCTGGGGAACGCGCCCGGCTCGACGACGAACAGCTCCCGCTTACGGTAGGCGCGCCACCGAGCGATCGAGGTCACGCTCGAGCGTTCGCAGGCGTTGCGTGGAAGCGATCCGCCATGCGGAGCGGGGGCGGCCGCGCCCACCGGTACGCACGGGGTGGGCGCGAGTCACGAGACCGAACGCGGCGAGGTCGTTCAGGCAGCGGTTCAGGACAGGCTGGCTCGCTCCTAGCGCCACCCCCAGGTCCTTCTCAGTAGCAGGCGCGCGGCGAAGGGTCACCAGGACGTCACGCGTCAGCGCACGACCCAGAAGGGTCACAAGCTGTTGTGTCCGCTGCTCCATCTATTTTTATTCGGTACATGAATAAAAATACCTCAGTTGCGCTGTCCGTCATCCCGGGTGGGGGAGGACCGAGTGCGCCGCCGCTGATCGGCGGCCCGGCCGCGGGGAGCTCCGAGTCCTACGCGGTCCCTGGAACAGAGCGCCTGCGCAGGCGCGCGACGGCCTGCCGGCCTACGGATGCACTCGAGCCGTGGCAGGCGGAGGTGTCGCCGCAGTTGCGCGAGCTGGCGGTCGCTGCGCACACCGCGCACGTGACGCTCGATACCGCGGTTGCGGTTGTGGTTGAGCGCGAGCTCGTGATCATCGAGGCCGCGCTCGAGGCGGCTGTGGTCGCGCGCCTCGACGGGCGCGCAAGAACTGCGTCTCCGCGCACGGGTCTCTCTAATGCAACTGCGGCGCATCTGCGCGAGCTCGGTAGGGCGCCCGTCGAGGCGTCCGCGCTCGGCACTAGTACGGTCGTCCTCGCGTTGCCCGCGCGTCTGAACGACCGCATCGGCACGCCTGTAGCTCTCGCCCGTCTACTCGCGCCAGACACGCTTGGGAGCGCGCTCGATTGGGAGCGCGCTGCGCTCGGGCGAGGCTTCACGCTGACCGAGTGGGCGCTGACCGCCATGCTCGATCTGGGCGTTTTCTGACCTAGCTCGTGCGCTCCTCGGCGGGCTGGGCCAAGTCCGGGAAGTCAGACAGCGTCAACCGCCACGCCGACGGCAGCTTCCCCATGCGGAGCAACATACGCTGGCGATCTGCGGACACGGCGCGGGCGAGCATGCGTCCCAGCGCCTGGCTCGGGGTGCCGGTCACAGCAAGGCGCGCTTCGCTCATTGTCATCGCAACGTTGTGCGCAAGTGCATCGTTCTGCGCTTCGGGCGGATCACCGGCGGCGTGGTGACCGCAGTCGCACGGCGACAACGCGAACATCGCCTCGCGCTGGGTGACACCGAGCTTCCCGATGCGGAAGCCGCCCAGGAGGCCCGGGTGGTAGATCGCCACGCCACGGCCCTTCGGCTTCTCCCCAGGCTCCACCGGCCTCTGCTCTGGCGGAGGCCACGCGAGCTGCGAGCGCTGGTGGCCGAAGCAAACGGCGGCGATCCCGCTCGCCAGCCCGAGCTTCCAGAGCTGGCCGAGGCCTCCGACGACGGCAGGCTTACCGGTCGCAGCCTGCAGACCGACCGCAAGCCGGCGCAAGAGCTGGAACTGGCGCTTCGAGGGGCCGCACTTGAACGCCCACATCATGAAGCCGTCCATGTCCTCGAGGGTCGCGTAGGCGGCGATCAGATCGTCGACGGCAGCGTCCGTCAGCGTGCTGGGCTGGACGGCGATCGTCGCGAACAGTCGCCGTGCGTGTGCGTTGGCGTCGCCCGGACCAGGCTCCGTCAGCCGGCGGCGCGAGACCGCGGCGGCCATGTCCCTAGCGAGCTCGAGGTCGTTGCGGCGGGCAACGCCGACGGGGTCAAGCGAGAAGTGGCCGGGCGTCGTGAGTATCGTCGCGCCGCCGACCACGAGCGCCTCGACGTAGGCCTCGGTAAAGGCGTGCCGCCACTCGCGGGCGAAGAGCGCCGCGTCCGGATCGACCACCTCGCCGGCAGTGAGCCCTGCCGGCGTCCCAGACTTCCGCATTCGATGATCGGGGGCCAGCTGTCCACGCCAGGCCTCGCCGTCGAGCAGCACGCCCAGGCCAAGCCCGCGCGCGTCCTCGATCAGCCGCTGGTTGCGGTTGGCGTTCGCAAGCGACAGCGCGATCACGCTGGTGACCTCGGTGTCGACGAGTGAAATCGAGGGGCCGCCCTTGTCGCCCGTCCAGTAGACGAGCGATCGGCGTTCCAGGCTGGGGAACCGCGCGCGCGTGACACCGGCGTCTGCCATGCGTGAAGTCTGGTGACGCGATCGGACGGTGAACCGCAGCGGGCCGCTCGGCGCCCTCGACGCACGTAAAGCAGCGTGGCATGACGAGCCGCAGATCGTCCGCAATGCGGCTGACGGAGCAGGTTCAGACACCAGCTGGACCGGTGCCTGAACCCAACGATCCAGTGCCCAACTCCATCGGGCCGGCACAAGAGAGAACCCCGCTAAGCGGTTCGGTTGAATGGGCACGCCTGGTTTCGAACCAGCGACCTCTCGCGTGATCCGCTTGCCGAGACAACACGACATCGCGCGAGCGGCGGCAATCGAGACCGCAGGGAGATACCGCCGCGGTTGCCCAGGTCCTCGTTCGCGAGCAAGCCGGTCCGAGGCTAAGTGCGGGAGCCGTATCCGGTCCCGTCACCGTGCTGTCGATCGCAGGTGGGAACGCAGGCTTATTCGTGCCCCGTGGTCACGGAGGTCTAAGCTAGGCCGCTCGGCTTACGAAGACGAGTCGGAACAAGCGGAAGTTCGAGCGAAAGGTTCATGTGCCCTCAACATTGCTCAGGCAGACGGACGGTGATGGTCAGCCGCGCCCGGTACCTGACGAGCAGCTCGAGGCCCTGCTTGCCGTCCTGAATGACGTGCGCGGGCATGGCCACCGCTCGCGCCCGGAGATCATCCACGCCACGGGACTGAGCCGGGCTGTCGTGGCTCAACGCGTCTCCGAGCTGCTGGATCGCGGCCTCCTGCAGGAAGGTGCGCTCGGTCCCTCCACCGGAGGCCGCGCGCCGCGGCAGCTGCACTTCCGCTCAGATGGCGGACACGTGCTCGCCGCGGATCTCGGTGCCACGAGCATCGACGTGGCCGTGGCGGATCTCTCGGGCAAGGTGCTCGTGAGCCTCGACGAGCCGGCCGACATCGCGGACGGCCCAGGTCAGATCCTGGCGCGGGTGGATGAGCTCTTCCAGGAGGCGCTGTCGAGCGGTGCGAACGTTCCGGGCGAGCTGTGGGGGATCGGGCTGGGCGTGCCGGGACCGGTGGAGTTCGGCACTGGCCGCGTGGTTGCGCCGCCGATCATGCCCGGGTGGGGCGAGTTTCCGATCCGCGACGTATTCACAGAGAAGTACGGCGCGCCGGTGTGGGTGGACAACGACGTCAACGTGATGACGCTCGGCGAGTTGCGGGCGGGGGTGGCGCAGGGCCACAGAACGGTCTTGCTGGTGAAGATCGGGACCGGCATCGGCGCGGGGATCGTGATCGACGGACGGCTCCATCGGGGCGCCCAGGGTTCGGCGGGAGACGTGGGCCACATCCAGGTCACCCACGATCCGAGCGTGGTATGCCGCTGCGGCAAGGTCGGCTGCCTGGAGGCGCTCGCGGGCGGTGCGGCGCTGGCGCGCGCGGCGACGGCCCTTGCGCAGAGTGGCGAGAGTGTCCTGCTGGCGGAGCGGCTGAAGGAAAAGGGCAGCCTGGAGGCCGCCGACGTCGCGTGGGCGGCTGGCCGCGGTGACGCCCGGAGCGCGAATCTGATCACGGATGCTGGCCACCTGATCGGAGAGATGCTGTCGACCGCGGTGCACTTCTTGAATCCTTCGCTGGTGGTGATCGGCGGCGGGGTGGCCAACGTCGGCGACCAGCTCCTGGCCGCGATCCGCGAGACCGTCTACGGGCACTCGCTCCCGCTCGCCACCCGCGAGTTGCAGGTGCGGCGGTCGGGGCTCGGCTCGCGGAGCGGCGTGGTCGGCGTGTCGACGATGGTCATCGACGAGCTGTTCTCGCTGGAGCGGTTCAGGGAATGGGTGGAGGTCGGAGCGCCGATCGGGATGCACGGGCTCGCAGCCACCGGCGGATAGAGCAATGGAAGCAAGGGTTCCGCGTTCCGGAGGCGGAGTTCTGTTGGCCAGAAACAAGCTTTTGCATCCGAGAGGTAAAAGTGCTAGGTTGCGCCTCCGGAGGAGTGGTCTTGGCCGGAGCGCCATCCGGCGGGCGGCTTCAGACCCCTCATGTTCAGGTGTCCAGGAGGTCGCAAGCAATGATGTCTGTACGCACGGCCAAGGCCTGTGCTCTTCCGCTTCTCGGACTTGCGCTTGCGTTGCTCGTTGGGTGCGGGAGCTCGGGCAGCAGCAGCGGATCATCGACCGCCGGCAGCAGCAACAACAACGCGGTGGACCAGAAGGCGCAGGCGAGTCTCAAGGAGCTCAGTCAGAAGGTGCTCGCCAAGGGACCGAACGGCGAGACACCGGTCCCGGCGAGCTCGATCACGCTGAGCCCGGCGGAGATCGCCAAGATCAAGGCGAAGAACGCAACAGCCGCCATCGTCCTGCACTACGGCGGCAACGACTGGTCGACGGCTCAGGTGGCCGGCCAGAAGGCGGAGTTCAAGCAGCTCGGCATCAAGGTGATCGCCGTCACCGACGCCAACTTCAAGCCGGACAAGCAGGTGTCGGACATCGAGACCGTGCTAACGAAGAAGCCGGACATCATCGTGTCCATCCCGACGGACCCGGTTGCCACGGCTGCGGCGTATCGCAAGGCGGTCAATCAGGGCGTGAAGCTCGTCTTCATGGACAACGTTCCCAAGGGGTTCAAGCCCGGCAAGGACTACGTCAGCGACGTGTCGGCGGACAACTACGGCAATGGCGTGGTGTCCGCGGCCCTCATGGCGGAGAAGCTCGGCGGCAAGGGCCAGATCGGCGTGATCTTCCACGACGCCGATTTCTTCGTCACAGCACAGCGCTACCAGGGCTTCATGAGCGAGATGCAGAAGAACTTCCCCGGCATCAAGGTGGTCGCGAAGCAGGGCATCGCGGGTCCGGATTTCGCGGGCGACGCCGAGAAGGCCGCCACAGCGATGCTGGCCCAGCACCCCACGCTCAATGGAATATGGGCGGTTTGGGACGTGCCGGCCGAGGGCGTTCTGGCAGCGGCCCGTGCCAGCGGGCGAGCGAACAACCTCACGATCGCGACGCAGGACCTCGGGGAGAATGTGGCGATCAATATGGCTCAGGGCGGGGACGTGAAGGACCTCGGCGCGCAGCGGCCGTTCGACCAGGGGGTCACAGAGGCGAAGCTCGCCGGATACGCGCTGATCGGCAAGAAGGCGCCCGCGTACGTTGCGGCACCATCGCTGCCGGTGACGCAGGCGAACGTGATGCAGGCCTGGCAGCAGGTGTACCACGCCCCGCCGCCAAGCCAGCTCCAAAACGCCGGCAAGTAGGCAAACGACCAGTGGGGCCGTCGCTCCTCCTCTTCGGCGACGGCCCCACCGGCTAACGGAGGTGAACACTCGCGTGACGGACAGCTCGGCGGCATCCCTGCCTCAGATCAATGTCGGCCTTGTCGGGGCCGGGTTCATGGGAAAAGCCCACTCGCTGGCATATGCGGCGATGCCGATGTTCTTTTGGCCGCCTCCAGCCATCCCCCGCCGCCGGATGATCGCGGAGGTGGGCGAGGGCCTGGCAGCCGAGGCTGCGCTGCGCTTCGGCTTCGAGGCATCCACCGGGGATTGGCGAGAGCTGGTCACCTCGGATGACATAGACGTGGTCGACATCTCCGTTCCCAACGACTCTCATGCCGAGATCGCGATCGCCGCTGCGCAGGCCGGCAAGCACATCATCTGCGAGAAGCCGCTCGCGCGGACGGCGGAGGAGGCGCTCGCGATGTACGAAGCCGTGACCGCGGCCGAGGTGGTGAACCTCGTCGCGTTCAGCTACCGGCGCACGCCGGCGGTGGAGATGGCGCGCCGGCTGATCTCCGAGGACGCGATCGGTCAGATCCGGAACTTCCGCGGCACCTACCTTCAGGACTGGTCAAATGACCCCGACCTGCCGCTGTCCTGGCGCTTCCAGCGAGACGTCGCCGGCTCGGGGGCCCTTGGTGACATCGCCACCCACGTGCTCGACCTGGCGCGCTATCTCGTTGGCGAGATCGCTGCCGTCAACGGGCTGATGCGCACCTACATTGGAGATCGGCCCATCCCGCAGGGAGGAGCGGATCAGCTCGCGGGGGCGCAGAAGCTCGGCGACGCGCCCCGCGGCGACGTGGACGTCGACGACGAGGTCCTCACGCTCTTGCGCTTCGACAGCGGTGCGGTGGGCTCGATCGAGGCCACGCGCCATGCCCACGGGCGGAAGAACTTCCTCACGTTCGAGATCCACGGGGACAAGGGCACGATCACGTTCGACTATGAACGCCGGGACGAGCTCCAGCTTTACCTGGCCGATGATCCCGCCGATCGCGGCGGCTTCCGCACCATCTTCACCGGGCCCGCGCATCCGTACGGCGAAGGGCTGTGGCCCATCCCGGCGCTCGGCATCGGATATGGCGAGACCAAGATCGTCGAGTGCTACGAGCTCATGCGCGCGATAACCGCGGGCGGCGCCGCCAGCCCTGACTTCAAGGACGGCTACCAGATAGCGCGCATCTGCGAGGCGATAACGGAGTCTGCCGAGTCCGGCGCGTGGGTCGAGCTGGCGCCGCTGGCGCACTCTGCCAAGTGACGGCCGAGCAGCCCCCAATTCTGCGGATGCTCGGCATCTCGAAGTCGTTCAGCCGCGTGCGCGTGCTCGACGAGGTGGACTTCGAGCTCCGCCCGGCCGAGGTACATGCGCTGCTCGGCGGCAACGGCGCCGGCAAGTCCACGCTGATGAAGATCCTCGAGGGAGTCCACCAGCCGGACTCCGGCACCATCGAGCTGAACGACGAGAGCGTGCGTCTCTCGTCGCCGCAGGACGCACGGGAGCACGGCATCGCGATGATCTTTCAGGACTTCAGCCTGGTGCCGTCGCTCACGGTCGAGGCGAACATCTTCCTCGGTGCCGAGCCGCGCCGCGGCGCGATGATCGATCACCGGGCTGTTCACGAGCAGGCCCGCGAGCAATTGCGCGCGCTCGGTCTCAGCCTCGATCCCAGGACGCGCGTTGGGCGGCTCGGGACCGCATACTGGCAGCTGATCGAGATCGCCAAGGCACTGTCGCGCGACGCCCGGATCCTGATCATGGACGAGCCCACCGCCTCGCTCGCCACGAGCGAGGTGGAGCGCCTGTTCCAGCTCATCGAGGAGCTCAAGGGACGCGGCATCTCGATCGTCTACATCTCCCATCGCCTGGAGGAGATCTCACAGGTGGCGGACCGGGTGACCATCCTGCGCGACGGGCACCGGGTAACCACCGGCAACGCCACCGACCTGACGATGGACCAGATCATCGAGCACATTGCCGGCGAGAGTGTCGGCGAGGAGCTGGAAACGGAGCGCGGCCTCGCTGTGGTGGAGCGCGCCCCGCTGCTCGAGATAGAGAACCTCGTCGCTGGCGAGCTCGTGCGCGGTGTGAGCTTCGACGTGCGGGAGGGCGAGATCTTGGGCATCGTCGGGCTGATGGGAAGCGGCCGAAGCGAAGTGGCCCGCGCGCTCTTCGGCATCGACAAGATCAGCGCGGGAAGCGTGAAGCTGCGCCAGCGCGAGCTCTCCATACGCCGCCCAGCCGACGCCATCGAGGCCGGAATAGTGCTGGTCCCCGAGGACCGGCGGATCCAGGGACTGGTTATCGCCCACGGGGTGCAGACCAACCTACTCTTGCCGCTCTTCCACCGGCTCACCCGTGGCGGCTGGTTCATCAGCGACCGCCGCGGGCGCGAGATCTACGACGCCTACGCCGAACGGCTCGCGATCAAGACCGCCTCGCCGCGGGCGCCGGTCAAGCGCCTCTCCGGCGGCAACCAGCAGAAGGTCGTGCTGGGGAAGTGGCTCGCCCTCGAGCCGGAACTCCTCATCCTCGACGAGCCCACAGCGGGCGTGGATGTCTCGACCCGCAGCGAGATCGTGGCGATGATCCGCAAGCTCGCCGACGAGGGCAAGGGCGTGATCCTCATCTCCTCCGAGCTCACCGAGGTGCTCGCGCTCTGCGACCGCATCGTGGTGCTGCGCGAAGGGCGCGTAAACGCGATCGTGGGCCGTGACCAGGTCCGGTCCGAGCCCCAGCTCCACCACCTCGTGCAGGCGGCCTGAGCGGTGTCGAAGGTGGACACACTGCGTGAGCGCCTCGAGCGGGTGGCGGCGCCACGCACGAGCAGTCCGAGCGTGCGGCGCGGCTTCGACTGGCGCCAGTACGTGGTCTACATCGCGTTCGTGATCGTCTTCGTCGTCTTCGCTGCGACGCTTTCCGATCAGGGCTTCCTCACCAAGACCAATCTTCTCAACATCGTGAGCCAGACGGCCACGATCTCGGTGATGGCCGTGGCGATGACGTTCGTCATCTCCGCTGCCGAGATCGACCTCTCGGTGGGGGCGGTGGCCGGCCTGTCGTCGGTGATCACGGCGATCGTGATCGAGCACGCGGGGCTCGTGCCGGGCATCTTGGCCGGTCTGGGCACCGGCTGCGTGGTGGGCGCGATCAACGGCGGACTCGTCACGTTCATCCGGATCCCGTCGTTCCTTGTCACGCTCGGGATGCTCGGTGTGGCCAATGGCACGGCCATGTGGGTCACCAACAGCGCGCCCAAGCCGATCCTCAACCAGACCTTCAACAACTTCTTCGGGTCGGGCCAGGTGTGGGGCATACCCTCGCTCGTGATCTGGACGCTCGTGGCGGGGGCGATCGGCTTCGTGGTGCTGCGCCAGACCCCGTACGGCCGCTATGTGCTGGCCACGGGCGGCAACGAGGAGGCGGCGCGCTTCAGCGGCGTGCCCACAAAGCGGATCAAGTTCACGGTGCTGCTGGTCATGGGCGTCGTCGCCGCGCTCGCGGGCATGCTCTACGCCGGGCATCTCCAGTCCGGCCGCTTCCAGTGGGGCGACGGGGACGAGCTGTCGGTCATCGCCGCCGTGATCCTGGGCGGCACCAGCCTGTTCGGCGGCCGGGGCACGGTTATCGGCGCGCTCATCGGCTCGCTGATGATTGGCTTGATCAACAACGGGCTGCTGATCCTGGGCCTGCAGTTCAGCCAGCAGCAAATCGTTCGCGGGGTGATCATCATCCTCGCCGTCGCTCTCGCCACCCGTGAGTGAGCGCGTGGACAGGACCGATCTGATTCGCGTCGGCGTGCTCGGCACGGGCTTCGCGGCCGAGTGTCACGCCGACGCGCTCCGTCGGCTGCCCGGCCTCGAGCTGGTCGGAGTGGCCAGCCGCGATGCCGCGCGCGCCAGGGACACTGCGGAGCGACTTGGGGCCAAGCTCGCTTACGCGGACTTTGCCGAGCTGCTCGGGGATCCCGCGATCGACGCGGTGCACCTGTGCACCATCAACAGCCTGCACGCCGAGCTGAGCGCCACGGCCCTGCGCGCCGGCAAGCACGTGATAGCGGAGAAGCCGCTCGCCACCTCCAGCAGCGACAGCGAGATGCTCGCCGCGCTGGCCGACGAGGCAGCCAAGCGTGGCACGCTCTCGGCCGTGTGCTTCAACTATCGCCACTATCCGCTCGTGCAGCAGATCCGCGAGATGCTCATGAGCGGCGAGTCCGGCTCGGTGCATTTTGTCCACGGGAGCTACCTCCAGGACTGGCTGCTTTACGAAACCGACTGGAACTGGCGCCTCGACCCGAGCGACAACGGAGTCTCGCGCGCGATCGCCGACATCGGATCGCACTGGATCGACCTGGTGCAGCACATCACCGGTGAGACGGCCGCGGAGGTGTTCGCCGACCTTGCTACCCACCACCCGGTTCGACAGCGGCCGGCCGCCGTCAGCTCGACGTTCGGGGACGGTGACGACGCGCGCGGTTCCGAGCCGGTTCCGGTCGACACAGAGGACTTCGGCACAGTGATGCTCCGCTTTCACACGGGCGCGCGCGGGACGTTCGCCGTCTCGCAGGCGAGCGCCGGCCGCAAGAACCGGCTCACTTTTCAGGTGGACACCTCAGACGCCGCGTTCGCATGGGACCAGGAGCATCCCGATACGGCGTGGGTAGGACGCCGGCGCTCGCCGAACATAGAGTTCCTCCGCGACCCGGGGCGCGCGCCGCACATCCCCCAGCTCCCGGCGGGCCACCCGGAGGGCTGGCGTGACGCCCTGCGGAATCTGTTCGCGGACTTCTACGGCGCGGTGCGCGCCCAGCGTGAGGGAAGCGACTACGAGCCGACCTTCGCCACATTTGCCGACGGCCACCGCACAACGCTGCTCGTGGAGGCCATCATGAGAAGCCACAAGACCGAGAGCTGGGCCCGCGTCGTCGACCACGAAGGAGCGCGCGCGTGAAGCTCGGCGTCCTGACCGTCGTCTACCAGGACCTAACGCTCGAGCAGGCGCTCGACAAGCTCGCCGAGCTAGGCGTGGAAACGGTGGAGCTGGGCACCGGTAACTATCCGGGCAACGCCCATTGCAACCCCGAAGCGCTCCTGCGGGAGCCCCGCAGAGCGAAGGAGCTGCGCGACGCGGTAGCTGCGCGCGGCCTCGAGATCAGCGCGCTCAGCTGTCACGGCAACCCGCTGCACCCGGACGACGCCGTGTCCGTGCCGGCGCATGCAGTGTGGGAGCAGACGCTCAAGGCAGCCGAGCTGCTCGAGGTCGGGGTCGTGAACACGTTCTCCGGCTGCCCCGGCGACGGCCCCGGCGCCCGCAGTCCCAATTGGGTGACCTGCGCATGGCCGACCGAGTACCTCGACGTGCTCGATTGGCAGTGGAACGAGTGCGCGCTGCCGTACTGGAGCAAGCAGTGCGACCTCGTGCGCGCGCATGGCGTGTCGAAGATCGCGCTTGAGATGCACCCGGGCTTCCTCGTCTACAACCCCGAGTCGCTGCTGCGGCTGCGAGCCGGCGCCGGGAAGGAGATCGGGGCGAATTTCGATCCCAGCCACCTGTTCTGGCAGGGCATCGACCCCGTGGCGGCCATCCGAGCGCTCGGGTCGGAGAACGCGATCTTCCACGCCCACGCCAAGGACACCTACATCGACTCGGGCAACGCTCGGGTGAACGGCGTGCTCGACACGAAACCGTACGACCACGTGCGCGACCGCTCGTGGACCTTCCGCACGGTGGGCTATGGCCACGGCGGGGGCACCTGGCGGGACATCCTGGGCGCGCTGCGAGTGGCAGGTTACGACTATGTGCTCAGCATCGAGCACGAGGACATCCTTGCCTCGCGGGATGAGGGCCTGGCCAAGGCAGTGGAGTTTCTGAGGCCGCTGATGTTCAGCGACCCACCGGCGGAGGCGTGGTGGACATGAGCGCAGGACCGACACCGGAGGCGAAATGAAGCTGGGCTACCAGACGAACACGTGGGGCGGCGTGGTGGGTCATCCCATGGGGGTCACGAGCATCAAGGATCTCTTCTACCTGGCCAACGGATCGACGGAGGACGCAGTTCGCGACATATCCGCGGCTGGCTACGAGGGCATCGAGCTCTTCGACGGCAACCTCATCCAGTACCGCGACGCGAAGGACGACTTCAAGCGCCTAATCAGCCACGCCGGCCTGAGCCTAATCGGCGTGTACAGCGGGGCGAACTTCATCTTCCCGGACGTGCTCAGCGAGGAGCTCTGGCGGATCGAGCAGGTCGTGGCTTTGGGCGGCGAGCTGGGCGCCGAGTTCCTCGTGGTGGGTGGCGGCGCGCAGCGCACGCAGGCCGCATCGGCCACGGACTACGAGCGGCTCGCGACAGCCCTCGACACCGTGAGCGAGCTCGCGACTCGCCACGGCCTCGTGGCGACCTACCACCCGCACATGAGCACAATCGTCGAGACACCCGAGCAGGTGGATCGGATCCTCGAGCAGACCTCCATCGGGCTCTGTCCCGACACCGGCCACGTGATCCTCGGCGGCGGCGACCCGGTTGAGTTGGTGGCCCGGCATGCCGACCGGATCCCCTACATCCACCTCAAGGACGTCGATCCCTCCACGGGCGCGTTCGTGCCGTTGGGCCAGGGAGCCCTCGATGTAGATGGGGTGCTCGCCGCCCTGCGGGGCGCGGGCTACGCTGGCTGGATCACCGTCGAGCTGGATGCGTGGGAAGATCCACTGCAGGGCGCGAGGGATAGCCGCGACGTGCTGCTACAGCACGCGACACGCCCATCAAGGTAGGGGCCGTTTTCCTGCGCGGTTTGGGCACCGGGATGAAGCCCAGTGCCGAATGGCTGAGATTCGTTGTCGAGACGAGCGCTCGATTAGAGCTGCCCCCCGCTGCCTCCAAGCGCAGGTCGTGCCATCGCCACGCAGTAGGGCGTAGCAGCGGACCCACCTAGCCCGAGTTCAGCCGATCGTGTTCGATTAGGGCGGCTTCGAGCAACGCGATCAACTCGGTCACTCGGTCGCGTGTGAGGCCGTAGCGCGCGATCGTCCGGATTGGAACCTGGGTCAGCTCCGTCACCTGGGCCTTGATGTCTTCCGGGGTGCCGACGAGCGGCGGCGCGGTGAGCTGCCCAAGCGACAGCACGAACTCGCCCGGCTGGTGCTGGACCAGGAAGCAGTTCGCCAAAAGCACCGGAATGGCATCGAAGTCAATCCATTTCAGCGGCAGCTCCAGGCGCTGATCGATGTGCTCGGTGACGGTCACGCTGCAACCGGTAGGCTGTTCGGACTTCGGGTCAAGCTGCCCGAGACCAAGCGCGGCGGCGTTGCGCACAGGAACCCGGCTCATGTCGGTTGATCCGCAGGAAGTGGAATCCGGAAGTGCAAGCCTCGTTCGGGCCGAGGGCGTGTACAGCATTGGAGCGGTCAGCTCGATGCTCGGTCTGCCGCCGGCGACGCTCCGGACGTGGGAGGAGCGCTATGGCGTCGTGTGTCCAAGTCGCACCGCGGCCGGGCACCGGCTCTACTCGCGCGACCAGGTGGAGCAGCTGCGCTTCGTCAAGTCCGAGATCGAGCGCGGTAAGTCAGCGGCGGACGCCCACCGTCTGCTCGCCAGGCGATTCCGGCCCCGCGGCGGCGCGAGTGGGTCGCCCGAGGCCATGCGCCCTCAGGTGCTCGTGCTGATCGCGGAGCGGGACCGCTACAGCGCCGAGCTGGTGGAGTTCTTCATCCGGACCGAGGGTTTCGGAGTCGCCGTGGCCCTTGACGTCGAGGACGCGAAACGGATGTTCCGGGAGAGGCGGCCGGACGTCAGCGTGGTCGAGCTGCTGCTTGACGGAGGGACCGGCGAGAATCTCTGCCGCTGGCTCAAGGAGCATGGCAGCGCGCCGGTGCTCGCCGTATCGACCCTCGACGTCCGGGACCGCGCTCTCGAAGCAGGCGCGGACGCTTTTGTGACCAAGCCTCTTGCGCGTCAGCGCCCTGCTAGCCCCGTCCGAAGAGGTGGACCAGTGAACGAACGGCTGCCGACGGGGGCTCCCGGACTCGACCAGGTCCTGGATTCTGGGCTTCCCGCCGCAGCCATCAACCTGATCCTGGGGTTGCCTGGCACGGGAAAGACCTTGCTGGCGCTGCAGTGCGTCTTCCGGACGGGCCCGAAAATGCCGGAGAGGAACCAACTGGCCGAACCGCCCAAAGACGGCGAAACCCCCGCGGATGCAGGGGCTTCGGAAGATGGGCGCGGCTGGTTTCGAACCAGCGACCTCTCGCGTGTGAAGCGAGCGCTCTCCCACTGAGCTACGCGCCCGGGAGAAGGGACAGTGTAGGACGAAGCGGTCAGGCGATCAGGTCACGCACGATCAGCGTGGCCGCTGCGGGTGATCCCTTCACGAATCCGAAGAACGGGCCGAAGTCCTTTGTCGCCGAGAAGCCGGTTAGGTAGAGGCCGTCGAGCGTCGTTTGCATCGCGTTGTCAAGGACCGGGAAGCCGTCCGCCAGCTCAACCCGCTCGAGAACGCCGGCCAGGTACGGGACGTTGCGCAGGTCGGCGCGGTAGCCGCAGGCGAAGACGATGTGGTCGACGGTCAGCTCCGTCGAGTCGGACAAGCCAACCCGGACGGCGTCGCCGGACGGCCCGGCCGACACGACCTCGGTGCCCGGCCGGCGCGTGACCCGCTCCGGGTCGAGGCGCGGAGTCAGCCACTGCTCCAGCGTCAGCCGGCCCACCTCCCAGAACTGCAACGCGATCGCGTCCTGCTCGCTCTTCGCGAGACCCCGCCAGTAGCCGGGAACCTCCAGCGCGCGCTCCACGTGCGGATCGACGAAGCGCCAGCTCACGCGCTCGAAGCGGGGCACGTCGTGGCGATGGACCACGTCGATCCGCTCGGCGCCGTGCTCCCCGATCAGGGCCGCCCACTCGTACGCGCTCTGCCTGCCGCCGACGATCAGCACGCGCGCGCCGGCCAGCTCGTCGAACGCCACCAGGTCGCAGGTGTGGGCGCAGCGCTCGGTCGGCAGCGAAGCCGCCCACTCCGGCCGGCAGGTGTAGTGCTGGACACCGGGCGCGGCCACCACGGCGTCGGCAACGATTCGCTCCCCACCGTCGAGTGTCGCCTCGAAGCGGCCGTTCGACTTCTCGAGCGAGGAGACGAACTCCTCGCGCACGGGAAGTCCCTTACGCGCCATGAACCAGTCGGCGTAATCCAGGAACAGCGCGACTGGGATCGGGTCGACCGTCTCCGGCCTGATCTGCCGCTCGTCGAGGAAGGCCTCGAGCGTCTCGACCCCGGCGCCGTCGAGGTGCCAGTCGGGCCCAGAGCGCAGGAACATGCCCTCCGGCATGTGCTCGCGCCAGAAGCCCATCGGCCGCCCGAGAATGACGGTCTCGATGCCGCGCTCGCGCGCCAGCGCCGCCGTCGAGAGCGCGTACGGTCCGGCACCGATCACCAGCAGTTGCGTGTCCATCGGCGAGCTGAGCCGACCCTACACTGGGCCTGGTCGCGAATGAAGGGCTCGGTCATAACTTCAGCCGTCAGAACCCCGGTGGGGAAGTTCGGCTCGGCGCTGCGCGACTCCTCCGCGGTCGACCTCGGGGCAGTTGCGATCCGCGAGGCCGTGGCGCGGGCGAAGATCCCCGCGGACGAGCTCGACCAGGTGGTGATGGGGCACGTGCTGCAGGCCGGCCAAGGCCAGATCACCTCCCGGCAGGCGGCGGTGGCCGGCGGGGTGCCGAAGGAGGTGCCGGCGATCACGCTAAACAACGTGTGCCTGTCGAGCCTGACCGCGATCGCATACGCCGACCAGTTGATCCGCGCCGGGGAGCTCGAGACCGCCATTGCCGGAGGGATGGAGTCCATGTCGAACGCCCCTTACGTGGCCCCGCGCGCCCGCTGGGGCGGCCGCCTCGGTGACGCCCGCCTCGTCGACACGATGATCCACGACGGGCTGTGGTCGACCTTCACCGGGCAGCACATGGGCGAGTCATCCGACGAGGTGAACGCCGCCCTCGGTATCTCGCGCGAGGAACAGGACGAGTGGGCCGCGCGCTCCCACCAGCGGGCCGCCAACGCCCGCGAGTCGGGCCGTTTTGCCGAGGAGATCGTCGCGGTCGCCGACACCACGGAGGACGAAGGCATCCGCCCCGGAACCACCAGCGACTCGCTCGCCGAGCTGCCGCCGGCCTTCGCGAGCGAGGGCACGATCACGGCGGGCAACGCGTCGCAGCTCTCGGACGGGGCCGCCGCGGTGACCGTCATGAGCGCCGAGCGCGCGGCCAGCCAGGGAATAGAACCGCTCGCCGAGATCGTGGCGTCAGGCATGTGCGCCGAGCGCTTCGCCTACCTCCACACCGTCCCCGCGTTCGCGCTGCAGAAGGCGCTCAAAAAGGCGGGCCTCGACATCGCCGACCTCGGACTGGTGGAGATCAACGAGGCCTTCGCCTCGGTCGCCGTGCACGCCACTCACATGCTCGAGGTGAGCGAGGACATCGTGAACGTGAACGGCAGCTCCGTGGCGCTCGGGCACGCGCTCGGGTCGACCGGCGCGCGCATGACGGTCACGCTCGTGCACGAGATGCGGCGCCGGGGCGTCGAGTACGGCGCCGCCACCCTCTGCGGCGGCGGAGGCCAGGGCTACGCCCTGATCCTGCGGCTGCCCGGCTAGCCCGCTGCCACGGCCCGGCGGAGCGCGAGGATGCGCGCCGCCGCCGCGCGCGCCTCGGCCATGCTGATGCGCCCGGATCTGATCGCCGCAGTCAACGACCTGATGGCGGCGACCGAGGACGC